>Ga0209535_1001005_pt1 | contig 19384 bp, 33 predicted proteins | sample LinPmetageLP28_FD_184041 | JGI IMG/M metagenome (GOLD analysis project Ga0209535, IMG submission 184041) | Marine viral communities from the Pacific Ocean - LP-28 (SPAdes) (version 2) | ecosystem: Environmental > Aquatic > Marine > Oceanic | place: Pacific Ocean | collected 2009-08-22
CAGCATTAGAAGCAGAATCAATTAAACCTTTAAATGAACCACTAAATGAACCACTCCAATTTGTACTAAAAGCAGAACCACTTATTGTAACACTTCCTGTAAATTCATGAGTATCCGAAGTATCATCTCCAAATTTAGTTGAACCTGAACTAAAAATGATAGATGAAGATTCATAGGAAGAAACTATATAATCAATTGAAGCTGTTCCATTTATATGAAGATTACCAGATATAAATTGACTTCCGGTAAGATTATAAGAACCACTTAAAGAATGAGTTCCAAAACCATCTTGAATTAAAGTATCTTCTAATTGTACAAGTTGTCCATAGGTGGACCTTATAGTTCTATTGGTAAGTGTAGACATTTATAGCTAGATTTATATCGATAAATATGTAAAAAGGGCCGTTATTAACGACCCTATTTTATTTATGCATCACCTAATACGGCTGCTGTAGAATATTCTTCTAGTAACTTTTCTACATGTGCTTTTGCAATACTGTATTCAACCGGTCCAGTTTCGTCCTCATATTGTACAGGGTCGTCCACATTAAGATCGATAAATGCTTCGATGCGCTCAACAGATGAGGCTGATTTGTAGTCGCTATTACCGCTAGGATAGGGCTTATATGAAGTATTAGTACGTTTGTATACTTCATTAAACTTAATTCCGAGCTCTTTAACCAATTTTTGTCCATCTTTTAAAATTCCTAGTTTATCAGTTTCTAAATAAGGTGTAAAATATCCTACTTTATCTGCTTCCCAATTACCAATTCTAAAAGCAGCATCATCAGCATCTCTAAATTCTTGCCTGCAGTCAGGGTAAATAGCATGGTCACCAGCATGAATACCTAATGCAATATCTGTATTGTTTCCATTAGCCATTGCCTCTGATAAAGCAACTGCTTGAACTAATGAAGCAAATATTTTATTACGATTAGGGACAACAGTAGCTTTCATATTATCTTCCTCATAATGACCTTCAGGTACATCTTCTCCACCTTGAACCAATGCTGAGTTTAGTAGGTTAACTAATCCTTCAAGTTTAATAATTTGGTATTTTACATTTAATCCATTTTGCATTAAATAACCTACTAGTTGTTGAGCTCTTTCAAGTTCAACTCTGTGCTTTTGACCATAGTCAAAGGATATTGCTGTTACTTGATCGTATTCAGATAAACATCTAAGTAATAGTGTTGAGGAATCCATCCCTCCAGATAAGGATACTACGACATTTTTTGTCATTTTTAATTTAATTTAAATTTTTGCCAGGTATTATTAAGCGTATAGGCAAACGCTTTAAATCTACATTTTATGTATATCGCAATATAAGAAAAAATAGTAGATATTCCAAACCCCCCTATTAGAAGGTGCCAAACATTGGGGTGAAAATGCTCACCACAAAAACCAAATGTATGTTTAATTATCTCTATCATATCTTTTTAATCCATTAATTTTACGAAAACGTTTTACATTTATTAAAATATCTTCATAATTAACTTTATAAGGATCAATATTAAAATATTCATTCATATTTGCTTTTGGTTTTTTATTTAAACCAATACTACTATACATAGTTCCCTCTAAAGTAGCCATAATAGGATTTGAGGTATCTATTGATTCAATTTGTGGATGGTTATCATACCAACCAAATTCTTGAGGTACAGAACATCCTAGTAGATGTAATTTAGTATCTTTATATTCTTTTAGTTTTAATAAACCATTTACAAATCTTATTCTACCTAATGATTTTCCTAAAGCTTCATTTACATGAGGAAAAAAGTCATTATACCAAGTAGCACCATATGAAATTCCTAATTTTTGGTAACCTAAACCATTTAGTAAACCAGCACACAAATAAGCTGAATTTTTATCTTCACCTTGAATTACAGCCATTAACTTAGTCTTTTTTGGATATTTAAATTGCTTCCAATATTTAGCCATTGCTACTGTTTGAGCATATTTCATCCAAATATCAGGTACTATAAATTCATCTGGTTCTAATTCACTAATCCAATGATGCAATCTTTTATGATCATAAGCATGACCTAATTCATGAAGTGAATTATCCATAATAATATAACGTCCCTGTTTTTTAGATTCATAAAAAAAATCTCTATATACCCCATCTTCGTCTAAAAGATGAGGTAAACAATAATCATAGTCATTAAATTCACGACTATTATTTAACAGACAACGTGGAACTTCGTGTGATATTTTCATTTAAGATTAGTAGTATTTTGTTTAATTTCCTTTAAAATCTTTTTATGATATTTCATTCTAGTAAACCAAGAATAAAGAGTGAAAAGTTTTATATTACTTTTAAATATTTTTACATCAACACATTCTTGAATATATCTATCAATTTTATCTGTAAGCTCAAAATTAATAAGTTTAACTTTTTTATTAGTATGTAATTTTATGTAACATAAAGCATCTCCTTTTTTCACATGTATAAAAGAATAATTTACCATAAAAGTAGGAATAAGAGGACGTATCCATTTACTTATATTATATTTTCCTGAAAATAAATTAGTATTTGAAGTAAATTCGTTTGGATGTAGACTAGCAGGGATTTGAGAAATTTCTACTGAAGAATCTGAGAAAAAATTCCATTCAATGTATAAATCAAATAGTCTATTTTCTAGGGATCTAGGACCTATTAATTCATGAAAATAGTCAACAAATTTATTATCAATACTGACTTTGTAAGTATAATCTTGAGGATTAATATCTAAAGTAAAATCAAAAGGAGATTTTAAAACAAAAGTATTTTTCCATTCATTAGCTACAGCAGGACATTTTAAGTATTGAGAAAAAGGGGGGTTATTTTTATATATTGAATTATAATCTGATAATACTGGGGTTAGAGGTTCTGTTAATAATGAATTTTTTTTAGGAAATTCTAAATTTCTACACCAGTATACATTTATACTATTTTTCATTATAAATCCTTAAGACTACTTAAAATAGTTTCTAGTTTTTCGTTTGATGAAGCAACCTCATACATAGCAGAATTTTTACCATGTTCTCTAAATTCAACTTTTGTAACTTTTACCCTACCTTCTGTTTCTTCTTTAATAAATGGATCCAATTTATCAAAAATAAATTTAGCAAAACGTTCTGCTCCTGTAGCTGGTATTACTCTTACTTGTGCTACACCCATTTCGTCCATTTTCATAAATGATTCTACATAAGGATCATCTTTAGCAACTAGAAAAGTATGGTCAAACATATAATCCATCCATTCTTTAGGAGATTTACCATCGATTTGTCCTTTAGCTCGTTTCATACCACCAAAGTCCCAAACCCAGTTTCTATCGTCTAGTTCACCTTCGAACCATACTTTAAATGATACTCCATATCCATGGAGAAATCTACAATGTGTTGTATCAGCTTTCCATTGACGAAAAACACAACTAAACCCGTCAAATATTTTTGTTGATGTATATTTACTCATTTTATTTACATTTACACTCAGCAGTATTTAAAGCACATACTGGTTCTGTTAATTCATTATTTTCATATCCTTCTTTATAAGCATAACACTCATTAGAAAAAATTTTATCTTCAGCACATACTGGTTGGTATATAGTTAAGCATACTGTTTGGTTTTCTTCACTAACACATGAAGCAGCACCAAATGCTAATAGAATAATAAAGAGAGCCCATAGATAATCTATAAATCCCATTTTATCCTTATTCATCAATTTGTTCATTTAGCATTGTTAAACCATCAATTACTTCCTCTAATACTTTAGGAGAGAATGTAATACCTTTTTTAGTAGGCAAACGCTTACCATCTTCGGCATCATAAAATTCTCTTACATCTACATACTTATGCCCTTCATATTCACGAAGTTCAATTTGTACATAGTTTGACTTGTTTTTCTTGATTTCAATTATTTGTTCCATAACTTAGATTAAAAAATTTATAATTTGCTTTTACTGAATCTAATTCTCCAGCTTCAATTGCTTCTTCCTCGTCTTCAAAAATAGCCGCTACAGGGCATTCTGGAACACAAGCACCACAATCTATACATTCTACAGGATCAATATACATTTGTTTTTCACCTATATGAATGCAATCAACAGGACAAGCATCTATACAAGCCCCATCTTTAACTCCAACACATGCTTTACCTATTATAAAACTCAAGTATTTGATCTTTTTGTTGTAATCCGGTTAATCTACTAACAGCTTCTCCATTCTCCACAAGAACTAATGTAGGAATGTTTCTTACCCCATATTGTACAGATAAATCTTGGTTAGTATCTACATCAATTTTTTCATAATTAATTTCTCCAGCTAGCGATTCCATAATTGGTCCTAACATTTTACATGGTCCACACCATGCAGCACTAAAATAAAGTATTTTTTTCATTTTTTAATTCTTATTATTTTCCATGTTTTTTCACATTGTTCAAAACTATAACCTTTATGTTTTTCTTTCAAAATTTGTCTATATATAGGTGAAGCCATAGCACAATCAATTTGTTTTCCTCTAGGCATATAGTAAAATTGTTATAATTAAACCTATAATATAAAAAACTATCCAACGTTTGTTAATATAATTCTTTTTTTCTTGAGTTGTTTCTCTATAATACGTATCAATTACATAATCTTTATATAATGTAAAAAAAATAAATACTACAGTATAAATTATAAGTTGGAAAACTATCATACCATTTCTTCATAAATTCCTACTGCTTCTGAAAATATTAATAGAAGTGCAGATATTATAATATCAAAGGGAAGTACAATATAACCTAATATACGAATTCCTGATTTGATAAAGGAAATTATTTGATGTGCTCTTGGATCAGGCAGTTTTTCTAGGTCTACCTCTTTTTTTAATTTGCTCATAACTTATATGTAATATTTTATATTTGTCATCCATATGATAATAAAAATCAATCAAGGAACCACTGAAGTTCTCCATCTCCTCTTTTACTTGGGATTTACTAACACGAAAATATTTAGGAAACTCCTTATATAGTCCCTCTAATTTTTCCTTTTCATCACGCTCAAAATCCTCTAATAAACGCTTGCGACGTGCTCTTAATACAGCACCCTTTTCTACAAATAAACCACTATCACCTTTACATTCGATTTCTAAATCATTAAGATCATGCTCAACCCATGCTGCTTGATACCAGAAATGTGAGAAATCAAAATCACCATTCAAGATACGGTCACGTAATGGTTGACGATTATCTAAGGGTTTATTTTTAGTGTCATACATTCTCCACCAACGAAATTGATTATAGTTGAGTTTTTGTAATTTAGAAAACTCTTTTTGTAAACGAGAACGGGATAATGAAGGATTAAACACCATACTTTTTCTTGTATTTTTCAATAAAATATTCACCCATACCAACTTCTTTAATAATACATTTTGCTGATATACCAGGTATAATATAATTACAATCCATTAATTCATCAATATTTCTATTGCGAACTACTTTAACTTTATATCTAGCATTTTTTCTATTTGAAGTTGCAAATGCTATTACAATTGGTACTTTTGGATAATTTCCGTCTCTAGCCATTATATAAAAGTGATTAAAGTACGAACAAAGAAATAGCTCGCACACATTAATAATAAACTATATTGAATTTTTTCTGATTTAGACATAACCTTTATTATTTATTTTTTTGATTTAATTTATAAATTGCAATTTGATCCTTTATAAAGTAATATAAAGCAATACTAGTAGCGAATAAACCTATTATTGCAAAAACATTTTTTAAACATTCCATAACCTTTTTATTTATCCGTAAATATACGAACCTTATTTGGGGTATCCAACCCTGTGAACCGAGAAGGATTCGAACCTTCAACCTCTTGGGCCGTAACCAAGGGCTCTATCCAGTTGAGCTATCGGTCCTTAAATTTGTTCCCATAAGCTGATCAAATGTCTTTATATCATTTTGTACTAAACAATAAAAAGCAGCGGCCATTAATTCTTTATGTTCATCACAAAAGGCTAATCCTGCTATACTATTATCTGGGGAGTATCTTCCAGTAGCGGGTTTTCCACATTTGTGGCAAACAAATTCTTTAGTCTTCGACTGTTTGTCCTTCATCTTTATCGGTTGCGATTGTGTCATATTCGTCTTCGTCCATCTAGGGTTCCATTTAAATAGGGACAACTTTTTATTGCCTCTTGTTTCTTTTTTGCTTTTTTTACTAGTATATAGTGCCAAATAAAAAGCCCTAATAATACTATTCCTAAAATTCCTAATATAACCATAATTAATTTGATAAAGGTGCCTTAATAGCCGGGTGTGATTGATAATTTATTAACTCAGCATCAAAATCACCTCTATAGATATCATAACACGATACCTTTAATTCAGGTAAATCAAAACTATCTCTACTAATCTGTTCTTTAGCTTGATCAATATGATTTTTATAAAGGTGTATATCACCGAACGAGCCAATTAATTCACCTGGTTCGAGTCTGGTTTCTTTACACAGTAAATGCAATAAAAGACCATAACTACTAATGTTAAACGGAACGCCTAAGAATAAATCTGCTGAACGTTGGTTCCACATTAAAGATAACTTACCATCATTTACATAACACTGAAATGAATAATGGCAGGGGGGTAAAACCATTTCGTTTAATTGTTCTACATTCCAACTATTAACTAAAAGTCTTCTACTATTAGGATTTCCAATAATATCTACTATAAGTTGTTCTAATTGATCTATTCCATTAATATCTCTCCATTGTTTACCATATATAGGTCCTAAATCTCCATCCGTTCTCCATGATTTTTCATAATCCCCATCCCATATCTTACAGTTATTATCTTGGAGGTATTCTATATCAGTTCTACCTTGTAAAAACCACTTTAGCTCCGTTACCATTGTTTTCCAAGCTACTTTTTTAGTAGTTAAGATAGGAAAACCATCTGACATATTATGTCTTAGTTGCATTCCAAATCGAGATAAGGTACCGGTACCTGTCCTATCTTTTTTTTCTACTCCATTATAAAGTACTTCGGCTAGTAATCCTCTATATTGCTCGTCTAATTTATTCATTTTTGAATTTCTCTTTAGGAATTTGAACTAAGGTACCATTCATTTTTATAATGTAATTACCATTAGTATGAATACCAAATAGTTTTTTCTTTTTACCATTATAATTTACCCAATTCATATTTTAAAAATTGTATTTAATCTAGATGAACCTGAAAATCCATATCTTTCAAATTTTGAATGTAAGTTAAAATCAAAATGTTTATTCCATTTTTCAACTATTTCTTTAGTAAAACCCTTACCATCACCTCTTGCAAACATAACTATTTCGTCAGCAATTTTCATAGGCATAGGAATGTCTTCTTTTACATTTTTACTTTCGTACTTTAAAGATAAACTTTCTCCTTCACCTCGCTTACGCTTTGGTTCTACAATTTTATATTCTACAACAGAAGGATGATTAATTAAATCTTTCACATAAGAAAATAATACTTCTTTTTTCTTTTTTTTAGTTCCACTTAAAAAAGTAACTACATCATAAGTGGTAACAACTCCAGTATCGTACTCTACTATAACCTTTTCCATTTTTATTTATTTTAATTGAACCCGTAAATATATGAAAAATTCTTTAATAAACCAAATGTCTTACCATTGATTACATTTCTTCATATGCCCTTGGGTTAGGTAATCCTGAGTAGTAATCCCATTTATCAGAAGTTTTTTTATAAAATTTTTCTTCTTCTTTTTGTTTTAAATAAGATTCTTCGTCTATATAATGAGCTCCTGAACTACACATATCTATAATTGATTTTCGTTATGCCATGAATAATTTTTCTGTCTGCTCTGACTTCCTTTCTTGCGTTTAGGAGTTTTTTGTCTAAGAGAGGAATTAAATCTACCTTGATTCCCCATACCATCCATATCAATATCATCAGGTTGATGACGCTCATAGTACCCTTGAATACCATTACCTTCTTCTCTTTGTCTTTTATTATGGTAAAATATACTCCATATTAAAAAGTATACATACAAACCAAAAATGCAAAACCCTACTATAAAAAATGCTATACTCATGATCTACGTCTTTGTCTGATTGCAATTGCGAATAATAAAATAGTCCCAGGCCAGTGGGCTGAATATTGTGCTTCTTCAAAATTGCCTGTAATTCCTAATCCAATTGAATATAACATACAGATGAATGCAAATACTATTGGATAATAATTTAACATAAAATTTTTAACTTTTTCCATAACTTTTAATTAATTTATTTATTTCTTCTCTACTTATCCAACCTTGAACATCCCATTCTTGGTTTTCTTTATCTAAATTTTCATCTATAATACCAACTTCAAATGTAGAAACATCTTCAACTTTAGAGACTGCTGCTCTATTTCCAGTTTTACCTGAACTGTAAAAACCTTCTCCTGCAATTACAGATATAAACACTTTAGGTTTAACCTCAAGTGTTGCCTGTATACCTTTTTTAGGAATAACTTTATGTGGTTTAAATTTTAGATCCTTAAATGTCATTATTCTGATTTTTTAGCTTCTTGCTTGTTAAACATATCCATTTTTTCTTCTACGCTTAATTTTCTAAAACTAGCATCATATGATTTTCTTTCATTCCAATTACCATTATAATACTGTTCTAAATCTATATAACTACCTGATTTGAATTGAACTGTAATCCTAGTACCTCTCCAAGTATCATAACTTAAATCAGCATCAGGATATTTAGTTTGTAATTCCTTCATTTTTTTAGTAATAGATTTCATTTGAGCACTATCACTTTCTTTTTGTCTTTTAGCAATTTTAACTGAATCTTCAATTTTTTGTTTTAAAGTTTCAGCTTTAACGTTTCTATAACTACCAACTAAATTATAATTTCCAAATAAAACTGTGTTAGTATAACTACCATTTTTCCAATTAGATTTTATTTCATGGCTAACAGTATCTTTAACGTGATTAAGCTCCTTATTATGACTATAATATCTATCATATTTGACTTTAATAGTAGCACCAAAAAATTCTACATCAACATTTTCTATAACATTTGGTTCTTTCCAACTTGATATTTCAAATTCTTTTGATTTGGAAGACCATACAGGTTTACCTTCAATTTTATAATGAAGATTTTCAATCATTCCAACTCTATCAAATTCTTTTTGAATAGTATTGAAATTTTTTTCGTTTTGAAGTTGTTGTTTTTTGTATCTTTCTAATTTAGAAACAAGTCTTTCTTCTTGTTCTTTTGATCTGAATAATTCTAATTGTGACATAACCTTTATTTTTATTATTATGCCGTAAATATACGAAAGCTGCCTGTGGCAACCAAATTATTTTAATATTATTTCTGAAGCTTTTTTAGCTTTTTTTACTATTTTTATATATCCTTCAGTATCAACCCAATATTCTTTTTTTAATAAAGCTTCTCCTTGGGGAGTTTTATGTTGATGTAATTGAAGAACTTCTTTACCATCTAATTGATTTACAACTTTAACATCTAACCATTGAGTTAATTCTAATCTCATATCCTGTACTAATTGATGAATATAACTCATAAAACCTTTTATTTTTATTTATGATGTAAATATACGAAGGCTGCCTGTGGCAACCAAATGTTTTTATAGAAGTTTCATTATTTTTTTAACAGCTTTTCCATCTACCTTTATAGTATGATAAGGTATATCATGTTTATCTAAGATAGTTTTACATAATTTATCTATAATGATTGATTCTTCTAAGTCTTGGAATCGCTCACCATCATTATGTACGGATTCTCCTCGTTCTAATAATATGTTTATACTATCATATTGATTATGTAAATCAATTACTAAATCATGAAATGGTTGTCTATAATATTCAGCAGGATAACCCTTAGTATAATAAGTGTGATAAATTGAAGAAAATAAAATCGGAGAATCAATTATAATATAATCTACTTTACCATAGGCCTGTGCTATTCCTCTATGTTGGTTAGCAAAGATATATAACTGATCTTTAATTGCAGGGAGATTATTATCCCAAGCAATAGTTTTAGGAAATTCATATGGATTGTTACAACTTATATGGTTTTTTTTAAGTTTATAAGTTATACCAGCTGCTATGCCACTTTTACCTATTCCGGGGCCTCCAAATAAATTAACTAATTTGCTCATTGAGTAAAGATACTATAAAGATATCCAACAATACCTACCGCATTTAAGAGTGATAGATTATATGATTTTGTTTTTTGTGTTTGAATTGTTAATAATGATAATCCTATAACAGATAATATTTTACCTAATAAGAAATTAATAAAAAACGGTCCTACCATCATACACCCTGTTCCAATAAAAACTACAAATATTTTGTAGAGTAATTCTTTAGTTTCTTCTTTCATTATTTAAATATTTCATTTATTAAATTGCCTAATCTTACTCCTGCATAATATAATCTTTTTTCTAATACAGGTTGATATTTGTAAACATACTCATATGAATGGTATGAACCATCTGGGGTGTTTTTATAAATATCTCTAGCCCACCAATGAGATTCAAATGTCCATTCTAATACATTACTTTGTTTTACTTCCTTTCTACCATATTTGTTTTGCAAATGGTTACTCCATTCAGTAAAGCTCATTTTAAAATCATCTATTAGGTTAGTATCCCATAATACATGAAGGTTAGTATTTGTATCTCTACCTTTTCTTCCTTTAAATGTAACTTTTATTTTACTACCACCATAATCCTCTTTTAAACCAATATGCATAGGTTGGTGTACATCTCCTACTAAATGAACTAAATATTTAAGATAAAATTTTTTCATTTCTTTATCTGCAGAAGGTGATTTTAAAATAGCAACACATCTTTTTATTATTGATACTACATTTTCTTCTGCTACATCTGCATCTGGATATTCTACATTTAAAGGTAGATTAACATAATGCCAATGAGAATACTTATCAAAATCAGGATTACTCCTCATCTCATCCGCCCATGTACTGACTGATGATAGTGATTCACCATCTAAAATATCATATACAATTTCTTTTACTTCTTTGGTTAATTGTCTTTCTGCAATTTCACCTACTATTCTATGACCTGTTTTACCCCAAGAACTAAGTAATAATACTAATAGTATTAATAATATATTTTTCATTTATTACATTGTTTCTATTTTGAACCCTAAATATATGGTAACTGTTAAAATTATAACTACAAATATCCAATATAAAATCTTCTTAAAAGTAAAGTAAGGTGGAGTAGTTGCCCATTTCCATCTTTCTTCTCCTTTAGCTTTATTTCGTTTGAACATTTTAGTTTTCTCAAAAATATCTTGTCCAAATTGGTAGAAGAATAAAACCGTTCCTACTATTATAACCGTAAGTATTATATTCCAATTCATAAAAATAAAAGGGGGCCGAAGCCCCCTATTTATTAAAATTTATACTTGAGCGAAACGTTCCAAGTTCGCCCAAAGCCGAACCATACACTATTTCGTACATCTATACCATTCCAAGTTGTTGAACCTGCTTCAGTATGGATATTACTATTAGATTCCGCAATGTAAGTTTCATCTAATAAGTTATTAACATTTGCTCTTAATGACCATCCATTATTAGCATAAAATGTAGCTCCTAAGTCTACTAAACCAAATGAAGGTAATTGCAAAGCACCTGGATTATCAGGTTGAGTAAATGCTGAATCTGTAATACTATAATCAGCATATAACCCATCTACAAATCTGTAGTCAATATCAAATCTAATATTTGAACCTAACTTTTGATCTAATCCGATTAAAGCTGTAGTTTGAGCAGCATCACCTACTTTAGCACCTTTTAAATAAAGAGTACCAGTACCAATTGATTGTTGATTTTCATCAAATAATTCTGCTTCAAAGTCTTTAGTATAGGTCCAATCACCTAGAGATAACATACCTCTTAGTTTGGTACCACCTACTGTATAAGTAGCTTCAGCTTCAATACCTTTATGAGTAACATCAATATTTCTAAACTGTGCACTTCCATCTACACCTTGTTGGTTAGATAAACTACGAGTTACAAATCTATTACCCCAATTAGTATTATAGGCGTTTACATTTAACTTTAATCTCTTACCAACATATCCATATCCAATCTCAAATGATTCAATACGTTCATTTTGTAAGTCAGGATTAATATCATTTCCAAAATTAGGAAATACAGCGTCAAATAATGGTTGACGATCAATAAATCCAGCATTTACAAATATATTAGATTTAGAAGTGAAATTATAGTTAATACCACCTTTAAGATACCCACCACCTAAGTTAGCTTTATCTGAAATAGGGTTATCTACGTTTGCAAATCTATCTTCTCTTTGAAATTGTTGATTAGATAAACCAACTTGTAATACTGCGGTAATATCATCTCCTGCATATTCTACTAAACCATTAAAGCCTGCCCATTTTACGAATCCAATATTATAATAAGCAATTTTTGCTTCATCATCTCCAATATTAGTACCTCTAAATGGATTAGCTGATACTAAATCAGATGAATCATATAATTGAGTTCCTAAGTTTTGATTACCAGTAGAAGCATATTGAGTTAAACCTAACAGATTATTCATTGCTCTATAATGATAACCTGTATAGTCACGTAAATCAACACCTAGTGAATATCTCATCTTACCTTTTTGGATATTAAGCTTAGAAATAGCCCCAATCCAGTTATGGGAGTTCATAGATGCTCTACGTACTAATACATTTCTAGCATAATCTTTATCATTGTGAGAACCTACATCATATTGAGAGTTATGAGCAACTACTGCATCATAATTAATAAATCCATTAGCATCACGGGTACCTTTACCATCTTCAAGATAATGTTCAGTTAAATCTTTTCTAAAAGGTAACATATCAATAGACCCTTCATAGTAATTTCTACCTCTAGGACCTGTTCCACCACCTCTACCAGCTGAACCGTATAAAGATGTATTTAACTGTACGTTATCTGAAATATCCCAATCCCAGTTTAATGTAGCTAGGGGTTTATTATAAAAATTTCTACGTAAGTTCCATTCTTCACCATTTAAAGTACCACCATTGGTGTTCCAACGTCTATCAATTCCTTCTTCTCCGAAGTTTTGATAATCACGGATTGAAACCCAAACATCTCTTTGATGATGCCATTGTCCAGCACCTAAAGCAGAAAGGTTCAAGCTATGAGCTGAACCTTCGGGTGAGAATCCTACTGAAGCAAAATATGTCCATCCTGCTCCTGATGTGTTATAAATGTATCCATTACCAGACCATTTAGTTAACAGGTAAGATGAAGACCATCCTTTGTCATTAACTCCTGTATTGTAAAGGGCTGTAGTTTTAATATAGCCATTATTTCCAACCATTTGAGTTATAGATCCACCTTGAGCCTTTTCAGCACTTTTAGTAAAAATAGAAACAGTACCTCCTACTGATGGTACTGCTAATGAAGTGGCTCCTAGACCACGTTGGATTTGGATACTAGACGTTACGTCTGTTAATCCTTGCCAATTCGACCAATACACCCAACCATTTTCCATGTCATTAACGGGTTGACCGTTAATTAAGAATGATGTATTACGTTGATCAAAACCACGTAAAGAAATTCGGCTATCACCATATCCCCCTCCTTGTTTTGTAGCGTAAACACCAGGTGTTTTGTTCATGATTTCAGGAAATTCTTGATTTCCTACTTTTAACAACACCTCTTGTGCTGAAATTGTACTTACTGCAATTGGTGTCTCTCTTTCTTTTGCGACATCAATAGTACGTGAAGTAACTACTACTTCTTCTAAATTTACATCTAAGATGGTTTTAGATTCAGTAGATGATTCTTGAGCGTAAGCTCCAACTGCTAAAAATATTAACAGCCCTGTAACGAGTTTTCTCATTTTCGTTGTTTTTAGGTTTTAAAATTAAACAAAATATAACTATTACTATTAATCAACTGTAAATATTATCCATCACAGCTAACACAATCAGCTTGTCTAGATCCTAAGTCACCTTTGATGACAGAATCCGTACGAAGATAATATAGTGTTTTTACTCCCAACTTCCAAGCTTCTATGTGAACCTGATTTATCCATTTTGGTGAATCATTAGGGTCAAATGAAAGGTTTAAAGATTGTGTTTGATCTAGATATCGTTGACGAATTGCTGCTTGACGAACTAATTCGAGTTGATTTATTTCAGGAAAAGTTAAAAATAACTCTTTTTCCTCAGGAGATAATACATTATCAGGTAAGTTTTGTGCTGAACCTCCATCGGCTAACATCTGATCCCACCATTTTTCTTTGTTTTCTCCTTTATTTTCTAATATTGTTTCTAATACTTTATTTTTACGAATAAATGTTCCTTTAGCACCGTTAAATGTGTAAATATTAGCGGGTAACGGTTCAATACCAGCGGAAATACCACCAGTAATAACACTATTCGATACAGTAGGAGCTACAGCAAGTAAATGCGTATTTCTCATACCGGTGCCTTTACACCATAGTGGCTCTCCATATTCAACTGATAAATCTCTTGAAGCTCTTTCAGCTTTATTCTTAATATCTGAAAAAATATTATGTGTATAGGCTGTAGAAGCAATTGAGTTAAAGGGCATTCCTTTTTGTTGTAAATAGGTGTGCCATCCCATTACTCCTAAACCTAATGCTCTACCTTTTTTAGCATGAGCATGAGTTCTTTTTAAAGAATCTTTACCATTAGATTTGTCTATAAATTCTTGCATTACACCATCTAAAAACCAAGTAGCTAACTCTATAGCATCTGTATCTTTCCACTCATCATATTTAGCTAGATTTAAAGAAGATAAACAACAAATAAATGAATGTTCTTCATCTGTAAATAATGTAATTTCTGTACATATATTTGTCATGCTTACATCTAGATTATTCATCATATAAGCAATAGGGTTATTTTTATTTACATTATCTTTATACATAATGTAAGGTTCACCTGTTTCCATTCTAGATTTTAATACTTCAGCCCATAACGCCATAGAATCTTGATCTCTTGATTCTAGTTTGCGCATAAAACTATCTCCTACAACAACACATTGGTGTAAGTTTAAACATTGTCTATTTGGATCACCTTTTGGTCTACGAATTTGTAAAAATTCTTCAATATCTGGATGTTCAATATCCAAATTAACAGAAGCAGCACCACGTCTTACTGAACCTTGATTAGTTGCTATAATAGCTGAATCATAGATTTTACACCATGGAACAACCCCTTCGCTAGTACCATTTCCAGTAATTTCAGTTCCTCTAGGACGAATTCTTGATACTGAAATTCCAACTCCACCACCTTGTGAAGTTAATTTCATTAGTTCAGCGTTTGTTAAGCTAATCCCTCTAATAGAATCAGGTGTATCTACTCCAAAACATGAAATAGGTAAACCACGATCAGTTCCCATGTTAGATAAAACAGGAGATGCTAAACCTAACCACCCATTCCATATAATTTTAAAAAACTTATTTTCTAGTTCTGGTTTTTTAAGTCTAATTGCAGCTGCTTGTGCTACTCGTCTATATGCTTTTTTAGGTGTTTCACCTGGTAATAAGTATCCTTTAGATATTGTTGCTAAAGAAATTTCATCCATCCAAATAGGATAATCTTTACCTGCCTCCCAGGTACTTGTATTAATTATTTCCATTAAAATAAATCATTTGCGTCCCAATTTTGGGCACCTTTACTATAGTTTGTTACTCGACTTGCAAAAAAGTCAGTATGTTGTTTTCCAGCTGATAGAGAATCAAACCATTTCATTCTTTGTATCGCATCTGGATCAATATCATTTACTATAGCGCCATAACCTAAATCACTCATTTTAGTGTTAACTCTATGTTTAATAAACGATACTAAATCATATTTTGGACAACCTTCTAAATCTCCCATTTCATATACTTTATCAATAAAATCTAATTCTAATTTTAAAGATAATCTTGCTGCTTCTTCTATTTCAGCTCGTAATTCAGGTGTGTTTAAATCAGGATTTTCTTCTAATAACTGTCTAAATAACCAACACCCTGCATTTGAATGTAATGATTCATCTCTAATGCTCCATTCTACTATCTGTCCTACTCCTTTAAGTAAATTTCTAAGTTTAAATGAAAGTAGAATAGCAAACGAAGAAAATAAATTTACACCTTCCGTAAATGCTGAAAATATGGCTAATGATTTTGCTCTAGCACCCCAATCAGGTGTTCCATCATGAGCATCTCTAACATTCATTAAATTTTCAATTTTAGCCATTGTAGCTTCATCTTCTAAGAATTCGCTAAAATTATCTAAACCTAAAGTTTCATTTAACAAAGAATAAGCTTCAGCATGGATAGTTTCAAATGCTCCAAAAGTAACACCCATTTTAATAATTTCGGGTTTTCTAAACCAAGATGTTACTAAGTTTGTCCAGTAATCATTTACTACTGTTTCAGTTTGAGCAAAACCTTTTAAAATAGAACCAATAATATTTTTTTCAGTTTCATTTAAATTTTGTTTCCAATCTGTTATATCTGACATCATAGGTACTTCTGTATGTAACCAATGTGCTTGTTGTTGTTTTAGCCAGTAATCTGATGCTTCTGGGTATTCAAAGGGTTTATAAACTATTCTTTCTTTTTTAATGTCTCTCATAGATTATTTTTTAAAAACGGGTCAATAACTATAGTATATATCATGAAAGGGTTGAGGAATTTACAAAAAATTCATTCATTTCTTTCTTATCTTGTTGAGTTACTTCATTAGCAAAAACTTGTTTAGGAGTAGTTGAAGGGTCAGGTAATTCTCTTGGGTTTTCATCCATTTCTATATGACCTGTTGCAACATCTACATCTGCATGATATGTCATTCCATCCATACCATACCTATTTTTCATTAAGAAAAATCTTCCTGTACCATTAACTTTATCTTGGGGTAATCTAGATAAAGACATACAAAAATCTGTAATCATAATTTTATTATATGAACCTGCTGCTTTATCTCCTTCAATAACATCATCCTTTGCACCTGCTCTATTAACCTGAGATACAGACCATACAGGAATATTTAAAGTGCGAGCAATAGCTTTAGTAGAAACATAAGTATTATCTAAACGTTCTTTTTCATCTTTAGAATTACTACTACTTTTTAGTAAATCAACATAATCAATTAAAATCATATCAGGTGGATAACCTAAATCTGTCATTTTTTGAATATGTCCTTCAATTGTATTAATTGATGCTTGTCCTGGGGCATATTCTTTAATTGTTAAACTACCTTTTAAGTTTTCTAAGTAAGTTTTTACTTTATCTTGGTGTAAATGTACTGTATTTACAGGTTGGTTTATAAAATGTGCATCATATCGTTTACCAACATATCCTTCAGATAATTCTAATGTATAATGAGCAACATTTAATCCTAATTTTACAGCATGAGCACCTAAAGCAACCATGGTCCATGATTTACCCCCACCAGGTGAACCAAATATTAGACCAAAATCACCTCCGCCTAAACCACCCATTAATCTTTCATTAATAATTGACCAAGGAGTAGGTATTACTTGACGATCTTCTTCTTTATAACGGGATGCTACATCTTTAATATATTCATGTCCTATATTCTTATCTTGTCCAGCTTTTAATGCCTTATCAATTGTAAATCTAATATCATCAAACATCCCATCTTGAAGTAAATCAACTGATTTAAGTAATGCTGATTTTAATGATTGGTTTTTACAAAAATTTTGGAATTCTTGTTCAACATATTCTTGATCTTCGTTTACCATTTTGTAAACCTCTCTTAATTGATCAACAATTGCTGTTTTTAAAACATCATTATCTAATTTTTTAACTTCAATTTTAAGAAAATCAAGTGTAGGTGTAGTATGAAATTCATCAAAATATTGTAATGCTTCCTTTACAAGCCATTGATGAGCTTGATTCTCAAAGTAAGAAGGTATAATTGCATCCCTAATATTAAGTAAAAACTTTTTATTCTTTAATATAGAATGTATAACTTTTACTTGAAAATGAGGTCCGTATTGGGATAATGTTTTTAAGGTCATTAATTAAAATTAAATGCTATGGTTGTTCTAATACAATTTGTTTTACTAGGAAGTACTTTATGATCTAAATATCCCGGAAAGACTACCAAATATCCTTTTTTGGGTTGAAAACTTGCTTCAGTATATTTAAAAGGTGAATTACAATTTTGATTTTGAAACCATAATTTTTTTAAAGGATTAGATTCTTCAATGACTAAACTACCAGCGTCTTCTGAAGCTCTTACCCAATATACTACTGAAAATAAAGTACTTCTTCCATGATTATGTAACTCGTGAAGTTGGTTTTGAGTATAATCTTGAACCCAGTAACTATAACCATTTACAGGTTCATTTACATTTTGAGAATAAAGTTTAATACATTTATCTATTTCTTGTAATAAAGGCTCAAGTTCTTCTTTACTAATAATTTTTTCAGATTTATAATAATCAGTTAAAACATCATGTCCATTATACTGTTTAGAATTTACTAAATTTTTTAAACGAGAGGTTATTATAGATTCTATATAATCTGAGGTTTTATTTGGTATTTGATGTGTTAAAATTCCTGTTGGGAAATATCCTGTAAATTCCATATTTTTAAATTTTATAATTTTGAAGATAAGAAAATACTTCAGATAACCAAAATTCTGTATTAGGAATTCCACGACCTAATAAATCTTTTTCATACATCCCTAAAAATTTAGACTTATTAAAATTATAGGGTTTAGTTTTTATTAGTTTATTTAACTCTTTTTGATCAGATTCAATTAATTCAATTTCTTCTAAACACATCAACTCGTAATTTATTTCAAGTTGACTTTTAAATAAATGAACATTACCATAGATTCCATGTTCCTCTACTTTATCTGTAGCTTTTTGGTATGCTTCTTGTAATGTAAATTTTTCTTTACCTGCTATTTCAGGAAAATATTTCATTAATTTTTTAGGACCTAAACCCTTAACACCTGGGAGGTTATCTGATTTATCACCCATTAAACATTTCATTGTAATAAAATTATAGGGATGAATTCCATATTGTTCAAATACATCATTTGGTCTATAAAATTTCTTTTTAATTGGTGAATAAACTGTAATTCGTTTATTTACTAACTGTAAGAAATCTTGATCAGCAGAATATATTATTACATCATCTTTTAATTTTTGAGATAAATAAGCTATAGTATCATCTGCTTCAATTTTATCAATAATTGAAATATTAACAGGTAACATTTTTAGATAGTCTAATAAACGCATCATTTGAGTAGAAACTGATTCCGATTCTTCTTCTAATGTAGAAAATACATTAAAATTAGTAATTCGTTTTATTTGTCGATTTGCTTTATACTCAGAATATGTATTTCTT
>Ga0209535_1001007_pt1 | contig 19356 bp, 25 predicted proteins | sample LinPmetageLP28_FD_184041 | JGI IMG/M metagenome (GOLD analysis project Ga0209535, IMG submission 184041) | Marine viral communities from the Pacific Ocean - LP-28 (SPAdes) (version 2) | ecosystem: Environmental > Aquatic > Marine > Oceanic | place: Pacific Ocean | collected 2009-08-22
GTTGTAAATAACTACAATATAACAATCAATGCCAAAGATACTTCTAAGGCAGAAATGAGAAGAGTAGCGGATGAAATAGGTAGGATGGTTTCATCTAAGATAAATAGAAGAACATCCCATAGGTCTTCAGTGTGAGGTGATTAAATGGCGTATCATGTTTATTTGAAATTACAAAAATTTAGTGGAAGTGATTTACAAATTGATACTATACCACTAAGAGTTCAATCAGTTTCTATTTCCGTAGATAAAACCGTACCAAATATTAGTATTCCCTTTGCGGGTTTAGCCACAGGTGAGTCGGAAAAGATAGCATTAGATTTGGGTATGTCTACAAAAAGATTGACCCTAACAGGAGTTATATTAGATACTACAATTAAAAGAAGCCACACAGAAACAGGTAGTCCTGCTACTCCTACATCATTAGAATTTACTGCTCAAGAAATAGCACAGTTAATTGCTTCGGGTGTAGATGCTACAGGACTTACAAGATATCAAGCCTTTAACGAGTTATTGGTTATGATAGATTCTAAAGTAAATGAAAACTATGCAGATAGGGCGAAAGCAGCAGATTCAACAGCAACATTAGGAAGTCTAACAGAACAAATACCCTTTTCATTTGCGGCTAGGGGTGATGCTTTTAGTAAAGATAATACTAATATTGCACTACCAAGACAATTTCCTTCTAAAACTTCAACTACAGGACTCAAAGGATTCGTTTCACAGTTTAGTTTTGATTTGAATGCAGAATCAGTAGAAGTGACCTTTACTATGGAATTTACAATAGCCACAATATTGCCTTGAGGTGAATAAATGTCGTACAGTATATTTGCAGGAAAACAGCGAAGTTTAGTGTTTCCTATAATGTGTAATGGTTTTTTAACAATTGACTATGCAAAGAATGTTCCCGATGCTACAACATCGGCAGATACTAGTGATGATATTCCCTATGGTATTTGGGCGCATAAGGGTTCTTTTACTTTTGAATCTATAGTTACTCCCTATGATATTAATGGGTCGGGAACATATACTTCTAATCAAGTTCATTTGCCTCAAAATGTGTCTAAGAAAGTATTTCCCGAAAGCGCACAAACAAGCGGCTATGCGGGTGGAACTGAAGAAAGTGCTTTGTATATGTATAAAGGCGAAAGATTAGACCATAGGATGGCACTATTTTATAGTCCGACCTTTCAAGTATTTCTACAGAATGTATCTAAACATAACTATAGAAATCCGGCAGAATACAAAATAGTTGTAAAATTAAAATTAGGTAGTAATTCTATTGAAACATTTACTAGTCCTATAGCAATACAATCAACTACAGACGCATATGTAAAATACTCATCTTTAGACAGTTTTAATGGGTTAGATGCAAACGGCAGAACTGCATTTATAAAAATAGGAGATTCTGCTGCGGGTTCTTTTACTTATAATTCAGGAAATATGAATGGAACATTTGTAGTACATAATAGTGCATTTCCTGTAAATTCAACTTTTCATGGAGCGCAAGATGTATTTGTTAAGGATGGGGATTCTTATATTCAAATAGGAACACTAAAGAGTCTCGCTACTAGTTTTCTTTCTGTTCATGTTGGTAGTGGCCCAATTACAGACTATACTTCTTTATTGAGTTCCGGAGCAGAAATATTTATTCAAGGCGATAGAGATTGTGCATATGTAAATAATACTTTTCATATTGCTTGCTCTTATGATGATACTGATAAAAGAATAAATATATTTTTAGACGGCAAATTGGTATTTACAGGCACTAGTTCTAATACGGACACATTTGAATTTTTAAGAGAGAATATGTATATTGGTGCTAACGCCACTGGGAGCCATGGCGGTGCTTTCGATGCTAATTTAGAAAATAGAGGAGCAAGAGGGGGAGGAACTAATGCGGCTTCTAGTGCAGTAACTAATGAACAGTTTATGGGAGAATTGCATGAGATGTCTTTTGAAAACTTTATTAAACCTCAATTTTCTAGCATAACTAATCTTACTCCAAAATATGCAGATACTTTATTTTATTTTAGATTCGAGGAAGTTGATGTTTAATGGCTATAGATGTCTTTCCTTCCAATCAAGCCAATAGGGATGAATCTCCAACAAATCCTAAATTTGCAGATTCATCAATTAGTAATGGAGATTTAATGGGTGTTATAATTCAAACAAGTCCAATTGGAAATCCTATCTTTACTATAGGTAGTGAACTTTCTAATCAAGCAAACACTAAAGGATTTAGAATTAAACATGATACTGACGGTAGCAATCTATTGACACTATCTTCTTTTGGAACAGTTGATTATTTTGTTTTAATACATTCCGATGACCCTGCCAAACACCATTTTGCCAAAATAACTAATTTAATCGTTGAAGATAACGGAAATGGAACTACTACAGGAGATGCTTTTGAATTTGAACCAAAAATGGGTAATGAAATACCTAAAGAAACAAAATATAGAGTTATTACCGGAGTAAATAATAATACTCATAATAACTCAATAGTGGCATTATCAATCGGTTTAAAACAAGATTCTTACAATTTAAAGAATGACATTGTTTGTGCAAGACCTCATTTTTATTTTTATAATAATAGAGAACTAGGGAGTTATGCAAATGGAGGTAACGGAAATCCGCCAGTAGCGGGAGAATGTTCTCACGGTAAAATAGATAAAGAAAATGAATTAAATCATAATTATAAATACATGGCAACTATAAATTCTAGGACTGGAAACGGAACAATAGAAATGGGACAGAATATTCCTAATCTTCAGGTAACAGGGACTACAGGAATAACATTTAGAACACAGCAAGATTTTGGTAAAAGAATTGTTGATTATAGTAAATTCGGATTAAAGGTAACAATGACAGATGTATTGAGAAACATAGATGAAGATGGTTTTGGAACAACATCTGCGGGTTCTACACTACTTAATTACACTTATAATCAAAGCCAAAACGATACTATTACTACAGACTATACCGACTATGCAAAGGCATACCCAAGTGCCAAAAGAATCCTAGGAAATTTTTTAGGCTTTAGTTCGGCTAACCCCAACCTATTCAATATGGGAGAAATTAGATATTTACATTATGATACTTCTCCGCAAAGTGCTAACATAGTCACGGGAGTTTCTCAACACGAAACCGAAGATTCAATTGAACAGGGTAGTTTTTCCGAAACTAGAATTATAGATAATGCTAGAATTATGAGAAAAAAGATAGAGGAACATACTCTATATCAAACAAAGCAATTAGTTCACATTGGTAACTTAAACGACTTTGTTGATTTAAAGGCCACTTATTCTTCTACTTCAACCACAAATGTATTTGTCTTTGATACTGAATATAACTTACAAACAGTATTAGAAGTCGGAGAAGAAATAAGATTAGGAACTACAATTATGTTAGTAGAGGCCGTTAGTGGCACGAACATAACAGTAAGAGCAGAAAAAAGAGAAGCGGGAAAGAATACTTTTACTTCTGTCTCCTTTACTCCGACTGTAGGAGATACTCTACAAAGAAGGGCTTTAGACTATACAAATCAAAAAATATTTACAACTATGGATTTAAGTGGCGGAGTTGATAGACTAGAGATAGTTTTTACATCTGGAAACCTTAGAAATTTATTTGGAGAAGTCACAGCAAAAAATATTGCTCAATCAACTTTAACCTTTAATGGTCTTTTAGAAAATAATAAATTTAAAAGTTATTATAGGTTAGAAGCAGTTAAGTTTGCTAAAGGAGAATATAGAGTATTTTCTACAAGATTCACAGGAGAAGTAGAAGAGATTAATCAAATAAAAGAGGAAGGTCAAACCTATTTAGATATAAAAGGAAGAGACTCGATGAATAAACTTCTTTCTCCTGTAGTAAATAAAAATGCTTTATTTAGTGAAGATATTGTTTATTCCTCATTAAGCCCATATAATAAACTAACTGCGGTTGTAGGGAATGGCGGTAGTGCGCCTAACTCCACTAATTGTTTTGCTACAGAAATACAATTAGGAGTAACGCAAGGAAACTTAACATCTGTTCCGGTTCAAGGAGATTTATTATTTACGGCTAGTGGTTTTATAGGAAGAGTAACATCTAGTTCCCTTACTGTCTATAATAATTCAAATCATGTCAAAGTTAGCATAACTAATTCCCTAGTAAGAATAGTTGCAGGAGAAACAATATACAAACAAACTGAAAAAAATTATATGTTCACAAAGGCACTAGGTTCTTCTCACATTTCTCCTTCTGCGACTTCGTTGATAGGAACCGCTAATAAGGGAATTATATTTACTGCGGGAAACATGAACTCAGGTTTAGATTTCAACGGAGCAGAAGGAGATAGTTTAGTAGATACATCTTCTTTTGGTTCTTTTGATTTAAATACTGGTAAATATTCTTCAGCAGATAAAAGAGCAGTAGGGTATCAAATACATGAGCCTTCTAGTATAGCCAACGATAATGCATTTCAGTGCAAATTAAAAGATGAAATAGGAAGTAGTGGTGAAAGTGCCTTTGATACAGTTGATAGTTTGATAGATTTTGAAGTGGTTTCAACAACCAAAAAAGATAATGTTACAGAAATAGAATTAGCACCATATATGCCTTTAAGTTTAGGCAGAAAAATAACTTATGAAGGTTTAGTAAATGACAGAATAGAAACCACATATCTTACTGCCGCAACAGTTACGGCACATAGTTCTTCAAATAGAACGGCATCCTTTTTAACTAATTCATTATCTGCTAATGTAAATATTGGCGACCCTCTATATGCTGATAATTTTGACGGAACTACTGATACTAAAGCCTTCATAGGATATGTATTAGATATATACATAAGACAAACATCTGCTAATTTATATGCTAGTGGCACTCCATCTACAAACACAGACATAATAATGGTATCATTGGATAGAACCGAAACAAATAGCGGAACACAACTACACTTTACTACCGGAGATACTATTTATTATTCGACTAGAAAAAGGAGTCACATCAATCTAATAAACTCGGCACATCTTTGGGGAGGAAAAATGATTACAATACCTCATCACAGAATAAACTCATCACCTGTTGGAAGAGGATTGGTTCCCTTTAACATGCACTTGAATACTACAGATATTGCCACGATATTCGGAATGCCTATTTACAAAACATTTAACTCCGACACAAGGAGAATAGCGCATGAAAGTTTTAATTTTATTGAGACTGTTAATAATAATGATAATGTTTTACAACAGTTATATGGCAATAGAGAGAGTAATTTTACCAAAAATTTCACTTGTTATCAATTCAAACCAAATGTCAATTCGGGATTAGATAATGTTATAGAAGAAAACAAAACAGATACTAATAGAAAAATACCGTATGATATGAGGGGATTGACTAGCCCTTTCGGTAGCAATATAACTTCTTTAACAAGAAATAACAGAAATTTCCCTGCGGCCATTAACTTACATAATTCTAGGATTTCTAAATCTTCAACAACCTATATTTACAACAGTAAAGACTATTCTTTTACTAGGTTATTTTTATACATAACCTGTGATATTTTACCGTATTATTCCTTAAGAAGCGGAAGCATACTTTCTCCTTTTAAAGAAGTAAATAATTATAATTTGTTTTTAACAGATGGAACAACTAAGACACAAAATGATAATGTTATTGTTAAAGACTCTAACTTTCAAACTTTATCTTTTAGCACAAATCAAGAACTTCATTCTCTTAAAAGGTGTAACTTGATGAGACTTACAGAATGTGTTTATGATGAAAATTTTATCTTAATAAATCCCGAAAAGGATGTAAATGAAGTATATCCTAATCCTCCCAATTCATTTGTTGAAGCGTTCTTTGCGAAAGATACTATAATATTGCCTAACATTACTGGAATAAATGGTCAAAGTAATCCTCCCACAGTAACATTTGCATCTAATGTAACTGTGTCGGACACCGACCAAATTTGGACGGCTCAAAATAAATTTATAGGTAAAGTTGATGGAAACCAATCTAACACTTCAACTGTAAATATTGTAAGAAATGCGGCAGATGATGTTTATACTCCTAGTTTTTCAGTAACTCATGCTAATCCTGTTTTGGTTAAAGGCATTTATGGTAGTAACATTAGAGGTAGAGATGGAAAGGACAGTATAGATGCTGATGGAGATGCTGGTTATCACCCGTTAAAAGGGGCTATTGTTCCTTATAATCAAAACTATGATTATGGACAAGAAACCGACGACTATGCTAGGGGCAAAAACGGTGGCACAGCGATAATTCATAACAACCATACCGAACTGGTTTTACCTACTATCTTCCCACAAAAAATGTTTACAAGTCAATTTTATACTATTGACCATAATGGTGCTTTTACCATACCTAGAGCGCAGAATCTATTTAGAGCAGGAAATCCGGATTTAGGTAATAACTCTTTTGGCGGAACAATAGGTGTAGTTTTAGATAGATACGGAATAGAAGACTCTTTTCATAAACTTGAAGCAGGAAATTGCACAGGCGTTTTGGGTGATTCCACTACTACAAATAATGCCGGAGGAACACATATAGACGGTGTAGAAATAGTAAAAATCGCTTCACTAAGGCACTTTAAACAATTTTTTAGAACAACCGATACTGCTTTCCATAATTATAGAACAGCCGATGACCGTTCACCTGCCGATGGTGCTTATTTAGGATTCAAACTCCGTCTATTTTATGACTCAAATGAGTCGGGGCAAGGAAACTCTAACACTCACAAATCATCCGGTGGAGATATTTACAAAACTGTATTCACACCCACACATTCTGAAAAAACTGCATGGTTAAGTTTTGTTGATTTAACAGGCTGTTATTTAGTGCCGGAAAGCGGTTCTTCTACTGTTAATTCTGTAGATTCTATTATAGGAGTTAAAACCACTCCAATATATGTTTATGCTCATGAAGTAAACGAGGCTTCCGCAGATGTAGAAATATATACGGAGGCGGAGTTAATTGATGATACTGCTTATAGAGTCATGCAACCCAACCCTGTATGTTTTTATGAAACCTCACCGGATAATATCGAATTGCTTGTTCCTAGAGCAGAATACACTAAAAAAGCAAACTCTAACGAAATGTATGGAAAACAAAAAGACAATTATTTCTTTACTGAAGGTGGTAGACAATACGAAACAACAAACGAAGCAGTATTGTCTATGTATGTTGCCTTAGATGCAGATAAATATGGTAGTGGTAATTTAGTCTCGACTGTCAATCCTTTGGGAGAGGGAGACTTAGATTTGTTCTTTAGTGATGGCGAAAACTCTTTTAAAAGCAACACAAAATGCACTAAGATTGGTTCAGCAGATGCTTTGGTTATATCAAATAAGAAGAAATTAAACGGTGTCATTTCAGTTTCGCAAACCTTTATTGTGAACTCATTAGAAGAATTAAAGATAGAGCCGACTAGAGCCTGTATTGGCTCTACCGTTACAATAGCAAATGAAACAGAATCTCTTATTAATGAGATATTTGAAGAAGAAGGAATAGAATTCACTAACTCTACTATAACATATCCTTTATTTGTTGCTCCGGAGTTTAGAGGTGTTTCTGCCTTTACTGCTATAAATTTCCTATTGAAGAAAAAAGATTTAAGGCTATTAGAAACAAATGGTGTATTTTCTGTAGTTCCTCATAGCAGTTCTAGTCTAGTAACAAACATACTTATTGATGATGATAAATTAATAGAATTTGAATCTACTAAAACAACATTTGATTTTTATAATGAAGTTATTGTTTATGGTGCGGCACATAAAGGAACAAAAAGAAATCTAAACAGCATAAAGAAAATAGGAAGAAAAACACTAGAAGAAGTGGATGGTAGTTTACTTACCCAACAAGAGGTAGACAGACAGGCTTCTAAACTACTAGACATACATGGTAATCTAAACATAAAACACAAAATAAAGGTAATACCTACAGGGGTAGAACAAGTAAAAGCAGGGGATATAATACAATTTGAATCTAAGCAGGAAAATATCGGACTATCTAATTTCTTAGTATTGAATGTTAATCACGAATTGTTCGGTTTTGTTACTTTAGAAATAGGAAGATACTCTAAAAGATTAGAAGATGTGTTTTCGGAACTATTACTTAAAACGCAAAACAATGCAAACAAAAACAGGTCACAAGATTATATATCAAAAACTCCTTCTTTAGATTTCTTAGAAAAAATTAAGGTTAAGCCAATCTCTCTAACCATTAGGAAAAGAGCAACCACTGGCACAACTCTAGGATTTACAACAACACTAAATACAAACACAACCCCACTAGGTATAGGTGGTTCTAGCACAGCAACCCTGTTGAAAGAGGAGGACTTGATATGATAACAGAAAAAATGAGAGAATTTATCGCTACACAATTAAACACCGCATTAACTAGTGGTTCGGGGGCTGTAGGACAAGGAGGGAACTCAACTAATCCGAGTAACAATGTATTAGATGTTCCTCTCCTAACAGGAATCTCGACAACAGTTAGTCAAACAGGAGGCGTTATAGATGTTAAATTAACAGTTCTCGGTTCTGCTTTAAATGGCAAAACCATTAGAGAAGTTGGTCTTTTTAATTCTACACCCGATATGCTTCAAAGAATCAATTTTGATGCAGTTGGGCCGATAACAAATAGTGAAATTCTTGAAATTTTTATAACAATGGAGGTAGAGTAGAATGGTAACTAACCCAAATTTTTTCAGCACATCTAATGATTCCGACCCGCTTAATCAAATAAAAGACGCAGTAGATTTTCCTCATAGTGGACTAATTAAATCATTAAACGGGGCTATGTCGGATAGATTTGTAATTAGCGGTTGTAATATTACTGTGAGTTCATCTCCCCATACTGCTTTTACCGTAGCAACAGGGGTGGCAATAATAGAGGGAAGAAAACAGGCTATAACTGGTGCTACAATTAATTTAACAAACACACAAACAAATGGTTTTCATTTGATTGTTGCCCCTAAACCCGCAGGTGGCCCCCCTTTAGCGTCTACTGTAGCATTTAGACAATCAACAAATAATGCTATTAACGCTATTCCGGACATAATCGCAGGAGATACTATAATAGCGGCAGTTAAATACTTAGGAAGTGGAACTGCGCCGGAAATACAATATTTAACTGCTGATAAAAAATCTAGCAGTTTGAGTATTGCTAGAGACAATGGAACAACCTATATAGAAGGATTAACAATACAATCTAATGCAGGAGATATAGAAATAGAAGCGAAGGAATCCGATAAAGATATTATTTTTAAAGTAAATGATAATAATACACCAACCGAAATAATGAGAATAGACGGTTCCGAATTAAGAGTAGGTATTGGAACTAATGCACCGGACGCTGACCTACATATAAGGTCGGCATCTAACCCTACGCTTAGACTTCAAGAGAATTCCCAAGATGGTTATTTAGACTTAATAGGGGTAGTAGATAGCCAAGCAAAAATACAAGCGACCAACACAACAACAAATGAAGAAATCATATTGGATATTGATGCGGATGCTGACGGTAGCGGAACACAGAAAATTAGATTTTTTAGAAATAGCGGGACTACTGGGAGTTCATATATATATTTTCAAAAAGGAGATACTACTAACACAGTAACGGCATTACTGAAATCCACTACCGGACAAATGAGTTTTGGAACTAACGCTATAGATGCTAATGCTATGATTACTGTTGAGGGTGCTATATCCTTAGATGAAATATCAGCCCCTTCAAATACTGCTGATAGAGGGCAACTATACACTAACGCTGATAATCATTTACATTTTATTAATGGTGCAGGAACAGATGTAAAAGTCACAGAAGAAGTTTTTATTGTGGCTTTATCGGATGAGACTACTGATTTAACCATAGGAAATGGTAAAGCGAGTTTTCATATGCCGTTTGCTATGACATTAACCGCAGTTAAAGCAAACTGCACAACTGCTCCTACTGGCGCAACTATTATTGTAGACATTAATGAAGCAGGTACCACAATTTTTTCAACTCAATCTAATCGCCCAACTATTGCTATAGGCGCAACATCGGCAAATGCCGCCGGTATTGATGATACTGCCTTAGCCAATGATGCTTTAATTACTTTTGATATAGACCAAATAGGTTCAACAGCCGCCGGTAAAGGATTAAAAGTTACGCTATACGGTTATAGGGCGTGATACTATTCCTATTCATATGATTAACACCTATACGCAGTTTCCCGCTACTGGCGGTGGTGGTGGCGGAGGCGGTGGTGGCGGAGGCGGTGGTGGCTCTACTCCTGTCACTTTACCGTTTGCTTATTTTTCCGATAGTTCAACAATCGGAGCAGGTGCAGGAGTTAATGCTTACATATTTAGAAATGTTTATTTCGTTAATGGGAATTCGGGTTCTCCACCATTTCCTACTCAATCAATGACAGGAACATATTTGACAGGATTAAGTACGCCTACTGTAACATTAGTTCCGGCGGCTTCTTCTCCATCCGGTGACGATGAAATTCAAAGTGCCTATACTTTACCTCTTTCAACGCTTCTTGCTTTTTTAAATTCGGCATCTACACCAGTGACCGACCCATTTACAGGTAAAAGCAGAAGTCAAGATATACATTTTAACATAGGTGCGTTTTTACAAACCCCTAACGGAATATCTACACCAGTTCAATATTCTATACTTGGTGCGGCAACTAATTGGACAGGGATATTTACCTCTTTCCCATCTGGTGCGGTTATGGGGGGTACTACAAATTCTTCGGTAAATTCTTTGGCTATATCTAATGTTGCCCCCTACGCCGGTAGTAATTTTGCTCAAGCAACAACGGGCGATTGGGGTATTGGTGGAACAGGAACATTGTCTTTAAACTCCAATCTTCCCGCATTAGGCCATATTCAGTTAAGAGATTTTAGGGCTAAAGTAGGGGGCAGCCCAATAGCAACACAAGAACTAACTATACGGTATCAAGCCGCAATACAGAATGCAGCCAGTCCACAAGCAACTGAAAGAACTATCCATACAGTAGTTATAACATTAACATGAGGAATTAAAATGCTAGGAATAAATATACCCGAAGATGAAAAGGGTGATTGGAAAGTAGAGATTGATAGCGGAGAATGTTCTTTAGTTAAGTTAAGTTTAGGATATTCAATTATGAAGGATAGCCAATATGAATATGATGCACATCAATGGCTATGGGATAATGCCACAGGAGACATATTTATTGGTGGACTAGGAATAGGTTTTCTAAACAAAGAGTTAATCGACAATCATAATTTTAATTCAGTCACAATTATAGAAAACTCACAAGATGTAATAGATTTAGTTTGGCCTTATTGTGCAAGAGATAGTCGCTTTACTTTAATTAAAGAAGATATAGAAACTTGGACACCACCTGCCAATTCACAGTGGGACATTGGTTGGTTTGATACTTATTTAGGTGACAATCCCTTAACTATTAATGGCTATTTTTCTGCTATGAAAACTAAATATGGGTCACATTGTAATAAAATGGGAACGAGACTATTTGATAAAGATTTACATGATGTTAATGTTTGAGTTGTTATTATGAAAATAAGAGCAGGTAAAAAAAGAGCAATAAAACGAATAATAAAAATTGTGGGCTATGAAGAATTAACCACTAAGCAAATATATGATAGAATGCTTGCCAATTCATCTAAAAGAGGAGATTTGACCTTTAGACAATTAACTAATGTTTTAAGCAGTTATTTCGATGAAGCAGGTTATGATAGAAAAAACCAATGCACCATATGGAAAAAGAGAGAAGATATTAAATGATAGTTTGGTTTTTATTAGGGTTTATTTTAGGTTATTTCACTATAATGTTAGATTTCAAAGACAAACAGACTATTGGTTTTGTTTTACTCGAAGAAAAAGAATTACCCTGATTTAATCCTATTTAAAAAGTTTGAACTGTCAAAAGACCAAAAAAAAACAAGAGAGGCCGAAGCCTCCCTCATAATGTTTTTTCTGACCAAATGCCTTTACAGCGTCTACATTCCCATAATTTTATCTGTTCATCCGAACCAACATAAAACCCTAGCAATCTTTTTGCTATAGTCTGTTCTTTACAGAACTTACACTCTTGTTTTAATGCCATTTAATCACTGAACTTTTTTATTCTCGTTCATCAATCGCTTCATATATTCTTCAACACTTTCATCGGTAATATTAGTTCCACCGAAAGCAGCAAAGAAAAGAAGCATCAAGATAGTAACGAAAATAAACAAGCCGAACCATTCCCAACCTGTCACCATTTCACCTCCAAATCCATATGCTTTGCTTTATCTACAGAAAATCCCTTTACTATACCATTGTCCCTACCATATTGCCAAAGGTCATAAACTAACTGAGTATCTTTCATGCAATATTCGACTACTTCATCAAACTGACCCATCTTCCACAATCTAGGAGCATCTGCGCTTTCCATGAGTTTAGAATCATTCATGGTACATTTAACTAAATTCTTAAGTTGATATCGTTCCCCGTGTTGCTTAGTTAGATGTTTAGAGGTATCAATAAACTGTTCTTCATTTAGAAATTTATTTATGCAATATATATCCAAAGAATCCCTAAGAATAGGTAAATCAAAAGCCCTTATATTATGGCCTAATAGTTTAGTTCCTTTAGAAAACTCATCATCTAAATCATATTTAAGTTGTCTAATTGATTTAATAATATGTCCGGACTTAGCAAAACTATCTACTGTCTCATCCACATAAACGGTTCCCACTTTACCATCCCAAGTGGCAACTGTAGAGACTTGAAACATATGGGTATTGCCAAAACCACCTATGTCATGCGACATATTTTTGGTTTCTAAATCAATTGCCAAAACTGACATTTACATCATTCCTTCGGAGAATTAGACCAAAGTTTAGAAATTTTCTCTTCTTCCTTATTTGCTTTAGGTTCTTCATCTACATCTGTTCTTCTTTTTAGAAAACAAACAATCTGTGAACCTGCAACAATCAATTGAGAACAACATTCCCAACCATCATCACCATAAGTGTTCAGTGTATCAATTATTACTTTCGGCCCCTTTGCTACTTCAAATACTAAGTATGTATTTTCCCATTTCATTCATCATCACCTTTTATCAATTTAACATATGTTTTGTTGTTTGATTCTTTCTGCTCTACAAATTTGTGCCTTATCACATCATAGTGCCTATATACTTGCGCCCTCGATTTCTTTGCTTTGTCTTTTACTTCTGTTAATAACAGGGTTTTGTTAAGGAATCCGTCTTCATCTTTTTCTAGTTTGTTGTAAGCATCAATAAACACTGACTCTAGTGAATTTTCCGCTATGCTTTGTCTCTTAACCTTTAGGCTTCGTTCTAACCAGTCTACCAATGTCATATAACATCTTCGGATAATATTAGCCGCTTGACGGACATTGTGACCTGTTACCTTGAACCGTTCATCTTTATTTTCTATGGATGGTGCCGAGGCTATGCTACACAATACTGACATTTTGTAGAGAATCTTCATTAGTCTAGTTGTAAAATTTGACGCAATTGCTGAAACATCGCTCCTAGTATTCTGTAGAAATCGTCTCATATTTTCATATTCCAACTTAAGAACTTGATTGAAATCTTTAGTATACTCCATCGTTTTTAGCGGGTCGCCATTTACTTCTAGGAATCTTTCTTTTGTAATTTTATATAATTCAAATAAAGCATTAGCGAACTTATCTACAGGTTGATTTATTTCTTCAACTGTTCCTGCTTTATCTATTTGTTCTAATCTCATCTTGTGCTGAATAAACTCAGGAACTTCCCAAACATAAAGAAGCATTCTTTGCAGAACACCCTTTTCTGCCATAACTGTATTTAGATTACTAGGCGGGTAAGTCATAGCCAATACTGAACGCTCACAATAACAGTTCATAATTTGATTATCATAAGATGATAGTGCTTTCTTAATCACCCATGAATCACCCGAAAGACTATTCATTAAAGTATTCAAATATACAATTGCCTTTTCTTGATGTTGGCTTTGTTTGAATACACCGGAATACTCAAATTCATCCCAATGGGCTAAACCATTACCTTCTAAAATACCCTTGACTCTATCATATGTGGGGTCATCTCCTCTTTCTTCCGGTTCTTGTTTTACAAACTTACCAATTAGAACTGAATCGGTATAATCTGTTAAACTAAAAGTATCGAATTCTCTTTTCATTGGAATTCCATCAAGGTTACGAAAACTAGGATGTTCATTAGTTGCATTTATCATGTCAAATGTTTTCTGAGAAACAGGATTAATAAAATTCCATAGTGTGGATTTCCCTGTTCCGGAGGTTTGAACCCAACAGAAATGTATTCTAGTATCTTCGTGATTTCTACCATTAGTTATGGTAACAAAATCCTTTACTATTTGCCCAAGTATGTTAAAAAAGCAAATAGCGGCAGGAATCTCATTGTAGTGAGATACCTCTGCTGCTGACTTTTGGAACTCTTGTACTACTTTTGGTAGGCTTTCGCTAAAGTGGTTCGTGTGGTTTTCTAATTCGTTCATGTATTGTTCTTCATTTATATCATCATTCATATTTTCACCTTCTCTTCCGAGTTTAATGTAGTAAGAATTCTTTTGGCTAGGGTCTTACCAATCCCTTCAATTGTCTGCATTTCGAATTCGGAGCATTCCCCTATTTCCATAATAGAGCCAAATTCTTTTATTAATGCTTTTGCTTTTTTAATTGATAATCCTTTGATACTTGTTAGTGTATCTATTCTCATATCATCAGTTGTTATTCTTTTGAATACTTGAGGTGCTATCACATCTCTAGTTATGGGTTTCATTTTACAGATGGTAGTTATTATGGAAGCAGCATCTTTTGCATCCTTTACCCAAAAGGGTTTAGCATCAGTATCTAATGTTATCTTACCTAAAGCCCCATAGAATTTATTATTCATTAGAACTGCTCTTGCTTTAGGAGTTAATTTACTTCTAGAGTTTTCTATAATATTTGCTATTGCTAAATCTAAACAACCATAAATTATAACAATATTGGTTTGATAGTGTCTATCCATGTTATCTAACTGTGTCCAAATTCTTTTTGACATTACTGAGCCAATGAAGTCAATTGCTGACTTTGCTTCGAAACATACATCATCAAAGACATAATCTCCTATTTCTAAAAAACGCCTTTCATAGGAAACTAAAAGCGAATTTGCTTTCTTTTCTACTAAGTCGGATAAAGTAGATTTTTCTCTAGAATCAATTACTAGCATCACTATACCTCCAACATTTACCAACACAAAACCCTTCACTAATTAACTTACTACAGTGGGGGGTATTGTAATTATTATACACTGTAAATTTAGCATGTTTTTTAGTCTCTCTTTTATCCCAATCTAACCAAATAGAATCCGAATCCGCAAATACTCTCTCTAACTCTTCAACTACTAATTCTAGAGTTTTCTCTTTTTCGTCATTCGATTCTAAATTACGATAGCCCGAAATCATATCCCTATACCATGATACAAGATAGGCTCTAGTAATATGGGTGGGGTTCTCTATCATTACAGCATTGTGCAAACAAGGCAGTATTGGAAGATTACCGACAGTCTGCGGTACAGAAACAGAACCTTCCATAGATTGAATAGGCTTTGCTTTTGGAAATATAACCTTAACATCTCCTTCCATTTTGAAAGGGAGATATCGGGGGCTTATAGATAAAGTGAGTATTTCTTCTATACTCAATTGTAAATCTGCTATTCTTAGGGGTATGCAATATAGAGCATTGCCATTACTATCGGAAGAAGACATATTGACGGTATTAGGTACTCTTCTAAGTCTAGAGGTTTGGCCGACCCTATCATCTAGAGTGATGTCTTTACCGACCTTAGCGATTAGGTATTGCTTTATTTCTCTAAATAATACTTGAACCTCTCTCATATTCTTAGCCCTTTCACCAAAAATAAACATATGAAAACCTCTTCCCGAAAAGAAAAGAGTATGTTCGTAGTTTTCCTGTATTACCAGTTCCATAACTTGCTTTACATCTCTCCATGCTTTATCTAAAGAGCCTTCGTGAGCGTCAAAATCTAAAAAGATTCTATCTATAATCACCGTACTTTCAATAGGCATTTTTTCGGAAAAATGTTCAAAATCATACACTGTAGTATACACATTTGTTCTATTGGTGTGAGAGTGAACAAAATCAATATAATCATTCTTCGTTATCATCTTTCTTCTTTTCATTTGAGGGGCGTTCTTTATTTGACTCCCTGCCCAAACCATCCTCGGATATCTCATTTTTATTTCCTCCAAAATTCACTGTTGCTGAATTAAGCATTTGCTTAACTACTTCTGCCATGTCTGCTTGTATTTGTATCAAACCAATGTCTCTAAACATATCTTCGTATGTTCTACCTATCATATTTTCATTTATTCTAATATCTCTAACTAATTCGAATCTTTCATTAAGAGACAATTCGATATATATCTCATTGGCTAATGTACTAATAGAATTTGCTAAATCGCTAATTTCTAGAAAAGACCAGTTTTTAGATAATACTTTCTTTGTAATTAATTCTTTCATGCTGTCACCTTCTCATATCTATTCATTAGTATCTCGGCCAGTTCATATTGGCCTAAATGTTGTATAATGGTTATAGCATCTATTGCTACCCTATCTATTGAATCATTCATAATATCAAATCCATGTGTCCTGTAGTGCATCTTCACAAATACCAAAGTATGAGCAATTTGTGCATATGTTGGCGTAAAATTGCCTAGCCTTAAACTCTTTTCTTTCGTAGGCGTGAATTAATTTCGCTATTCCTTTCATTACTGCCCTAGTAGAAGTCTTCTTTACCTTTTCAGTATAGGCATAATCCGAAGCAGGATAATACCAACCCCAATGAGTAACTTCCATATCCTTAGTTAGGCCAAATTTATCTAGTATTTCTACTTCACAATTCTCTATCATGAGTTTATAGAAAGCCATTTCCTTTCTCATGGAAGTTTTCTTAGCGGCACTAGTAGACCAAGCACCAGTTTTATATTCAAATGGTATTAAATTACCATCTTCAATAAATACTCTATCAATAATTCCTTGAAGATGAACAGTATAGTCTCTTGCTAAGGGAAAATCGGGATGTGTATCTTTATCAATAGTAACTTCACAATCAAACATTTCTTCATTAATAATAGGTAGATACTCTTCTATCTTGTTTTCTACTCTAGAATCTAGAAACCTTTGTGCTTCAAAAGCAGCAACAGTTAAACTAATATCAAAATAATCATCTACAGGCATAAGACTTGTACAGTAATCTAATACTTCATTAGCATTCATAGACTCAGCCTTCTTAACATCAAAGACATTGAAGAAATCTTCTCTACTGTTATGTAGAATAGTACCCTTCTTCATCGCTTCTGTTTGGTCTTGTGGTCTTCTTTCAATGTAATTAAATTCATATTTCTTAGCACACCAAGCGAAACTCCCCAAAGAAGATTTACTTATCTTCAATATAGGTTGTGACGGGTCATCGTAGTTCTCCGGTTGCCAATCATATGTGTATTCTTTCATTGATGCTATTCTTGCTTTATATTTTTCATCTATATTCAAAACCATTCCTCCAAAGTTTTCTGTATTTTTCCTGTTCTTATTGATGATAAGTCCCAATTCATGGCTTTGTAAATTGGTTTTGCCTTATCTAGTATTTGTTCGGCGTAGTGTTCATAATTAGGTACATAATTATCAAAATCTTTCAATTCAATACCTGCAACATACTCTACTTGCCTAGCCTCTTGAGTCAAAGGGTGTGTAAATGTGTCTCGTATATTCTTTACTTTCATAGAAAGATAAGAATCATCAAACGCCTTGTTCTCCTTTTCCCAAGCAAATAATACTCCTGCTATACCCGAACCTATCGAAGGTTTCTTTCCTTCTAAGGTTACAAACTTAGTTGTGGGCGTGGAGCATTTCTTACAAACTGAATAGTCCAGTTTGATACATTCTTTTAGGTGGTATTTAGTACCACAATCGGGGCATTTGACATTGAATCTATTTGCCCGCAACCTGCTTCTTTTGACTATATCTTTCAAATCTATCTTACCGGAAATAGCATCAGTATATCTAATGTGTAGTGATTTGTTAATCTCCTCTCTAGACTCAGCATTTACCCATCTTTTTAGAACATCCATTTGTGCCTGTTTAGCAAATTGGGTTTCACTAACTCTTTTTGCTGTAAATCCAGTCATGGTAAATTCAGGCTCATCTAGCCATTCTCCGTCTTTCCAAGTTATCATTCCTGCATTTCGATTCTTTGTTGTCCCCACTCCCAAAGAAGAATAATACTTCTCAAATTCTAATACTACAGGATGTTGATTTAACCCCATAGTATTAGGAAAATGTTCTCTAACGCTTTCTTCGATTGTTTTGATTACCGATTGAGCCTTCTCTACTGAATCTACTTGAACATAAATTGAATCTGTGTGTCCGTAAACTACTTTCATAATAATCACTTCTTGGGGTTGTGAAAAGGATAGTAGTCAACATCGTAGCCATTAGACTTCTTTGTTAGGTAATCCTGTATTTCCAGTATAGCCTTTCCAAGTTTATTACTGTCATCTAATTGTTGTTCTAACTCATCCAAATCATTTTCCAATCCTCTAATCTTCATTTCTAGTTTTTCTATTCTCTCTTTCATATCTTTATTATTCATACTATCACCGTTACTATTGTTACAATGGTTGCTATGTTCACGATATTTACCATCATCAATATCTTATTACTTCTTGCTATCATAGCCAGCAATTCTTCTAATAACTCATTCGTTCTGTCCATCATCATTTTTGTCTACTCCTTGTTCGATGTCTGTGATAACAGCATTCCGTTTTAAATTATTCATCATTTGAAATATTTCTTTTACCTCTTCTAGAGTAATTTCCCAAGTATCTTCCGTATCATATTGCACCTTTACAGTTACATATTTTGTTTTCATTTAATCACCCTATATTCGTTTTCATGTATTCTTTCAACATTTTCTAATCTAGCGAGATACCATCCAATAGATGATACAGTGCCAAGATATTGGCTTGTTCCACGCTTAGATACTATTTCTTCTAGTATCATATTAGATGAAAATATATCTTCTCTATTTCCAACTGTCTCTCTTATCCATTTCTTAAAAAAATTATTCATCGCTATTCCCCACTTTCAACTTTTCTGCACATCTTTTACAATGATATTTGCCTTCAAATTCCGGCCTACATCTTAATGGTGTTTTACATTTCATATTTTCATCTCCTTAAACCAATTAAAATACTCATCAATTTTCATTATTTCTTCAACATCTGTTTCTGTAAGATTGCTTTGTTTACA
>Ga0209535_1001008_pt1 | contig 19351 bp, 34 predicted proteins | sample LinPmetageLP28_FD_184041 | JGI IMG/M metagenome (GOLD analysis project Ga0209535, IMG submission 184041) | Marine viral communities from the Pacific Ocean - LP-28 (SPAdes) (version 2) | ecosystem: Environmental > Aquatic > Marine > Oceanic | place: Pacific Ocean | collected 2009-08-22
CGGTCGGCGGTCGCAAGCGCGGCCAAGGTTCGAAATGGTGCGCCAAGGACAAACGCCTCGCGCTCTACCTCCGAGACGGCTGCACCTGCGCTTACTGTGGCCGCACGGTCGCGTTGGGTGTCGATGCTACCCTAGACCATGTCCTAGCCTGCGAACTAGGCGGGACAAACGAGCCTCAAAACCTCGTTACCGCCTGCCTTTCCTGCAACAGCCAGAAACGTGACCTTACCCTCCGGCGCTGGTTTGCCTTCCTTCGGTCGAACGGCACCGACACCGCCAAGCTGGGTGCGTGCATCCGTCGAAACACTAGGAAGAACCTCGCAAAGTATAGACGACAGGCGAAGCTGCTAATCAGTCTCCACGGCTACGGCGGAGCCTGTACAATCATCAACGAAACCCAAGCTTAAACCACAACAAAGGAGATACCATGTATAATAATGATTGGAAAACCGTAGGCCGCAAGCAAGGCCCAAAGATGATGTTCCCCGAGCAGGTCGATATCGATGACCTCACCAAGATCGGCCCCGTGGTCGTCACGGGATGTGGAGACGAGAACCTCTACTTCATCTTCGCAAGCGGACCACGCAGGGGCTATCGCGGCTACTGTAAGTGCCTCTAGACGGCGGGGACCGTCCCCGTCCAGCGCTGTCCGCGCTGCTGATGAGGCCCATGGAGGGCCGAAACGGAACCACGAGAAAGAAGGAAGAACCATGACATTCAGCACATACCACTACAACGAGATCAAACGAACCCACAGCCGAATCGCTGACCTCAGCGCGGAGCCGCTACACATCCGCCAAGAGCGGCGCGCCGAGTTTGCCCGAGACATGGCAGATTCTCCCGAACTGGTCGCGGAGCGCGTCGAGTGGCTGATCGATGGTAGCTATGGCTACGGCGCTTACCAGCTGGCCGATCAGATCAGGGGGAACAAGCGTATGAATCGTGTAGCCGCCTTGTCGCAGCTAGTCGGCTCTGTCGAATGGGGGTGCTCATCCCTCGAAGCACGCAAGGCATTCTTGAGCTTGAGCCGCGGACAACAGGCGAAGATCAACACGACCATCGAAAAGGTCATCGCGGACAAGGACGCGTGCTACATCTCGAACTCGCTTTAGCGCGGCCCCTCACGGGGTCACGGGCTGTCCGCCCGTCTGATGATGACTCGCGGAGAGTCGAAACCCCATCAGCCAAACCACGAAAGCAAAGGAACAACGTCATGAATGCAACAGTAAAGAACACTAGCCCATCTGATCTCCTCGCCTCAATGCAAAACATCGTTTCTATTATCGAGAGCCACACACGCCGCGCGGTCGAGCTTGGCACCGCCGGTGAGGTCAAGCAAATCACCCGCGCCACCATCGAGCGTCACCAAGCCGCCGAGCCTGAGAACAGCGATGAAAACTGGAAGCTGCATCTTCAGTGGCGGCGCGAGTTGAACCGGCTTGAGCAGGTCGATCGCTGGATTGTGATGGTCGAAGCAGAGATTCCGCCCGTTGACTGGTGCGGCGGCTCGATCCTCAGCGTTCACGAGGGGCTGAAGATCATCATCGATCGAGTTGCCGACCGCGCCCGCGCTGAAATCAAAGAGGCCGAGGCGCAGATTGAGGAGCTTCAAAGCGACCTTTCGCAGGGTGAGTACCGGACCACGGACGAGGGCGCGGGGCTGCTGAAGTGGTCACTTGTTGACCTCGGTACAATGCAGGCTTATCGTTACGAGTTCAACAACGTGATGGGCGCGTATGACTGCTAGCGCGGCCCCTTACGGGGTCGGGGGCTGCATCTGCCCTCCTGACGATGATCCACAGAGGATCGAAACCCCGTCAGCAATCACCAAAGACAAGGACAAACCTATGAGAGAAGTCATTCAGCGGGACACCTACTACAACGAAACGGTCGTTTGGACCTTCAAGCCCTGCAAGGTATGCGAGGGCACGGGCCGCCGCTGGCACGCGGGCTGCGGGGATTCAGACACGACCTGCGCGAACTGTGACGGCCACGGCGAGACAGTGACACGCCGAACCATCCGAGACTAATCAACCAACCAACCACGAAAGACAAGGAAGAACGCCATGAACAACAATATCAAACTGACAAGCAGCCTAGTAAACACCGAGCACGTTCGAGCGATGGTCAAGGCGCTCAAACAATCCAAGTTGCCCGTCGAGTCAGACCGCACGTTCTACGAATGCAAGATGAACGGAACCACCATCTTTTGGGCGATGAAGAAGAGCCGCCGCGACGATGTTTGGCTAGTCCGCAAGCCCGCTGATCTGTTCAGCTAGTCGCACCCTTCGGGGTCGGGCGCTGATACGGCGCTCCTGACGATGGCCATCGTAGGCCGAAACCCCGTCAGCAATCACCAAAGACAAGGACAAACCATGAAAAACACGAACCTCGCCATCTTCCCCGTCCGAACCTTCAAGCTTCGCACCCGTGTTCCAGCGGAGGCCTTGCAAGAGATGGATCCCGTCGCCCTCTTGGCTTCGGATGTTTCCGCGCTGCTGCTCGCCGTCGGCCAGATGAAGATCGATGACCGTACTATCCTCTCCGAAGAGGGACAGAAGCTCGTTGAACAGTTCGATAAACAGCAGGACGGATTCGCCGAGAAGCTCCTTTCTCTCGACGTTATGGAGGTCGGCAGCAAGAGGTTTTCCGATGGCGAGAAGCTCATCCTTTACGTCGATCTTAGTGCGTATCTGTCCTATAAAGAAGCTATCTCCCTGACAATCGGCGACCCCGTGCGCTCCTTTGACTTCTCGTCTCGCACACTTGAGGGGAAGAGCGCGTGCTATTACGAGGGCGTGATCGTAGGCATCGCGAAACGAAACGAAGAAACCACGATCAAAACTCGAATCTCAGGCGATTGCGTGGAGGAGAAACCCTTCCTTGTCACAGACTGCGATCGCTACATAATCAGGGTTACACGCCAAGTATGGCAGGGTGAGATAGATCTTGATCATCGGACGTTTATTATGCCTCCCGTCAATGGGACGCGCAGGCTTCTCGGCGGCTTCACGCGAACGGTGGAGCCGATCGACAGCCGGGCCAACGTCGAAGCGTCCGACGAGCGCACTCGCCTTCAAGACCTCGATCCTGATGCTTGTGAGATTATCCTCGAAGGCTTCCAGCGTGCTGCGGAGGAGGCCCACTGGGGCTAGCCGCGACCCTTCGGGGTCTGGGGCTGTCCGCCTCACTGACGAGACTCATGGAGAGTCGAAACCCCGTCAGCAACCAACCGCAACCACAACACGAGAGGACACAACACAATGGCTCACGAACCACTTTCCACTACAACATACTTCACAGTCACCCCGCTCGATGCGAACGGACTTCCCGACTTTGATAGCACCCTTCGATCCACCACAAAGGCGGATGCGCTGGATAACATTAGGGTATTCGACGGCGTCTATGGTCCTCACGGTTGGACACAGGTCGTCACGCATACCGTCTCATATGCGAAGGGGCGTCGGAACAACTGGGGAAAACAGTTCTCGATCGCACGATATGCACAAGAACGTGAGCGCGATCAGATCTCGCGCAACATTACCGCGCCCAGCGGCTGGGTTTTCTCATGGAAGGACAACCGATACATGACGTGGGACACATACGCCGCACAACTAGAGGAGTAGCCGCAAGGGGCGAGGTATCTAACAAATAACAACACAATCCGTTTGCAATCTCTCACACCCTCAGATAAGAGGGACATGCGAGGCGAAGAGGGCGGCCCACAACAGCCCTCACCATCAACCAGAAGTAAGGAAGAACCACATGTTCGTAGCAGAAAACACAATCGAAGCCCTCTCTCTCACCCCTGACGCGGCCCCTGTCGCTCCGGCTCACACCCTCGGCTACAAGGTGCCCACCGATGTCGATAACATCGTGGACGCATTGCTATCCGCTGGCATCCCGACCGAACCGCCGGTCAAGGTGCCGATGGCCTCGGTCATGCCTGACGGCGAGGTGCGCGTGGTGCCTGACCGTTTCAACCTCATCGACTCCACGGGTCGCGTGGTCGGCGAGAACGTCAGCCCTCGCTACCAGCCTATCGGTTTCGGTGAGCAGCTATCTGTTCTCGACAAGCTCGCCGGGCTTCGCACGGGTGACTTCAAGCTCGACCGCGTTGTGTCGTTCGATGGCCGCACCATCTTCTTCAGCATCTCCCTCGATGGCATGGCTTACGGCGTCTCTGGTGTGGATGATAAGGTCGTGCCCCACATTTGGTTCTACGGCTCGCACGATAGCAGTACAAGCACGGGTGCGGTTTGCTCGACCTCGCAACCGTTTTGCTCGAATCAACTGGCGATGACTAAGCGAATGGCTAGCAGTCTCGGGCTGCCTCACTTCAATATCCGTCACACCCGAAGCGCCCCCGCTAGGCTAAAGCTCGCGGGCGAGATGCTGGCGGACTGTGAGCAGATTGTCATGACCCAAAAGGCGATCATGCAACAGCTAGCCAGCGACCGATTCACGACCGCTGACTTCTCCAAGTTCGTGGATGCCCTGATGCCACTGCCCACCGAGCCGCTAGAGGGCGAGCCGACCCGTGGCTATACCTTGGCCCTCAATCGCCGCGAGACGCTCTTCGACCTATACGCAAACGGTCGGCATACAGCCGGAACCGAGGGTACGAAATGGCGCGCGCTCAACGCGGTCACCGAGTACACGACGCATCACATCTCGACCCGTGGCGGCAACCCTGCGGAGAAGCGATTCCTTAGCACGCTGAACGGCCCAGCCTCGAAGCTCAACGACCACGCGATGCGCCTGCTCACCGCATAGCCATCGCCGCCCCCTTCGGGGGGCAACTCCTTCCCAACCCCGTGATAGTACAAGAGAACCAAACAACAACCACAAGGACACACGACATGTTTATGACCGACGCAGAACGACTAAAAGCTATCCGCGCACTTGCCAGCGCCACCAAGCGCCTCACCCGAAACACCGAAACCGCGAACAAGCTCCACGACGCCGCCGCAATCATTTCCGAACTACAGTGTGCGATGGACGCGCTCAACATCACGCGCATGTCTACCCACGAGAGCGCCCTAACCATTGCCAAGCGATACGTTGGGGGTGAGTCATGAGTTTCCAGAAACAAGCGGAGGATTATCTGGCCGCGCTCAAAGAGGGCGACAAGGAAACGGCGGAGGCCATCATCTGGAAGGTGGCGCTTTGTGGGAAGTTAGCCCTGCGTGATTTCAACCGGCGCGTGACCCTAACCATCATGAACCAAACGGCTTGACATTTACTTGACAACCTCGCCCCCGTTTCGGGGGGCCATCGTGATACAAGACATCTAGACAACCACACGGGAGAGACACATGGGACTATGCGACGCGCACACCGCCAACTGCTTCGGCCACTACGAAGAGACATGGCGCTACTCAGATGAGCTATACGAGCGGAAGGACTGGGACAAGGTCATGGATCAAGTCGAGGCTTGGACCTCGGACTGGGAATGCTTCGCCGACCTCGACATGGTCAGCCCCAACGAGAAGGCGCAGATCTTGGACTTCACCAAGCGCCTACGGGCATGGCTCGACAGCCACAGCGAGTTCTTCATGTGGAAGACTAGCAACGAAGACCTGCCTGCCGAGCCGTTCCTGCCCTCGCAACAGAACACACCTGTTTACCCTGATGACCAACCCACCAACACTAACGAGGAGATCCCGACTTGAGATGGGAGGACATGATCCGGTGGTGCGCTGTGTGCCACCGCATGTTCGCCAAAGCCAAAACCTGTCCCCACTGCGGGGCCAACTACAAAAAGGACAAACAACAATGAGATTCTTTGTACAACAGATTGACGAGACAGGCGCAGTCGTGAACGACGACGTGAGCGGGTTCCCCATGTCACACGATGGAGCACACACCGTGCTCCGGATGATGGCCGAGAAGAACCCCCAAAACATGTACATCTTAGTCCCGTTGACAGGAGGTGTGGAATGAACGGTGTGACCCTGTGGATAAACAACGAGCGGTACCTGTACGACCTCGCGCTAGACTGCGTGCGATGCACTCGCAGCCTGCACGAGGCCGCTGCGCACTTCAACCTGAACATTCAGAAGGCGTGCAACGCCACGCCAGAGAACCCAGCTACTACACCGGACGGTCACGAGTACACACACGAGAACGTACTCGCGGCTATCCGGTACCTCGTCGCCGACGGGTTCTCGCGAGGTGAGGAATGACGCCCATCTTCACCATACTCGACATCGCCCTATACACGGGCGGACTCCTTCTCGGATGGTACTGCATCATGATGTACGAAGCGACCAAGCCACAGAAATAACTTGCACCCTTTACCGCCCCTCGATATGAGGGGCACACAACCAAGAGAGGACAACATGGGAAAACTAGACGACCACTACATTGAAGAACTACAACAGGCAGCGCAAGACGGCTACACAGTACACAGCGAGAACGTGGGCATCTGCATCGGGGCGCTCGACACTCGGCGCGTTGGCTTCCTCGATGCGGCCTATGAGAATCTCGTCATGGCCTTTGGCCCACCGTTACGATGTCATGACAACGCGGGGACTCACTTCGAATGGAACATCATGTTCAACGATGGCACCATCGCCACGGTGTACGACTACAACATGGTCAAACCCTGCTACGATGTCATGGAGTGGCACGTTGGCGGGCATACGTCGGGTGTGGTCAAGCTCGTCGAGCAAGCCGTTCACCGAGCACAATAAGAGAATCACACAGTTAACTTGAGAGGAGGATAGAATGGACAGAGTAGTAATCCAGTTTGTACTTGACACATCAGCAAACCAAGAGGCTATCGACGCCTCGTGCCGGACGCTAGGCACGGAGGTTGCGCGCTGCATCGGGGAGGTCACGGGTCGTACGACCAAGTTTGTGGAGACGCCGCCCGCGATCATCGTTGCCGACCTCGGCAAAGTAGCGCCAAGGCAGGAACAGATGACGATCAAGCTCGGCCCGGTGCTAAAATCGAAGCCGAAGCCGCCGGTAAAGCCGGAGATTGTATCTAAGGTGGATTTGCCACCGAGCGATGCCAGTGACCCGGAGTATTTGACGTACAGGCAGCTTTCCAATGTGTTCAACATCAACTTGCACACCTTGTACACCCTTGTACAGCGCAACAAGATCCCGCACATTCGCCTCGGGCCACGCTCGGTTCGCTTCGAGCCTGCCAAGGTGCGAGAATGGCTCCGCAAGTCTCGCGTCAAGGCAAAGTCTTACCGGACTAACCTCTAGTGCCACTGTACGACTACCGCTGTGATGGGTGCGGTCATCGGTTCGAGAAGCTAGCTCCGGCAAGCTCAAGCGAATCGCCGCCGTGCCCATCCTGCGGTAACAACAAAACAAACCGCTTAATAAGTTCCGGCCACTTCATCCTCAAGGGTGGCGGCTGGTACGCAGATGGCTACTCCAAGCCAAAGGAAGAATCATGAAGTGTCCAATATGTGGATCAGACCACAACAAGGTGGTGGACTCCGTCCGCACCTACACCCGGAAGCCCGGTAAGAAAGAGTATATCTTGAACCGGCTGGTTCGCGCTCTCCGGTTGAAAGATCGCGGCGAGCTATCGAGGCAAGGCGGCGTCGGTCGGCGTCGGCACTGCCAACATTGTGGATGCTTCTTTATCAGTCACGAAACCCTAGCCCAAATCATGAGGACAAAATGACTTCGCCTTTCCTTAAACCTGTGGGCTGTCTTGTGGCTTGGGATGAGATACGGGGCGTTATGGCCTCGATCTCCCTTGAGCTAGAAGAAGAACCTGATAAAACAGATGCAGTGTTGTACGCGATCATGGGCGACATGTTCGATCTCGACATGGAGGTCGAGGGGGACATGCTCACGATCACAGGCAACAAGTACGACATCTGGTCATGGTTGACGTTCTCGATGTGGTATTCGGTGGACGAGTCATGAAGCTCCACAACTGGGTGCTCGACGGATTCCTTACCGAGTACCAGAACGAAGGATGGGACTTCATGTTCCAGAAGGACGCCATCTTGTGGTGGGCCTGCGGTTCTGGTAAGACGCTAGCTGCATTGTTGTGGGCCTCGTCACAAGGTGAGTCTGGCAAGACGTTGGTCATCACGCGCGCTCCGGCCCGGCGACAGTGGCAGCGCGAAGTGTCACACTACACCGATGGTCGCGCTATCGTTGGTGAGGGCAGGACTCCGATGCCGATGGCAGAGATGGAGGACGCGGACATCTTGATCCTCTCATGGGAGACGATGCCCTACTGGATAGACGCCCTTCGTGACTGGCGCAACAAGGCAGGTAAGTTGTACGTCGTCTACGACGAGCTTCACAAAGGCAAGTCTTGGAAGCGAAAGAAGAAGTACCTCGCGCGAAACGGCACGGTCAAGTACCAGTCAGCGGAGAACCGAGCAGCCGCAGCCGCTGAGATCTCGGGCATGGCGTACCGTCGCCTCGGCCTGACGGCCACGCTCATCCGTGATAGAGTCGCGGACCTGTGGGCGCAAGCGGATTTGATATCGCCGAAGTTCTTTGGTTCTAACTGGGATTTCGTACACCGCTACTGCGATGCGAAGCCCGGAGCCTTCGGAGGTCTGGATGTCTCGGGCAGGTCCAACGAGGCAGAGCTAAAAGAGAAACTAGCAAGAATAGTCCACGTTGTCTCTCGCGAGGAGATGGCACGGAACCTACCGCCCAAGCGGAGACAGCTAGTGTATCTGTCTAAGAGCGACCAGATGAGGCCCGCAGGCTTTGCGGCGGACATGAAACGTGCAGCCAAGAACGGGGCACAAGCTCTGTTCGAGACGCGACTGCTGGAAGCTGCAAGCCGCAAGCGGAACTGGATAGCGGAGACGGCGGCAGATGCCATCGACGCGGGACAAAAGGTTTGCGTTCTAACTGGACGCAGGAAGGACTGTGAGGCTCTCGCAAAGCTCATCGAGAAGAAGGCCAAAGGCAACCCAGTCTGGACCGGACACGGCGGCGACAGCACCCAATACAGGGATTCTATTGTAAAAGAGTACGCCGACCACGATGGCGCGGGAGCTTTCGTTGGAACCACTGATGCGTTCGGTGAAGCTATTGATGGATTGCAGAACACAGACCTAGTGATATTTGGCCTACTACCTTGGACTCCGGGCCAAGTGACTCAAGCTGAGGGACGATTCAGTCGGCACGGGTCGAAGCGTTCGGTACTAATAATGTACACAGTAGCGCAGGGCACGGTGGACGAGCACGTCGCTGACATCCTTTTGACAAAGCTGCAAGCTGTCGAGGCTGTGTTGGATGATAAGGAGTCTGGGGAGGTGGCGAGCACGCTCGCTGGTGACCAAGATGAAGACGCGATCATAGCTTCAATCTTGAGCTTGTGTTCTTGACATGTTCTTGACATGTTCTTGACACAACATCTGGGGGGACGGGTTATACTGACTACGTCAGCAACGACAACCACGGAGGACAATATGAACAACGAACAACGAACACAGCTAGCATCGCCCGGAGATGTTGGTGATGCCCTGATGGACTGCGGGCACGATGAGACTGCCTGTGAGGTCTGTGGGATTATCATCAAGATCTCAGAAGCTAGAGATACTTTCGCATGGTGGCGCAGCGACAGCATCACCCACTGTAGTGATTGCCCAGTTCACTAACAATCAACCGGCCCCGGAAGGGGCCACAACCACGGAGGACAATATGGGATACGATTGCACAACATGTGGGACAGAGTTCCAGCACGAGCTTCAAGTCTACGGGACCGGCGACACCTGTGATCTCTGCGAAGGCGAGCTTGAGCCTGACCCCTCGTTCACCGTTCTTTACCTTGTAGACTTAGACTGGTTTATTGCGGTACCACGGAGGGCAGCATGAAGTACATCGACGCAGGCCCATCGCCCGCTGGCTGGAGCAGGCTCTCGAACGTGCTGAAGTGCCCGCGCTACTACGCGCTGAACAAAGAGCACGACCGCACGACTTCGGACGCACTGGTGCGTGGTTCGCTGATGCACATCGCGCTCGCCCACCACTATGCAGCCATCGGCGCAGAGCAGCGCGACACCCAAGTCGAGTACCTCAGCCCTGAAGCTGCGGTCGAGAGGTGTGTCGCCGAGGCGAACTGTGAGCTTCACGACAAGTGGAAGGACAATGTGATTGGCGTGTACCACCAGTACGCGATGATGTACCCGACCCCAAGCTGGCGCGTCCAAGCTGTCGAAGAGATTGTCTCGACCAAGGTCCGCGATGACGTGCGAGATGTCTCGTATGATTACACGGCTCGCATCGACCTCATCGTAGCTCACCACGGCAAGCACTACTTCGTGGACCACAAGACGAGCTTCATGATTCTACGCAAGACGTACAACAAGTATACTCTGTCGGGCCAGTTCCTCGGACAGCAGATGATGGGGCGTGAGATGTTCGGTGACGACTTCGGGGGCGTCATCCTGAACCTCATCGGCTGGGAGGATAAGAAGCCCGTTTCTTCGTTTAAAAGGAAAGTTCTGCCATATGCAGAAAGATCTGTTGCGCTGTTCCCCGACACGGTTATAATGGGTGAGAGGATGATAGCCGACTTCAGCGGGAGGGATGCCTTCCACTGGCCCGGCGCTCATCGGGAGACAGCGTGCCAAACAACCTATGGCCCCTGTAGTTTTTTCGACACCTGTAAGAGAGGAGGACACTATGAGTAAGCTGCCGTTTGTATTCGGTATCGTGTATGCCGCGCCCAAGAAGGGCAAGACCCTCGGCTTGATTAAGGCTGACCCTGAGGCGCTGGTCATCACGCCGGTCGGCGGAACATCCTGCGCCGAGTACCTTGGTGTAGAACCAGAGACTTGGATTGTTACACCGGACACCCGTGTGGACAAGATCATCGAGGTCATCAACCGGGCGTCGAAGTCCAAGAAGTTTCGCACCATCATCATTGATGACTTCAGTCTTATCGCTGATTCAGAGCTTCATCACATCCAGACCAACCCGCGCAACGCTGGTTTCAAGGCGTTCGACGTGTTGAACAAGGTGATGTACAAGCTGCGTGATGCAGCCCGGAATGCTGGCTGCCACGTCTTTCTCGTCATGCACGAGACTCCTCCGCGCGAGGTGACCCGTGACAATAAGACTGTCTTCATCCCCGGACATCCGTCCATCACAGGATGGAAGCTCCCGGAGAAGATCCCGGCGATGGCTGACTTTGTGGTCCGCATCAAGCACGACCCTCGCGCCATCAGCAACTGGCCGTATGTATACCAAGCCGCGCCGACGCCTGACTACATTACAGGTAGCCGCTTGGCAATGATGCCCGGCTTCTCACCCACCAACATCCGTGAGGTCATGCTCGCCACGGGTTACGACCTGCCTCGCCCCAAGGGTATGGAGTGGATGGACGATGCGGCGGAGGCCGTTTGTCAAGAGCTTGTCAAGGCGGAAGCTAAAGACAAGAGAGCAGTTAAGAAGTGGTTGTCCAGCGATGGTCCCGCATTGGCGGAAGCATACAAGGACAAAGACCCAAGGCACATTCGCTGGGCAATCAGCGATGGCATTGACAGGGCGGTGCTTCGCCGCCATAAAACCAACCTGTTGACCGATTTTATCGACAACTTTTAATAGAGAGGGAGAGTAAGATGGCTGTTATTTTTAGAGTAGACACAGACGACATGAACAGTGGCAAGCTGGAAGAGCGAGGAATCTTCAAGGTAGAGGTCAAGACCCTCAAGCCCGAGGTCAGCAAGAGCGGGAACAGCATGTTGAGCTGGATGGCTGAGGTTGTCGAGGGCGACCAGAAGGGATGTGTTTGTTACGGACGCATCTTGATTCCGACCGCTGAGATGAAGTGGCCGCGTCAGCGTTGGCTGAAGATGCTGGAGTCTTTTGGTAACACCTTGGAAGATGCTAAGGGCATCATGGACGATGGTGTTGACGACGAGCTTCACGTCATCGGACAGCACGGATGGCTTGAGTTTACCCCCGGCGTCGGCGAAGGCTCCTTCCCGGAGACGGAGTGGGTGACCGAGCGTGAGGCCAAGTCTCGCACGGCTATCGCAGCCGAGGCAGCCGCCGCTCGTGCTGACATGGAAGACATGCCCTTCTAATCACTTTGGGGCGTCCTAATCTTACGGGCGGTTATGTCCTTCCTGTCCGTAAGTAGGTTTCGTGGTTGTCGTCGTGGGGCGTCCCATTTATCTCAAGCGGGGGTCTTTGTAGGCTCTTTTCTTCAGCGGAGTTAGGTCGGGCCAGAGGTTTCATATACACCCTTCCACTTGACCGCGCAGAGGCCCTCGCTTTTGGAGACGACGATGAACTGCTTTTACTGTAAAGACACCGAGTTAATCTGGGGAGGAGACCACGAAGCCGAGGGCAGCACGGTGTACAACATGGTCACCAACCTGACCTGCCCCAAGTGCAGCGCGCTCGTCTTGGTCTACTCCGGCGTTGAATCTGAAGAGCCTCCGGCAAGGATTGTCTTAGACGATGAGGCCTGAGTTCTACCGGCCCGGACGTAAAGCAACCGCCGCGCTTGAGCGGCTCATGAAGTTCTGGGATGTCGAGCGGAAGGACTGCACGCCGAAGGAGAAGTCTGGGTTCACCACGCTGGCGCGACGTAGACTTGTAAAGAACAATAGGGGTACTTACATCCGCCCCGACTTTGACACCATGGAAGAACTAGACACTTGGCTTGATTGGGTCGAGGATTCTCTAGGCATCGAGAAGGGAGGACAAGATGGGGTTCGACAAGGCTAACTGCGCCAGTTGCCCGCTGCGGAAATACTGGCAGGCGGAAGGACGTTGGGAGAGGGTTGACTTCTTACATAACGATTCCCCTATACTTATTCTCGGCGATGCCCCATCGAAGCAAGCGTCGGCTATGGACAGAGCTTGGGCAGACACACACGGTGTAGAGATGAAGGACGCGCTGGAGTCCGCCCGAGTCAAGGCTCACAATGTAGACTATGGGTATGTTGTTGGTTGCCGTTGGCCCAAGGACGACCCTCGCATGTTCTTGCAGGTTCTTAAGAAACGCAACCGCCGCCTCGCCTCCAAGGGCCGGGCGTTGGAGATGTCACCCATCGAAGCCTGCCGAGGCCATGTAGCAGAAGAGATGGCTAAGTACAAGACCGTCATCACCTGCGGGCCTATGGCTACCAAGTCAGTGCTGCCCGGCAACCCGTCGCTGGAGGCCGTCAGAGGTGGTCCCACGGTCGTTGACGGGCGTAAGGTTCTACCTACATACCATCCGTCTCAGGTCGCCTTACAGCGGCATCTCAGGCCCGTCCTGCACAGCGACATACAGAAGGCGATTCGTCACCACCGAGACCGGCTTCAGTGGCCCGAGCCGATTGTACATTACAATCCTACACCAGATGTCGTGAAGGACTTTTTTCACCGCGCAGTGAAGAAAGACTGGTTGCTGTCCTACGATGTCGAGACTGACGGAATCGACTCCCTCAATGCAGGCCTTAGGTGTATAGGCATCGGAACTGAAAACGAAGTTTTAATGCTGGGTTTCCTTAGCATCGACGGAGTTTCAAGATTCTATTCGCCATCCGATGAGGAAGAGATTAAACGCCTGCTCCGTGAGGTGTTTGATGAGCAATCTAAGGTTCGGATTTGTGGTCACAATGCAGGTTACTTTGATCGGCTTGTTGTGGAGCAGCATCTGGGCGTTACACCTGCCCCTCTAGTAGACACCCTTCTTCTACATAAGCTTGCCGCGTCCGAGTACAGACACAGCCTCGGCTTCGTAGGCTCGGTGTTAACGGATGTTCCTGCGTGGAAGGCCGACCATGCGGGCGTGACGGCGAAGACCGACAAGGAGCTTCACGAGTACTGCGCGACTGACGTGGCGGTTACAGCCCGAGTTGTGCAGCCTTTGTTGGAGATGGTCTACGAGCGAAAGCAGTCACATCTGATTGACAAAGACCTTCGGATGCAGAGCCTCTGCGCCGGGATGCGCCGCATGGGCATTAGAATCCACGAGCCTACACGCCTGCTTCACGAAGAGGCCCAGACTGAAGCGGCTGTCAAGTGGCGCACAAAGTTACAACGCATCCAGCCAGATATAAACCCGAACTCCACCGCGCAGTTGCGTCGCCTGCTGTTCGACAAGTGGGCGCTGCCTCCGCACGAGTACACTCTCTCCGGCGAGCCTTCGACGAGCGTGGCCTCTTTGCGCTCGCTCTCGGTCAATCCCTTGGCTGACGAGGAGCAACGTGAGTTTCTTCAGGCGCTCCGCTTCTACCGCAGGGCCGAGAAGCTGCTGTCTACTTACATAAGAAAGTTTGCGCCAAACGCTGGCGTCGTAAAGGATGGATATGTCTACCCCGATTACAACTCGCACGGAACGGTTACCGGACGGCTATCTTCGTCTAACCCTAACTTCCAAAACATCCCGTTCAACCTACGAGATATGTTCATTCCTCCAGACGGTTGCGTCTTCGTCGGTGCGGACTATGACCAGCTTGAACTGCGCTTCGCAGCCGCCTTGGCAAACGCAGAGCACTACCTCGACGCCTTCGAGAAAAAAGAGATTGACCCTCACAACCTCACCGCAGACCTCATGTTCGGAGACGTCTTCTGGAATGCGGAAGGTGCCCCGGATACCAAGATGGGCAAAGGCAAGGGCCAGTTCAAGCAGTTACGCAACCTCGCGAAGACAATCTGCTTTGCCTCGCTATACGGCGCGTCCGCTCCTAAAGTTCACGAGATAATCGGCAGGGCTGAGGACGACGCGGGCAACATGCTGTACGCGCACTATGACTTGCGCCAGATTCGCGTGTTGCATCGGCGGTGGAAGTCTAAGGCCCCGGAGTTTGAGCAGTGGTGGAAGAACACCGTGGACCAGTACAAGATGGACGGGTACATCGAAGAGGTCGTGTGGATGCGCCGCCGCTACTTCGCTGAAGAGGATTACAATGCTATCCTCAACTTTGGGGTTCAGGCAGGTGGTTTCGCCGTGGTTGCCATGTCCATGTTGGAGTTGGTGGAGAAGCACATCCCCTTCGACTTTGACAATAAGATTGGCTTAGTAAATCAGCTACACGATGCCGTACTGCTATCGGTGCCCGAGGAGCGTGCCGAGGAGGTTAAGCAGATCGTTGACGAAACCTTGACACGCAAGGTGGATGGTCTCGATGTTACCTTCAGCGCAGAAGCAGAGATAGGAATGACTTGGAAAGATGTCTAGGGAGGACACATGATTGAGGGAATCTATTCTAATGTGAAGGGTCCAATCGACCTGCAACTCGCATCACCGTACAACCTTATCTTCGGGCGTAACGGTTCGGGGAAGAGCGCCGTCATACACTCGATTGAGCTTGGCGCGTTCGACACCGCCTACGATGCGGCTGGCAAGGACGTCAAGACAAAGGGCGCTTTGGAGGCGCTCGCTCCACGAGGTGATGGCTTGTTCTGCCATCTTACTGTTGACGGGGAAGAGATCAGTTGGGGCGACCGCAGCAAGAAGTTTGACAACGTGGTCGCGATGGCGATGCGCGCGCTTACGGGAAGTCACGACGGTTTAGTAGAGTTTCTTCTAACAAACATCGACGACGACGATCACCCCATCGCCCTCGACATTCCGGGCTGGGACGCCCGCGTCAAGCACCACGGTTCGTACCGCAAGGCCCTGCTTGAGATGATGAAGTCGGTCGGCGCGTCTATACGCAGCCATCAGAAACGGATGCGCGAGCTAGCCGTCATCCAAGAGTACATCGAGGACAATGGCCTTGAGTCCTACTTCGTGGACAATGAAAAGGATTCTCTTGAAACACAGATTCTGAAGTCCAAACAGTTGAAGTCCAAGATTGACAAGGAGGCCCTCATCTTTGTGAAGGGGTCTTTCGATGCGGTCGAGGTGGGCATCAACCGCTACTTGCCGGAAGAGATTGGCAAGGCTGAGTTCGTCGAGCTTGGGGGCAAGATCCGCCTCTCCATCAACGGGGACGTTGTCATACCATCTGGCGTAGAAACCGTGGCGCTTGCTGTCGCGCTCGCTGGTGCCCTTCTCAATGGCCCGCGCGCTCTTTTCATCCTACCTGACCGGGCGTATGACCCGAGGACTCTAGGGTGGCTTATGCGCTCTCTCAGGAACATGTTGTGTGCAGGTGTCTTCGTACAGACCACTGTGTTACCAGAAGACTACGATTTTATGTCCCTTGGGTGGGACTTGGTGAGGGTGTGATGGACGAATGTACTATTGGTTTGTATCCTTCTGAGGTCGGCAACCCGCGTCTCCGAGACCGCATCCTCTCTTGCCTTCCTGTTTGGGAGGGCTACACTTACGGGCATAAGGTGGACTACCCGCCAGACATCCCCGGTGTTCCGAGCACGCTGATTCGCAGCGGTACGAGAGAGATTGACTGTTCTTCCTTTACCTATGGCTTGCTCGCCCAAGTATACCCGAAGGCAGGCTGGAGCTTCACCCGATACAAGCAGTGGCAGATGTGGAGTCGCGAAGACTTGTGGGGACCGCTGACTACGGCGGCAGACATGGGCCTCACCACCAAAGGCACCGGCAACGGCTGGTATCTTTATCAGAAGTGGGACGAGCGGTGGAAGCGCGGGCACTCGTTCATCGCTTTGAAGCGCGGGCAGAATCTGCTTGTGCTGGAAGCAAACCTGCGCCTCAACGAAGACGGCGTGGTCTGGCGGGACATCGGCCCTGCCATTAACATTCTGCCTTCTATCTGGTCGGGGACGGAGACTGACATCCTTGGGGATGCCGAGTTCTTCTCCGTCAGACTACGGGGCTAGGGGCTGTACAGACAGGCTACCTCTACGGCGCTGCTGGTTGCGCTAGGCGTGCCTGTGTTAAGTTGTGTCGTCGTAACAATGTAGGACAGGTAGCCGAACTCAGTTCCCGCAGGGAAGATGACATGCTGCTTCGTAGCCGCTTCGGCCCGCAGGATATAGAACGGGGCGTTGCTCGCGTGTGCTGGAGACGCCGCGTTATAGACCTTGAGGTACGTTGCCGCAGAGTTGGCTGTGTTGTCTAGCTCGATTTGATACACAGTAACTGCCGTATCCGCCAGTGGGTTGTTGACGGCGCTGGCGTTGGAGATGGTGGCGGTATACACCTGACCACCGATCGGACCTAGAAGGGGTTGAATCTGAGCCATTGGTTACCTCACTTAAAAACCATCTGAATAGATAGCGTCCGGTTAGGGTTAGACCCCGCGCCTGTCCCACCCGCATTGCTGGCGACATAGCCAAGGCCATTTGAAATCGTCAGACCATCGGGAAAGTGGAACACTTCATTTTTAGAATAAGTGATCGGAAAAACAAAGTCGGGAGCATCTGTTGCGAGGTCTACTTGATCTTTGGTGTCGTATAGTTTGAGAAAATCAAACCCCGCTGCCGCCGTACCACTGCTTGACACGAACAAAAAGTAAATCTTACCTCCCGAACCAAACACATCACTGACCGCAGTGTTGGTTGTAAGAGAATCGGTTAGTTGGCTGAAGTCAACGCGGGTAGACTGTTTATTTACTGTAGGCATTGGTTACCCCATGACTTCATCGAGGTACGCAGTGACCTCAGACAGCAAGAGTGCGATGATTTCGTCACGCTCGTCTGGGGTGATCTTCTGATCGTCAGACAAGGCGAGGGTGATCTTCCGGCCAACACGAAGAATGCGGGCCACGAGCTTAAAGATGTTGAACTTCTTTTTACCTGCCATTTTTATCTCCGATAAACTGTTTCCATCCGGTTTCGAAAGCGATGCGCTCATAGGGGTCATGCCCCTCAAAGACGCGACCGTTCCAAACGATCCGGCCATTAGTGATTGGAAGTACCTGCATATGAACGTCATTGGTGTTCTCGTCAAGTATAGCGACTCCAACACCTTGTTGCCAGTCGGGAGTTAGAGAAACTCCGGGAGTTGGCCCCGGAATCCGCACAAGGCATCCGGGACTACAGGCAGTAATCTGCCGAGGCCCGTCGGGGCCGTGGAAGGTTTTCTGTACAAACTCTACCTTGTGGATGTGCCCGTAGACCTCGGACCAGCGAGCGGTTTTGGCGATTGCCGTAGCCGTTGCGCCGCTGCCCGCCCTTACTTTCGTGCCGTGGGTCACGCGGACAGGGGAGTTTGACTCGGGCCACAACCACCAGTCAGCGCCATACGGGCCGACGTAGTCGATGTCGAGCTTGTCTAAGTGGAGCAGCCTGTTGAGGCTTAGTACGGGATCTGTTTCTAAAGCAGGCGCTATGCCGGTCGCTTCAGGCAAGAGTTCGACCGCCGCTTTGGCGATGCGCTCTTCGTGGTTACCAGCCAAGTACAGGATTTTTGACGAAGGGGCCGCTTTACGCAAGTCCGCCAACCACCAGTGCAACTCGTCGATCGCGGGCTGAGTTGTCTGCCTATACTCTGGCTTACGCGGAAAGCGGGTGGACCAAGGAGCAAGGTCTAGCATATCCCCTAACAAAACCAGCACCTCGGGCTGCATCGAGCGAGCCATCGAGACTACGGCATCCATCGCCGTTCGGTCGTGCATCGGGTCGAGGTATGTGTAGCGATCACGCCACGCAAAACCCAACTGCAAATCGGGAACGAAGAGACAAGTCTTGAGTCCGTCTTGCCGAGGAGGGCGCTCTACTCTAGGCAGACACTTTGCGGGATGGGCAGGTTTGCGGTCAGGCTCGATCTTGCGTTCAAGGTATGCCTTGACCTGATAAAGCGTGATAGTGTCTTCGCCGCCTTTGACGCTCTGTTCCCAAGAGTTACACTTCCAAGAAGAGACGCGCCACTTGTCGGTATCGACCTTAGCGTGCTTCAGTAGCTGCTTCAGAGTCTTGACGCGGTGACCCTGCGCGCTGACGGTTATTTCTTCCATCAGATTTCCGGCACCAAGCCCTTAACCTTGTCGATGTCCCCTACAATGTCGGCACCTCCGGTAGTGTCCCGGTAGTCCTGAATCGTAGGATCTTTTTCCTCGGCTGTCAGTTTTCGGCGGACTCTCGCCTCAAAACCGTTCTCTCCGTCAGCAGCCATCTCGCGGGCGAGGCGCGCTCTACGCCCTGCGGCGAGCATATCCTGCATTGACCGCGTCTTCGGGGCGTCTACTGGCCGTTGTGCGCTTTGCGCTGCCATCTGTTGCCCAGCAGCAAGCCGTTGAGCTTCGGCGTCTGTCTTAGTCTTTTTGTCCTTGAAGGCACCGCCGATTCCACCGGCAACCGCGCCAATAGCGCCCCCGATAACAGTGCCGACACCCGGCACGATTGAGCCTAGCGTTGCGCCTGTCGAGGCCGCTCCCGCCGCGCCTTTAACTACGTTGCTCATACCGCTCCCTAGTACGCGGGTTCAATCTCAAGAACAAGTTTGGCCGACCCTAGCGCTGTATAGTCTTGGGAAAAAGCCGCGAGGGTGAAGTACAACTTGCCATCATTAGCATCGGGGCCGAGCACG
>Ga0209535_1001010_pt1 | contig 19313 bp, 26 predicted proteins | sample LinPmetageLP28_FD_184041 | JGI IMG/M metagenome (GOLD analysis project Ga0209535, IMG submission 184041) | Marine viral communities from the Pacific Ocean - LP-28 (SPAdes) (version 2) | ecosystem: Environmental > Aquatic > Marine > Oceanic | place: Pacific Ocean | collected 2009-08-22
CCATTTAATAATATATCTTTAATTTTGTTTGTATCTCTAAATTTACTATCAGTAGAAGCATCATTACCAGTAGGTAATTGAAATTGTACTTCTAACTCTTGTGCCATGTTAGGGTGTTTTAATGCTACTTTATATTCTCTACCATAGTTTGTTAATTTAACATTTATTAAAAACTCTTCTACTTTAGCCGCAGTGTTTGTAGAGTCTGCTGTAACTGTTGTTGCTGTGTTTGCAATAAATGTAAAATCAGCTACGTTTACTAATTTAAAATTAGCTTTTGGATTTGTAGATGTTAAATAACTTGAACCACTTTGAACTGTAACTGTTTTAGCGTTTCCTTGTAAATCCCAAACTTTAACACCACCGTTGTATAATGCTACAATATATTGATTAGCTTCATCTCTTTGTATTTGCCAAAATTTTGTAGTGTTAGGATATAAATTTGTAGAATCTAAAGTTGCTACATAATCTAATGATGGTCTTTTAGATAGACCTTCTACTATATTATTTTGAAAATTTACTTGGTCTGCACCTTGATTGATTCCTCTTTGAGTAGGAGTCTGCTGAGACATACCATTTAGGAAATTAGGTATAGACTGAGATACCACGCCACCCATTAGTAAGTCCTTCTAGTTGTTCTGTTAATTATTGAAAATGTATTAGCATCACCATTCAACATGTTTATATCTGCTTCTTGTGAATCAGCTTGATGAAAAGCAACTAATGCTTCATTTTCATCTTGACCTATTAATGCTGTAATTTCTTTATCACCTATAAATCTTGAAGCAAATCTTCTAGCCGCTTTTGTTGTAATATATCGTCTTGCATATTCTGGGAGATGTTCAAATTGTTGAACTAAGACTAAGTCAACTGAGGCAGGTGCACTTGTAAATACATCTGTATGTTTTTCCATATCATATAGAAAACCATTTCTGATTGTATAATTGTAATTTCTGTACGCTTGATTAGCGTCTGCTTTTACACAGTTAGCAGGTAGAGGAACTTTGTTGTCACTATCTAATGCTAATGTTGTGTGATTAATATGTGTGTTAAAATTCCAACCTATTGATTGGACAGACATTGATGTCTCGTCTAGGATATTTTTAGCGACTGATACATCAACAGTTGTTGTACCTGTGATTGAGTTTACTGGAGCTTCGCCAATAACACTCAACATAGTATTAACTGATTGTAATTCTGTAGTTGGTGTAATTTGTGTTGTCATTTTATCCTTTTAATTAATGTAGAAAAAGGGGGATTTGACTCCCCCTAATTCAAGTAAAAATAAAGAAACTATTACGCTTCTTTAATTCCTACAGCCGATTCTGGTCTTAATACACCATGACCCATAGCATATTTAGCAACCATTAACGTACCTTGTCTTCTGATGTCGTACTCTTTTTCAACACCTAAATCCATAAGTTTAACTGTACCTACAGCACTTGGGTGAGAAACTAGAGCAACAAAGTTAGTCAAGTTAACAGCTTGTGGGTTTGAACCACCATTAGTAGCTGAACCTTGAGCAACTCCTGAGTTGACGTTTCCAGTTACAAAGTGAGGAACTGGTACTAATTCAATTCCTGCAATTTTCATAACTTTTCCTGAAGCAACACCACCATTACCACCGCCTGTGAAGTCAACATTGACTGCATTTGTAGCGTTAGCTAATTTGTAGTATTCTTCAAGTCTCATAAAGCATTTTCTGCCTTCTGATGGAACATAATTTGCATCAAGCTCTTTAGCCGCCGCAAAGATAGCATCTATCATTGCATTAGCCGCAGTCGCATCTGTAGAAGATGCAATGCCTGTGTTAGTTATGTTAGTTGTAGCGTCTCCACCAGTTACGTTTGCACTGGCTAAAGATGCTTGACCGATTGTTTGTAAGATATGCTTATCTTTTTGAAAAGCTAATGCTCTACCCATTTCTTGTGAGTATGCACTTCTTACGTCCCAATGGTTTTTTGCTTCTTCTATATTCGCTACGAATACTGAAGATATTAGAAGGTCATTAATTGTAATAACCTTTTCTGCTGAGTTAACTGCGTCACCTAATATTTCAGCTCCAACTGCGTGATACGCCGCACCGATTCTTCCCAAAACTGGGAAAGATGCAGACTTGCCATTACTGATACTTCTTACCATATCAGCACCTTCTGTTTTTGAAGCTCTGTCAAATGAAGTAATTACTTCACCTGCAAATACTTTTAGAAACAGGGCATCATCACGAGTAGAACCACTATTAGCATTTCCGAATTTAACTGGACTTGCGTTTGACATGTGATTGTCTCCTTTATTGATGTTAGTTTATAAAAGCCTCTTCAATTCAGTTATTTAGTCAAGATTGTCTACCGCAGTAGGTCAAGTTATTTGGCTAAATTGTATTGGCAGTTGCCACGCATAAGCGTTGCACAACTATATTAACAATCCCACTTACGTAAAGCTAATGCTTTTCTAGTAGGTTTGCCGTTCTTAGACATAGCTCCTTTTACACCACCCATACGAGCACAAAACGATTTACGTCTTCCACTTGTTTTACTTTTGGTAGGTGCTTTTAAGTTATGTCCTTTGCTCTTAAAGTGAGCTCTCCCTGCGGCGTTTAAACCACCTGAAGGACTTTGGTGTCTTTTAGCAACCATAAATGATTACCTTTTTTTGGCTGTTTTTGCCGCTCTTGTAAATTGCTTAGCAGTAGGTCTTCCTTGAGCTCCTGCTTTTCGCATTTTTTCACCTGAACCTGCGGCGATTCTTTTACGTTTCGCATGTATGTTTGCGTATAATCCACGTTTAGCCATATTATTTTTTCTTTTTGCTACTCATTATTTTTGATTTTAAAGCGGCAGGTAGTCTTTTCTGTCCACCTTTTAACGCTTTACTTGGTCTTCCTTTTTTAGAACCGTAAGTTCCTTTTCCCATTGGCATATTTATTTCTCCTTTTTAGTTTTATCTACTAGGGGTACTTTTGATTTTTCAATAATGTCATCTATTTGTTTAAGACAACATTTTGCATGAGTTCGTTTATCAAATCTATCTTTCAATATATCCATAAATTTATCATGGTCAGCAACACCCACAGGGTTTTGTAAAAATGTATCTATTGTTGCAGTATGTTCAGCTTCATCAGCTTCATACCTTTTCTTTAACGCATGTAACCAAGCAATCATATTACAACTCCGAGTTAGCTATTTTATTTTTAACCATTGCTTGATAAGCAGGGTCTTTAGCATACCTAGAATCAGACATAGCGGCTGTAACTTCAGCCCAAGATTTATAACCTTGTTCTGTAGTAGGCGTAGCTTTGCCTTGTGTTAGATTAGGTTCTGAACCATTAGCTGATTCATACTTAGCTTTCAGACCATCAACTGCTAACTTAACAGTGTCCATATCTTTACTATTAACGGCTGTGTTATAGGCTTTCTTTTCACCTTCCGACATATTACCTGCCGCCCACGTTGCCATTTCAGTATAAGCCTCATCACCACCTACCATACTTTTTACAGTATTAGTTTGTTGCTCACCTATTGCTTTTTGACCTTCAATAAATTGGTCTACATATTCTTTTGGAATACCTGATTTTTCTAATGCTTGATATGATTCATCATTTAATTTACCATTTTCTGCATATTCATCAGCTAGACTATTCATGTCAAGTCCTGCGTTTTCAACAACATTTTCAGCTATGTCTAATTCACCTTTTTGTGTTTCTTGAACAGGTGTTTCTTCTTTAACTGGTTGTTCTGTATTAGTACCTAGCTTGGCTTCTAATTCCGCATAAGACTTTGCTAAGTCTTCAACTGAATTAAATTTTTCTGGTAAACCTTCTGGTTTGCTAAGTGTACTATTTTCTTCTACTGGCTTTTCGCTAGTAGTTTCGTCACGTTTTATTTCTACTGTTTCTACCATTTTTTATTTCCTTTATTGTGGTTGTGGTTTAGACAAATTACCTGCAACTGGTGCTACAGCTTTTTCAGCCATTTGCATCATTTGCTCATTTTGCATTTGCTCTTCTTGAGCCGCTTGTTCTTGAGCTAGTTGTTCTTGAGATTTTATTAAACCATCTGTATCAATACCTAAACCAGTAGCAATACGTTTAATTAAATCTTCAGGGTTTAACGATTGAACAACCGCAGGATTTATTTGAGCTAAGTTTCCTATCTCAGCTACAAATTCTCTTAATTTTTGTAAATCATTTCCTCTACCTAATGCTTCAATACCTGTAATAATAGTAGGTTGAACTGCACCTTTTGGTAAAGAAGGTATTTCATTTGCTTGTTCCATTCTTTTCATAAGAATAGAAACTAAAGGTAATTGAAATTCTTGTGATAATAAAGAATATATACCACCCATAGCTGTTTCTAATTGTTCAGCCATGTATCTAATTTCTTGTGCTGTAACTCTTTCAGCTTGTCTTTGAATTGCTGTGTGTAATAAGAAAGCAAATGATAATCTTTCTTCTAATTTTTGTATCATTCTTTCTACAACTTGTAAGTCAAATTGTTTGTTTGCTTGTAATACTGATACATCTTCTGCACTACCAGTAATAATGTCACCATTTCTACTTAGTGATAAATCTTTTTTTCTAGTCACTGCATTAGGTCTTACTAAAAATACTACTTTACTTGAAGCCGCCGCAGATTCTACTAATGATTGAGACAAACCTTCTAATGATTTTAAATCTCCTAAAAATTCTTCTACATATCCTCTACCATAATCTTCATTATCAACTCTAATCATTCTTAGAGCTTGGTAAGGCATACGTTCTTTAGTAAATGTACCAATGCTTGATGGTATTTTTACACCGTTAGCTTCTTGACAAACATAAAATTTAGAATCATCTAATTTATATACATGAGTATACAATTCAATTTCACTATCTTTTTTGTAATCAGGGTCAGAAACTATTTCTGAAGCTACTGCTTTATCTAAAGCCATAATGCTCATTTTTTCTTGAACAATTATTTCACATACATTGCCTGAACTATCTCTTTGAACTACGTATTGTGATAATGGAAACACTCTCATGCTTCCTTTTTTTGGTAAATAAGTTAATACATTACCTGCAACAACTAAATGTTTAAGAGCTTCAAATACAGATACTCTTAATGCTAGTTGTTCTATTTTATTAGTTACTTCTCTTTCAATCGTAGCTAAAGATTTTTCAACTTCTGTTTTTAATTCTACTCTTTCAGCTAAATCTTCTTTTGCTTTTCCTGCTATAGATAATCTAAAGAAGGGAGAGTTTGGGGGAAGTAATAATAGTAAAAGTTTAGAAGCTAAATTGTTGACTCCCCTAGCTCCTACTGATTGGAAGGGGGTATATAAATCTGATGATGTTGTAAAACCATCAGGTTGTATTAGAGACGGAATAGTAATTTCAGCACACTCTTCAGCTCTATCTAAAAAATGTTCTCTGTTCTCTTGTAATTTAAAGTAACGCTCTTTTGCTGTGTGTTGTGTAAAATTGTTATCCATGTATTCCATTTATTAAGAAATGTTTAAGCCTGAACCAGTTGCAACATTTACTCCTGAAGTAGTCTGAAGTGAACTTGTCCCTGATTTTTTAACTTTCTTTTTCTTTTTTGCAATATCTTGCTCGTCTGCTGTTATCAACTGAGGTGATAATTCTTCACCGATTGACTGTGATGTATTCACAGGCATTGGTGGAGCAGGTTGTGGAGCAGGTATTTTTGGTCTGCTAGTGCACATATTTATTTCTCCGTTCTCTCTTTTAAAGTGTTAATAAATTTTACAACGTCACGCTGACCTGCTTTAAAGTAGATAGTTTTATTATCATCTTTTAAATCAGGAGATTTTTCAGGATAAACTTCATTAAGTAGTTTAACTAAATCATCTACGTTATTTGGTAATGTTAAATCGTCCATTGTATTCGTCTAAAAAGGGAACTTTACTCCCACAAGCTCCCTGTTACTGTACCTTTGTTATATTCTGTAGCTCTATTTTCAAAGAAATTAGCATGTTCTACACCATTTAACACCCAATCTAACCAACCTAAAGGGTTTTGTTTAACACCAAAATTAGGTTTTAATGATAGTTGTAACAGTCTTCTGTCAGCAATATATCTAATATATTGTTTAACTTCTTCTGCTTTTAATCCTCTAATACCACCCATACTAAACGCTAAATCAATGAATCTATCTTCTAATGCAACCATATCTCTAGCTGTTTGATAGATACTTGCTTTAAATTTTTCTGTCCAGATATTAGGATTTTCTTTTATTAATTGATGAAACAATTTAATCATACCATCTACGTGATGAGTCTCATCTCTAATAGACCATGTAACTATTTGACACATGCCCTTCATTCTTCCGTATCTTTGAAAGTTTAGTAGCATAACAAATGATGCAAACAACTGTAAGCCTTCACCAAATGCAGAAAAACAAGCTATCTCTTTAGCTAATCCTTCTAGTCCTTTACCTTTACTAGCAAATAAATACTCATGTTTATCAGCCATTTCTTTATATTCTTGAAATGCTTTGTATTCTTTATCTGGTAATCCTATTGTATCATTAAGTAATGAATAACTATGTGCGTGATTAGCTTCACTTGTAGCAAAAGAAGACAACATCATTCTAACTTCAGGTGATTTAAACTTAGGTATATACTTATCTAAGTATGCTTGAGCTATATCTACGTCACCTTGAGTAAAGAATTTAAGAATTTGTGATATAAGATTCTTTTCTTCTGCACTTAATCTTTCATTCCAGTCTCTTACATCTTCATGTAAAGGTACTTCACTAGGTAGCCAGTGCATTTTTTGTTGCATGTCGTAAGATTCAAAAGCCCATTCGTAATCAAATGGTTTGTAATGTACTCTTTCTTTAAATAAACTCATAGTTTGTTTTTTAACTCCTCTAAATATGTTTGTTCTTCTGAGTGACAACACTCATTGTTGGTTTCTTTTTCTTTAGTATGTGTCTTACATTTCTTCTTTTTAAAAATAGAATCATAATTTTTTTTATATGCTTCAGTAGGAATATGAACACCGTCTCTAATTTTATAATCTTTAAAGCCCATAAATTAATTCTATCCCTTCTATTATAATTATTATTAATAACTCTACTGCTAAAATAGTATGATAAACAGTCCACAAAATAGTTTGTTTAGGTGGTTTTCTTTTTCTACGTTTACGTCTTGGTTTATCCATACCATCAAATATACTATTATCCGTCATTATCCCTCACATGCTAAACAATCTGCTTCTGGTATGATTGTTCTTTCTATTTTTTTAGATACTAATTCTGCACGTTTAATTGCTTCTGAACGACAGTAATAAAGTGTCTTTAATTTTTTCTTCCAAGCTAACATGTGTATGTCATGTAACTCTTTAATGTTTACATCAGCAGGGACAAACACATTAACTGATTGTCCTTGACAAATATATTGTTGTCTATCTGCGGCATGTTCTATTACCCATTGTTGGTTAATTTCAATCGCAGTTTTAAACGTATCTTTTTCATAATCAGATAGCTCTTTAATATGAAGCACTGAGCCTCTATTCGCAAGTATTGAAGTCCAAGTCTTATCATTATTTATCTCCTTTTTTTCTAATAATTTTTCTAAGTATTTATTCTTAACTAAAAAAGAACCTGACATAGTTTTTTGCACATAGGCATTAGCTCTGTATGGTTCTATTGATGGTGATGTTGTACCACAAATAATAGATGAAGAAGCATTAGGTGCAATAGCTAGTAAGTGTGCGTTACGCATACCAGTATTTTCCATGTCTGGTGCTTCACCTCTCTTAACTGCTAATCTTTTAGATTCTTCTACAGCTTGTTCTTTCATTTTTTTAAATATTTTTAAATTTAATGATTTAGCTAAAGCAGATTCAAAAGGTATTCCTTTAGATTGTAAGTAAGCATGGAAACCCATAGCTCCTAAACCTAAACTTCTTTCACTTGCCGCACTAAACCTAGCTCTAAATAATTCATCAGGTGCATTGTCAATAAAATGTTGTAAGACATTATCTAAGAATCTAATTAAATCAGGCACAAACAATGTGTCATTTTTCCATTCATCATACTTTTCTACATTTACAGAAGACAAACAACAAACTGCTGTTCTATTTTCATTAGTAGGTAAAGTTATTTCAGTACATAAATTAGAATGATTAACTCTTAGTCCTAATTTCTTTTGAGGTTCAGGCAATGATTCATTAACAGTATCTATAAATGAAACATAAGGCTCACCAGTAGCAACTCTTGTCTCTAATATCTTTTGCCACAAGTCTCTAGCTGATACAGTACGTACTACTTTTTTTGTATGTGGGTCTATAAGATTCCAACTGTCATCATACGTAGGTTCTTTAACACAATGGTCTATTAATTGCATAAATTCATTAGATAAATTTACACCATGATGTAAGTTTAAACATTTTCTGTGCACATCACCACCACTAGGTTTACGCATCTCCATAAATTCTATAATTTCTGGGTGTGATATATCCATGTAAGCGGCATAACTACCACGTCTTGTTTTACCTTGTGAAAAAGCTAATACTTCTGAGTCTACTACGTGAAGAAAAGGTATTGAACCTGATGATTGACTACCACCTGATGTAGCAGTACCATCACTTCTAACATCACCCCAGTAACCACCGATACCACCACCAACAGAAGCTAACCAAGCATTTTCTGTGTAGTGTCCTGTTAATCCTTCTCTACTATCACCAACATAATTTAAAAAACATGAGATAGGCATACCTCTTTTTGTACCACCGTTAGATAAAATAGGTGTAGAAAACATAAACCAAAGTTTAGAAGCATAGTTATATATACGGTCTGCCATTTCATCATTGTCAGAAAATGCTTTAGCCGCTCTCATAAATCCATCTTGAGGTGATTCTTCTTCAGGTAATAAATACCTGTCTTTTAATGTTGTCTTTCCAAAGTCAGTTAGTAAGTTATCTCTTTCGTAATTTATCATATATGCTTTACCTCTATGTATTTCTCCCTATCCAATGTTAAATAGTTTATTTCTGTTGGTTTAAATTGTTCTAGTGCATCAAACACTGTTTGTTTTCTTAATGTACCACAAGTGTATACATCTAATTGTACGACAGCAGGATTGTCTTCGTCCCAAGAATGAAACGCTATGTGTGATGTTTCAATAGCTTGTAAACAAGTTAATCCTCTGTTGCCTTTTTTATTCACATACACTGCTACAGTATCACCTAATGGTTTCATGTTTAATTTATTTACTAAATTTATTATCCATTTTTTAATACCATCTATTTCTACAGGTGGTTTTGTAACTATAGCACGTATGATTATGTGTTTGTGTTCAAGCATACACCTCTAATCTTTTGTATCTGTTACAGTAGGTACACCTTCTTTTTCTATAATAATATCAATGTACTGTTTTGCTTTTTTTAAATCTTCTACGCCACCCTTCTTACGCCAACGTGTAATATATTTTACTACATTACCTTCACAGTAAGTTAACTTATTTTTTATAATGTAATCAATAGGTTCTATTTCTGAGTTAGCATAGTGAGGTGGGTTTTTTATATTGTCCATAACTTAACCTTCCCTGTTTTCTTATTGTATTCACCATGTCTAAGTATGTGTGCGACTCTAGCTTGAGCTAAGGCTTCTTTAACTGAATAACCTTTGTCTTTGTAGATACCTTTAACTACTTTCCACAAATCTTTTAACTTAACATTAGTGTATTTTTGTATTAGTTTATTAGCAGTAACAACTCCGACACCATCTATGCCATCATATCCGTCAACTTTATCTCCTGTTAAAGTCTGTATCATAAATTGATAGTCAGCTAATCGTTGAGGTATCTGCTCTATTGTTTGTCCATCTTGAGATAAGTTACATGGTACTGTTCGTAAATCTTTATCTATACTGACAACAATTCTTTCTTCATTTAAAGAAGGTTCAGTTGCCATGATACCCATGACATCATCAGCTTCTAAGTTTTTCCAAGACACACCATTGTGTTTTTCCATTACATATTCACGTAATGCTTTTAACACCATAGGTTTACGCTTTTCTCTTCTATTACTTTTGTAAGAAGGTAAGACATCTTTTCTAAAATTGTTAGCATCTGTTAATGTAACAACATAATCATCTGCTGATAGACTAGAACCTAAGTCATCTATTACTGCATCTACATCTGCTTTACATACTTTCTCATCACAATGTAATGTCCATAGACCATCACCCCAGTGTGTATCTATCTCATTGTTAAGAGCAATCTTGTATAACAATATGTCACCATCAATTAGTAACACTCTTTTCTTTTTGTATTTATCACTCATTTACTATTTCCTTTTGTTTTATTTGCATCTAAATTTTTTGCTAAGAATATTTCAGCTAAAGGTATCATTACACATTTACTTCTAAACCCATCACCAACATTTTTAATTTTACTAATATATTTTCTAGCAAGTTTTTTAACAGTACGTGTATCAAATATTAGTCTACAATAATCTTTATCTCCGTCAGCTAATATATGAACCCAGTAGTCAGACTTAGTTGCCATAACTCCTGAAGGTTTACCATTACATTCTATTTCTATTGCAATGTTACCACTCTTAAACCACCAGTCTCTCTCAGTCTTAACTTCTAGTTTACCTTCTTTAAGTATTTTTTCTATTCTGTTTTCTCTATCTTGACCGTACTTTAAATCTATATCAAATTTATTATTTTTCATTAATGTGTTCCACTCCAATCATCTCCTATTTTATATTCGCCTGTTAATGGTAATCTTAATTGGAAGTGTTCACCTGTTTTTTGTATTGCTTCAACAGCTAACTTACCAATAGTCTCTGCATCTTTTTCAAGACACTCAACTTGTATTTCGTCATGCACCCAGACAACCTGCTGAGTTTCAGGAATATCCTTAACTAATTTATCAAACTCAACTAACCACTGTTTACACACTAAAGCTCCTGAGCTCTGTAAAAGTGTATTGAGTGCGGCATGGGCTGACCTTACTTTTATCTGTCTTTTATCAAGACCAAGTAAGTGACCACGCTCTGATGCTAATTGTACTTGCTCTATAAGTTTACTAAGAGCAGGTAAATTATTTAAGAATCTTTTTTTAATCTTAGATGCTTCACCAACTTTTTTACCAGTTACTTCAGCTATTCGTTTGACACCACCACCATATAAAAAACAATAGTAAAATCTTTTTGCTAAATCTCTTGAGTCTAAACCTGCAAGATTCTGTGTCTCTGTATGTATGTCACCTTCTAATACAACTTTAGAGTAATCTCCATTGTCATACTTAGACATAAAGTGAGCTAACATTCTAACTTCTAATCCTGATATATCTATACCAACTAATTTTTTACCAGTAGGTACAGTAAATAAACTTCTACATTCTTTACCAAAAGGTACAGAAACACTTGGAATTTGTGCTAGGTTTGGAAACGAGTGACTCGCTCTAGCAGTTACCGTAGAATTAGTATTACAAGTGCCATGTATTTTATTATTCTTTTCATGTTTTAACCATGCTTGTGTACCTGTAGCTAATTGTGCAATTCTTTTATCTAATAAGAAATGCTCACACAATACTTTTGCTTCAGGATATTCTAATTTACTTAATACAGTATCATCTAGTTTTGGTTTACCATCATTAGTAAATTCTTTAGCTTCCCAACCATACTTGTCTTTTAATCTTTGTGCTATGTGATGACGTGAACTAGGATTAAATACAGTTACTCTATCTTTTAATTGTTTACCTGTTTTTTCTGACACTCTGTGCTCAGTAATAGGTAAAAAGATTTTTTGTAATTGTTCTTCTAGCTCTAATCTTCTAGTGTTTAACTTTGTATATAACTCTTGGGCTTTCTCTTTATTAAAAGTAAAACCATATTGTTCTTGTTGAAATATAATCTCTGCAACATTGTGTTCTAAATCCATTGCTTGTTGTGAGTATTGTTTTTTCTCAATAACATTGAATAAAGTGTGAGTAACATGAACATCTTGAATACAATATTCTAGCATACCCACACTAAATTCTTTCCAATCTGTATCAAACTGTTCTTTATATTCGCCCACCCTGTTACCCCACGCCTTTAAGCTGTGTCTGCCAATACAGTCTTTTGGAAAATTCTTATGTTTAAAATCTTGGTCTTTAATATCAGGGAATAACAATCTTGTTGCTACTATAGTATCAAAAACTTTTGCTTTTGATTTTAAATTATAAAACTTTCTAAGAACTGGTATGTCAAACTTAATGATGTTGTGACCAATAATTAATTCTGCTTCTTCTAATTTCTTTACAGCTTGTGCGTTGTTAAGATGTAGTATTTCATTTGTATCTATATTTTTTAATATAATACAATGCACTTTAGTTGCTGTATCTAAAAATCCATCTGTTTCTATGTCAAAACAATATCTCATAATATAATCTTCTTTATTTTTAATATGTTGCTTGATGGTATTGTGGTTATGTTACCAACATCTCCTAAAGAACCATCATCTTCAAAATTTACATCAGCAACTATAATATGTACGTCTGAATCTTTTTTAATTAACCAACCTGTTGATATACAAATTGTTGGTGTACTTTTCATAGCGTCTTTTAAATTTTTCCATGAGCTGTCAGAGTTTATATCACTCCATGTTAATTGCACATAGTCTGCTTTAAGTATTTTCTTTGTAACTTGTGGTAATGGTTTCATGTTAATGTAATGTGTGTGATTCTATTTGAACATTCCAAGCCGCATCTTCACCATTAAAAGCTAATGACAATAACGCATCTTGTAATAACATAGCTGAACTTTCTTTGCCAACATGTAAAGTTACAGTCTGTTTTGTTTTCTTTGCTCTACTGACTGCTTCCATAACATACATAGTCCAACTCATCATTTTCTTTTTTAGTCTTATCTCATCAGAAGTCATCTAACACCTCTGTTTTAACTTCTGCTAAACAACCTGTTGCTAAATCATAATGTAAACTACAAGCATTTCCTGTCTCACCAGAAAATCTATTTTTAAGTATTTGTAATTTTGCAATATTGTTTTCTGCTTTTAAGTCACGACTCATGGAAAGCACCATGTCAGATAGCTGAGCTATGGACTGGCTTCCTCTAAGACTACTTAATGTAACTTGTTTGCCATCTTCAAAACCTTTGTCACCTTCTGTTGACCTACGTAAGTGACTAACTAAAATCAATCCAATGCCTGTCTCTTCTACAAGTGTTCTTAATTTACTTACAAAATAATCAATAAGTTTTCTTTCATCATTTGTATGTTCATCTCCAAGTGCAGACAAAGCCATGTGTAAATGGTCTAGTATTACCCAGTCTACATTACATGCTTTGGCTAAGTATCTTATTTTAGAAAGTAAATTATCTGCGGCACTTGCTCCGAAGTGATTGTATAAATAAAACTTACCATTACCAATAGTAGAGGTAAACGTGGTGTGTAATTTTTTTTCATCTATTCCTTCTCTTGTTAAATGTAATGGCTTTTTTAAATGCACACCCATAATCCCAAGTGCACTTCTTTTAACACTCTCTTCTAATGCTATGTAACCTACAGAATATTTTTGCTCTAATAAACTTAATGCAACATGTCTACAAAAACTAGACTTACCAACTCCACTACCTGCTGTAACTGTAACAAGCTCACCTTTACGTAATCCATGAGTCTTAGTATTTAAACATTCAAATGGATATTGTGCTGTAACATAATTGTCTTCTGTTTGTATGTCATTCCAAATGTCAGCACCTAAAATAATACCATCAGGTCTGTATGCTTTACTTGACCAGATACAATCAGTTAATTCTTTTACTTTGTTTGCAAGTATCATCTCGTTAGCATCTTTTAATGGTAACGTACATATTTTAGCTTTGTTAGGTGTAAGTAATTTTGCACATTCTATTGCACCTTTTTTACCTTGTTCGTCTTGGTCAAAACAAAAATAAACAGAATCAAATCCTTCAACCCATTCTAATTCTCTTTGTATATCTCTTTTAGCTCCTTGAGCTCCTGACTTAATACTTACAACAGGAAATTTATTTTGATTAATAGCGGATATGCTCATTGCATCTATCTCGCCTTCTGTAACAATCAACATCTTGCCTTTGTCTCTCCACAAATGCTGACCAAACAAACCTGCTTCTCTTGCATCACCTAACCACTGAAAAGTTTTATCAGGGTATCTTAGTTTTTGTGCAATTAATTCTTTATCTTTATTATAGTAATTTGCTATTTGACAAGGTCTGCCAAACCACGCACCAGATTGGTAATTGAATTTTTGAACTGTGTTGTAATTAATTTTACGTTTTGTTAATTCCGTAATACTACCTTCAATAAATTCTTTACTGGTTTCTGTTGATACTGGGTTATTCAAATCGTTTCCTTTGGTTGTTGTGTTACAAGAAAAACAAAAAGCATGTCCATCTGAGTAAACAGAATTTGCATCTGAAGAAGAACAATTATCACATGTTGTATGATATAAAAACTCACTTTCTGTATTTTGCATAAAATTTTTTACCTTATTGTTTTGGGTTAAATGTAAGGTGTAACAGTATCTACTCTCGCTTCTCTGTTACACCTAACAAACTATCTCAACAACTCTGATACATCAAAGTGTGGAGATACGGAGTCTGCCACATCTCTGTGACCTACTACATCAACCTTGTACTTCTGTTTCAACTCTTTTATAAGTTTAACCAAAGCGGTATACTGTTTGAACGTGAAGTTACAATCAGGTTGATTGTCTATGGTTTTTCCGCCTACTAGGCAGATACCAATAGAATTTTTATTAGATAGTTTTAAATTACCATCTGCGATATGAGCTCCTGCTACTTGCATGTCTCTACCGTCTTGTACTGTACCATCTCTTTTAATTATTTTATGAAATGCACAAGAAAATAAACCGTCTTTACGGTGTTGTGTATCTATGTCATTCACATCAAAGTTTTCTTTTGGAGAAGACTCACTACTGTGTATAACTATATATTTTGTTTCTGTTCTCAAATTACTCATAACCATTCTCTAGGAATATGTTTGTCAGAATATTTAAAACCATATTTCTCACACCACATTCCGTATGTTGTTTTACTTTTTTTACTAATTCTTTGTCTACTGTTGCTGAAGATAAATCTTATATCTAACTTAGGGTGTTGTTCTTTGATGAACCGCATCTTTTTTCTATCTGCTGAAGTAAATAAGCCTTTAGTCTCTATAAAAAATTCTTTTTCTTTTAAATAAAAATCAGGAGTATAAGTGTGTACTTTTTCTGGTACAGTGTATTTTAATTTAATTGTTTCAAATTCGTATTTAACTTTATTTAAGTCAAGCTCTTTTGATATTGCTATCTCTAAGCCTGACCTAAATCCGTATTTTAGACCTACTTGATTAGAAGTCAGCTTGTGATTGTGCCACTTCATTTTCAAATGTCTTGTCTTCTGGTGCAACGTAACCATCTTTTACTTCATCAAAGCCGTAACCTTTTGAGTTACCTGCTCCGCCCTCTACAAGTTTAGTTATCTGCACTGCTCTTAATCTAAGGCTAACTCCTGCTCCTGCCATTGCAGTGTAATATGGTATCAACTCTGCTGATACTTTCATTTCACTACCTGACCAAACATTAGCATCAACCATAGGTTTCCCTGAACTATCAAAGATAGCAACTTTATTTGGAATAACTTTTCCATCTCTAGTTATGATTTTAGCTTTAGTCTTAAACTTGAAGATATGATTTCCAGTAGGTTTACCTTCAATAACTTCTTCTTCGTATGGAAGATTAGCCATCTTAGGTTCTTTACCTTTAGTCTTCTCTTTAGCAAGAGTAACACTTTTCTTCATCTCATTATCAATCGCTTTGACAACTGACTGAGACTCATCTGATTTAACAATAAGATTAGTCTTATAATGACCATCTGCATCAAATTGTGTATCAGGGGTTGTAAGCCATGCGTATTGACTAACGCCAACTGGTGTTACAATCCTTACATTATTGTTTTTTGACATATATGTCTCCTTTTTATTGTCTAGTAGGGGTACTTTTCTGCCTATGCAAAAAAGAACCTACTTTTCCTCAATTCATTAATATCTAAATTACCCTTTTGAGGAACTTCAGGTAACTTATCATGGTATTTCTCAGGTAACTGTCTCAATACATCATTTCTGAAATTTTCTAATATATCATTTTCAGTAAACATATTGATAAACGCTTCTCTGAGACTTGTGTTTAGAACTTCTACGTCAGCCGCAGTAGTACCAAACGAGTCGTGAACATTACAAAAGTTAATAATACCATTATCCATTGCAACATTTACAGTTTCAATCATTGCGGCGGAGTCTACCGAGTGAACCAGATTAGGTGCAACTCCGTTACTCATTCGCAATTTGTCTGTCGTATCTTTTTCAGTATTAATACGAGGTTTAATAACCTCACCCATTAACATAGCCTTAACTCTTTTAGACTTCATCTCAGGGTATGATTGATATACTGGAAATCCAACAGGAGTAACCCAGTGTATAGGCAACTGTAACCTAGACACAACACGTGCTATATCCTGTAAAAATTTCATACCTGTTCTTGCTGATTTTAAATTGTCACCAATGCTATCCCATATTATACTAGCTAAATAAGATGCAGGTTTAAACATGTCATCAACAAATGGGTGAACCTCTCCTTTGTCTTTACGTTTAGTTAAATCTTCAACTACAAAATCAGTGCAAGAATATCTGGTACTTCCATAACAGATAGTCATAATACTTCTTTTGGTTGTTGAACGCTTAACTCCATAGTCAAGCCATTGCTGAGCGTAAGGTTTACCTTCTTTAACATGTTCTTTTAACTTATCAGTTACAGAATTTGCAACTAATTGATAAATGTCTTTTGGTTTATCACTTGGCAATAAGTTTACTAATGCACCTGCTTTTTCATCTCTAAGCATTAATGAATAAATTTGTAAACCATTACAAGAGCCATCAACATTAACTACAATGTTAGATACAAAGCCATAACCTTCAGCTTTAAATCTTTTCCACTCTTCAGCCCAAGCTAAAAATTGAAAAGCATTACTTGCATCTTCCCATTGTCTATTTGTAAAAGGGTCTTCAACACATTTAAAAATCCAATCTTCATTGTCTTCAACCCATTGTACTCTGTCTTCTAATGATATTTTGTCTGCTCCATACATATTAGCTCCATGCACAGCCAACCAAAAATCACCTTTGTTTTCTTTTGTGATTGCTTTACCTTTTGCAAACGACAACAATGCTTTTGCACCATTGATAGATTGATAGTTAAGAAAAGCAGGGACACAATATGCTCTACCTCTAAAATCAAATTGCATTGGAAAGTATACTGTAGCATAAGTTTTAAACTTATCACCTAAGTGTAAGATTTTTGCATACAACATTCTTTTAGAAAACATACGTGCATTTTCAGTGTGCACTACAACTGCTTCCTTCTTCCATTTACGTCTTGATTCTTTATTGTCTTTTATGTCGTGAGGCTTGTTGGGTACTGTAAGATTTGTAATTGGTGGCATACCACCTATAGACAGTCCTCTATCCCAAGCCTCAGCCATAACGCCTAGTATGTAGTTATTTATTTTAAATGCGGTTGTTTGCATAGCATTTACCGCCCTGTATACTTTAGGCATATCAAAGTTAGCCAACTCTCTAGCAAACAATTTATTTTTTTGTTTAACTAAATCTAACTCTGGTAATTCCTTAGTCCAATAACCACCACCATGAACTGTAGACCACATTTTAGGCGGCATTACAGTCATCATGTAATCAGGATTAAGTAATTCATTAAAAGCATTTCTATTTTTAATCCATTCTCTAGTCTTTTGAGTCTGTTTAATAATCTTAGCTTTTTTGTGTCTTACAGTTTCTAAACCTATCTCAATCATACCAGTAGACTCAATCATAAGCTCTACTAATCTTAAACCTACGTGTAATTTTGTAGGTGTAGTCCACTCTTCCCAAGACATGATTTCATCACGTTTAGCACTCTCTCTAAGTTTTCTACGTTTGTAAGTATAATTCCAAGACCTTTTGTCTAAGTCTTGTTTAACTGTGTCGTATAACTCTGGGTTTAAATGTCTGAAATTTTTTAATGCAATCTCAGTCTCAACTTTACCACCCAAACTAATACATGTAGCAGTCAATGGTTTATATTGTGTAATAGTATTAATAATATGTTTACCAGTAATTAAAGCCAATATCTCAGGTTGAACTTCACATAACTTAGTGAAAGCAATAGGTGGTTTACATACAGTCCGCTTAGCGGTGTTTATAATCCAATCTCCTATGTGCATTGCTAAAGGTCTGATTGTATTGGCTACCATTACTTTACCGTAACTGGTAACACTTTCCTCTTCTCTCTCAATATGAGAATGAAGTCTTTTATTGGTTCTTGTAGTCCCTGCAATAGCCATCTCTTTTTCATTAGCTTGTTGGTCAGGGAAAGTAGGCATTATTTCTAATATCTTGGTCATATTAACTCCTATAAGTTTATGTGTTAATTTGTGCTATCTACTATGGGTACTTTACTTGTAGTCCTCAAGTATAGACACAGCTTTTAATAGATTCTTAGGCATTAAATGTGCATATCTAAGCGTCATGTTGTACGACTTATGACCCAACCATTCCTTAATAAAGTGTAACTCTACTTTACCTGATTGAGCTAGTCTTGAAGCACACGTATGACGTAAACAATGTATAACAAACTGTTTATCACCGTCTAGTCCCATATCTTGACGTAAACGCTTCCAAACACGCTCAGTCATATTATAGTCTAAATGGCTAAAATCACCGATTGCATTTACAATAGCAACACACCGTCTAGTCAACGGTACACTCCGAGTCGTATTGTTTTTAGTTTCATCTGCATACAACACAATAAAATATTTGCCGTCTAGTCTCTGTATTGCATCTTTTTTAAAATTTAATGCTTCGCCTAGTCTAACTCCAGTATCTAACAAAAATAAAAATAGACTCAGATATGGGCTCTTACCCAATATTCTAATCATAGTCTGCTCTTCATCTGCTGTCATAAATCTTAATCTAGCTTTAGACTCTTCCTGCCATACTATGTGCGGCAGTCTAGTCATATTGTAAACGCTTGGTCTATTATAGGCATACTTCAATATTTTACTGAGACTAGCTAAATATCTGTTGACAGTAGAACCTTTGATACCACGCTTTTTTAAATACGCCGTCAAGTCTTCAATGTTAGTTTCATTTATTAAATTAGGTTTTGTCTCTGTACCTAAATATGAAATACAAACATTGGCTCTACTGTCCTGAGATTGCTCCCAAGACAGTGAGTCTTTTATTTGTTTTATAGTTTTCATT
>Ga0209535_1001011_pt1 | contig 19298 bp, 12 predicted proteins | sample LinPmetageLP28_FD_184041 | JGI IMG/M metagenome (GOLD analysis project Ga0209535, IMG submission 184041) | Marine viral communities from the Pacific Ocean - LP-28 (SPAdes) (version 2) | ecosystem: Environmental > Aquatic > Marine > Oceanic | place: Pacific Ocean | collected 2009-08-22
CTGGTGCAACTGGTGCAACTGGTGCAACTGGTGCAGCGGGTGCAGATGGTGCAGATGGTGCAGATACCTTTTCCTCCTTTCCACATAGTACAGGTGCAGCACAAGTTGGAGGTTCCGGACTTACATTTATTTTAAATTCCATTGATGGTGTTCCTAATAGTAATACTGGTGAGGTTTACATAAAGGGAACAACATTTATTGATGCAGCCGGTACTGAACGAACAGGTCTAACAGAACATTATGTTGCTACCGCATATGGTGAGGGAGTGTCTGGAATTTTCTTCTTGATGTACACCAATACCGCCGCAACCACTCGTTTTGGTGGAGATGAAAATAGTCCTGAAGTAAACGGTATTGCACACCAAAATATTGTTGGAATACGTTCAAATGGAAGCAATGGATATGTGCTTGTTGACAATATACAACAAAATAAAGTCGATGATTCACCACACGCAAACAATATAATAGACTTTCAATCAACTGACTGTATAGTTGCGGCAGTTGAGGCCTCTGCAACAACGGGTGGTATTACAAGGATTCAATCCTTTCTACAGGGTGCAACTGGTTCTCGAACCGTCAAGGGGAAACTCTTCTTTTCAGATGCAACTGTTGTTGGTACTGCCACAGGTGGTTCATCGACAACATTAGCAGATACCAGTATAGCCCAAGATTTATCAGTTTTCCATAAAGGTGGTAACTACAGATTGTTGAATACCACTGACGGCACTTCGGGTATTATAACTGGATCTTCCAATGCTGACACACTGACTGCCGGAATCAATTTCGATGCTGGTGAAGGATATATAATTCGTCCAGAACCAGATATTGGTACAGTCGCGACATACGATTTCAAGTCTGTAGATTCGCCTGGTGATGCCGCATTTGGCAATCTCCTTGATAGTCCAATCGGTTTTGGTTGGAGTACCGAGCCACCAGAAGTTCAGGTAAACAAATCTTACGAGAGATATTGGGAAGTTGACTTTAGTGCTACCGAAACTGGAATAACCGGATCTGGGCCAGTCAAATTTGGAACTCCTGTTGCTTCTATTCGATTTGGAGTAAATATACAATCGGATAATTATGTTACTGGTACATCGGGTTGGCAAATCAAAAGAGATAGTGGTGACGCCGAGTTCAATAATGTAACTGCTCGGGGATCAATAAAGGGTGGTAAAGACGGCCCTAGAGATTATATCAACTATAACTCTCCGTTGGATTCTCCTCTACCACACTCCGAAACATCAACAACTCTCAACACAGGTTTTTATCTTGGGCCTGATGATTCACCAGCAGGTTCAGGAAGTTTCGATTTCATCATAGGTGATAGCACAAATCAACTTCGGTTTGATGGATCGAGTGGAGAGTTGGATATTCGAGGTGCTGAATTATCAGTTGGATCGGGTCAAAGAACGGTAAAGATTGGTAATAATAACATTGGTATAGGTGATAATTTTGTACTAAGATATCTTGATTCTCCCGAAGACGAGGCCAAACATGAAATTATAATGAGCTCCGGAGCAGTGGAGATAGGAACACCGGCAGCACATAAAAATGTTATTGTGACTCCAGGCGAGGTCAGAAATTTTTATATATCAAGTGCGTCTGCCACATATTTTGCAAATAGAATTAGTAGTGTTGTTGATGGAACCGCAAATACTTTGGGAATCAGCATCGATAGTTATGGAACACTGGGTGCTAATCAGGGAATTAAATTAAATCATAACTCATTAGGATATTATGAAGGTCTTCTCGCAACGGTAAGCGGAACCCTTAAATGGTCTATCGGAGATTCTAGCGTAGGTGCAACAAACGCTAAAGTCGCGGGTGGATTGCAAATCACCGGCCCACTTATTGACTCAAGTGGTGATACTGGTACAAGCACAACTGGATATGTTCCAACTTCTACTGGTTCTGGTTGGGAATGGGCTGCACAGACTGGATCTGGGACAGTTTCAAGTGCAACAAACTCTTCTCACGTTTTGGTAACTGATAACGAAAGCACCAACGAAGAAAACCTGATTACTTTTGTAGAGGATGCAACTTCAGCCACAGGTAATGTTGGTTTGGAGATGGATGGTAATTTCTCTTACAATCCAAGCACAGGTACAGTTAGTGCCACAATTTTTAAGGGCAACATTGATGCGGTAGATGGAGACTTTGATGGAACTTTAGAAGCGGATGCAATTACTATCGGTGGCACCGCAGTGGGTTCTATTTTTAGTCCAATCGCAGGTGGTGGAAATATAGTTACAACAGGAGCATTAAATTCTGGATCAATAACTTCTGGGTTTGGAGCCATTGATAATGGTTCTTCTGCAATAACTACTACAGGTGTTGGTTCATTTGGTTCTTTAGATATATCTGGCGCTATAGATGTTGATGGAACTACCAATCTTGATGCTGTAGACATTGATGGAGCCGTTGATATGGCTTCTACACTCACTGTTGCTGATGATGCTAACTTTGACTCAGGTACATTGTTTGTAGATGCGTCTGCTAACAACGTAGGCATTGGTACTACGTCGCCTGCGGATAAGCTACACGTTGCGGGTAACGCAAAGGTCACTGGTACGATTATAATTCCTAATATTAAATCTGGGGTTGCCGATGGCCCGTTGCTCTTGAGTGGAGGTAACTCAGGCGGGGCAAATATTGAATTGTATGGTGAGTCTGGAACATACGCGAATGATACATTTTACGACGCGAATATGCATACTATTCGAAATGCAGCTGGTTCCACAACTATCGCCGAATTCGATAGCTCCGAGGTTGATATTAAGAATAGGTTGAAGGTCGATGTTCCATCCGATGCTTGGACTACTTCTACTGCTTGGTATTCTGTAAGTGACGGAGCCTCTAACGAGTACGGATCTCTAACGACTGGCGGATCTTATGCAGTAACATTAAACGGTAATGGTTACAGAGGTAGTTCGGGTTGGACATCGCATGGGGCCAATTCGAACACTGGAGCAACCCAAATCTGGCAATATCCTGCTGGCTATATTACCTTAAATGCCAATACGAGTTGGGCGACAACAACCGATGGATCAAATAAAGTCGTGACCGAAAACACAAGGTTCTTTGGAAATGGCCAAGTCGGTATAGGTACATCGGCGATTGCTGCTACCGAAGCGAGTACCGGAACTTTACTAGCTATCGACGGTGGAATTTCATTAGAAGCTGGTGATGGTCGCGGCCCCAAATTCTGGGATAATAATTCCAATTCTTATGGATTGTGGATGTCAGCTCAGGGCAATTCAACCTATGGTGGAAGACTTGATTCTACATCGGATTACAATTTGTATTTTAATATGTCATCAGGCACCAATCGTGGATTTGTTTTCAAAAATGGTGGAACGGCAAAGGCACAGATTGATGGTGGAGGGAACATATTTGCGGTTGGTGATGTGACAGCCTTTGTTTCGGATGAAAGACTGAAGACTCGTGTTGATACGATAGACAATGCAGTCGAAAAGGTTTGTAGTTTAAGTGGATTTATTTACAAGTTTAATGATACCGCAAAGGATCTTGGATATGATACCGAGAAACGACAGGTTGGTCTTTCCGCTCAGGAGGTTGAAAAGGTGTTACCCGAAGTCATCAAACCTGCTCCAGTCGATAATAAATATAAGACATTGGACTACGCAAAGGTCGTACCACTTCTCGTTGAAGCAATAAAAGAACAACAAGAACAGATTGAGAATCTTCAGAAAAAATTGGAGGAGATGAGTAAGTAATGGCCCTTACGAGTAGTGGACAGATAAGTTTAGGTGATATTCAAACAGAGTTTGGAGGATCTAATCCAATCTCTATTGATGAGTATATCAACTTCAGAACAAATGGAAGACGAGTAGGATCAGACACGAGTCTGGCTCTTTCGGATTACTATGATGGAAACAACTCCGCATTGCTCGAAGCTACGATGACAGTTGGAGAAAGTGATTATACAGGAACTGAATTCGATACAACATTGACTGAGGATGGAAATCCAACAATTACTGATGGCGTCGCAATTGGAACCACAAAACTAAGGGGATTTGATGGTGATAGTGATCACTTAGATGTTGTAACAGTGTATCCATTTGGTGCTGGAAATTATCCTTATAACCAATACGATCAAACCACATCTACATTTGGGTCTATGACAGCTGATACCTTTTCATCTGTTACAGTCGAAGCTATATTTTGGAGTGATCAGTTTAATAAAGTTTATTTAATTCATACCGGAACATCAAATCCAAGTTTCGATTCATTGACAGTGAATGGAAGCGCCTATGTGAATGGTCACGCACAATACACCACATCTACATCAGGTTCTTCTTATCGTGTTCATGAATGGGTCGCGAGCAATGATCCTTTTCCAGCGACGGGTGCAACTTGTACAATTTATATAACACCATGATTATATTATATTCTAAGAACGCAACCATTTCAAGAGTTCCAAAAACTGGTAGTACCACTTTGGAATCTTCTATTAGATTTTCTCCGGGCTGTTTTGCAGATGGTGATCGATCAACAACGGTCGATGATTCTCGTATACCATCAGTCAATATTGGTGACTATGAAACGATTCAAACTGCTCGAACAGCATTGGTTCATTCGGTTAGGGATAAGAGAGACAATAGTCCACAGAATTATACTGCGGATGAGCAATCTCTTATTGATTTTAGAAAAAATCAGAGACAAAACAACTTGTTTAAAAAAATTCCTTTACCTCATTCAACATTAAGTGATTTGGTAGATTCGGAATCATGGGGTGAATTGAACTATCTTACAACATCACAACTACAATCATTCAACCACTACGCTTTCATTCGTAATCCTTTGAAAAGAATTATAAGCGGATTTCTTTTTGTTTGGCACGTTCGTAGAAATCATAGAGTTCCGGTTGGAGTTACAGAGTTTCATGAACATATCAATTCAGATAATTTTGGATCGGGATTAGTTTACCGTAAACAGATTGATTATTTCAAGCACGAGGGAACACAAATTGTTACTCCGATGCTTTTCGAAAACTATGAAACCGAGATGAACAATCTCATCACAACTCTTGGGGGAACTCCTTTAAGAGAGTATCCAAATTTTAAATCAAATCTATCTGATAGATTTATGCTCAAAGATCCAAAACCTTCAGTAGAAAATTGGATTGAGCCTTACTCCGACATAAAGAACAAAATACTTAACCACTATTCCGAAGATGTCACTCTATGGCAGAACACTTCCGGACAAACACTATAACAATGACATACACATTCGAAATACTACGCATCGTAACAGAAAAAGAAACAGCCGAAAGTGATGAAGCAATTCAGCACATCAAATACTTCATACACGGAACAAATGACGCAAGTCCAGCGGAAACCGCTTTCTATTCAGACACTTTGATGCTGCAGGATTCTTCACCTCAAGTTATTTGGAGTGATTCCATGAGCGAAGCAGCTGCGATTGCAATTGTTCGAACAAAGTACGACAACGATGCAGATTTTAGAACAACCGTAAATGATGCTATTGCTGCGGGTATTCTTGCATCACGGCCAATAAAAAGAGTTATATCAAAAGAATCTTTACCTTGGAATTCTTAGAGGTAAAACATATAAATAGATATCATGGCGATTATAGATAAGAATAGGAACGACAACGATGTTTTCGTCAAATCATCGAATATTGCTTCGTCTTCGGTTTATTCGGATTTAGATCTATTGTTTCCCATTCATCCCGCTCGTAATGATATCACACCTCTCAAAGATATTGAAGCTGTTAAACAATCTGTAAAGAATCTTGTTCTTACTAACTTTTTTGAAAGACCTTTTCATCCCGAGATTGGTGGAAACGTAACATCAAAACTTTTTGAACCAGCTGATAAATTCACCGCAATTGAGATACGTGATGAAATCAAGGAAGTCCTTAAAAATTTTGAACCAAGAGTGAATGGTGTGAACGTGGAAGTGTTTGACAATTTGGATGCAAATGCATTTGTTGTCAACATTGGATTTAATGTTATATTCTTGCAAGTAGAAACCGAAGTATCATTTAACTTACAGAGACTGAGATAATATGGCCCAATTTAATACAACTGAACTTGACTTTGATCAGATAAAGACAAACCTCAAGAACCATTTCAAACGAACCGGAAGTGCGTTTGCCGATTGGGATTTTGAAGGGTCTGGCCTCAGTTCTCTTCTTGACGTTCTTGCGTACAACACACACTACAATGCGGTCAATGCTCACATGGCGATGAATGAATCCTTCTTGGATTCCGCACAGTTAAGAGCAAACGTTGTTTCCCGAGCAAAACTTCTGGGATACACACCTACCAGTCGAAGCGCCTCGGTTGCGACGATCAACATGACTTTCACAAGACAGTCGAATAGCACGGCCGAAGAATACACACTTCCAAGAGGAGCAAAGTTCACTACGACTATCGATAGCGTAACTTATACCTTTCAGACAATTTCAGACACGACGGTTGGATTGAGTGATACTAATAAGTTTGCTTTCACAAACCTGAAAATATTTCAGGGAATTCGTCGCACAACTGATTTCGTCGCTGATAACAGTTCTTCTCAAAAATTTCTAATCAATCACGATAATGCAGATACTTCGACATTACAGGTTCAGGTTTTTCCAACACTTACAACTGCTACTCCAGATACTTACACGAAATTTACAACCTTTACGGGGGTAGATGATACAAGCAAAATATACTTTTTAACTGAAAACGGTGGAGGATTTTTTGATGTAACATTTGGTAATGGTGTTCTTGGAAAGAGTTTAAGTCCTTTAGATACGGTTCGTTTAGACTATCTTACAACTGCGGGAGCTCCTGCGAATGGTGCAACAAGTTTCACATACGCAAGTGGTTCAAATAGTGTCATCACCGGATCTGGAACTCCAGTTCTTGTTGTAAAATCTCAGGGTGGAGAAGAAAGAGAAACACTTTCAAGTATAAAGTACAATGCTCCTTTGACATTTGTTTCACAAAATCGTGCGGTTACTGCCGAAGACTATAAAACTCTCATTAAACAAAATATCAACAACGTAAAAGATGTTGCGGTTTGGGGTGGACAAGACAACGATATACCGAACTTTGGTGAAGTAAACATTTCTATTCGGCCTTTAGACTTGACACAATCAACTCTTACGGACAGTGAGAAATTGACAGTAGAGGCTTTACTTGATGATCGAAAGGTCATATCGATCAGACCACGATTAAGAGATCCTCTTTACACTTTCCTCTATGCAGAAGTTTTCTTCAAATTTAACTTGACACTTACAAATAAGACAAAGGAGGAACTTAACACAAACGTAAGAAATACGATCACTACTTTTGATTCGGATAATTTGAACAACTTCAGTGGTGTATTCCGTTTCTCCAATTTCCTTAAGGCAATTGATCAAACCAACCCAGCGATTCTCAATTCGGTTGCTCGAATATACGCCTACAAAAATCTTACGATCACAGTCACCGGAACTGAAAGTGAGAATGATAATATCGATTTTGCATTTGCTCTTGATGGACAAGTGGATCAAACAGAGTCAATGATATCCTCAACCAGTTGGACTTACCTTGGAGATGACGTACAACTTGGTGACGAAAAGATCGTTGGTGAAACCGAAAGACGAAAAATATTTGTCTTCAAGACAAGAACAAATGGTACACTTGAAAAGATCGTACAAAGTGCCGGATTCCTCTTTCCTGCAACGGGTATTCTTCAGTTGAATAATCTACCTGCATCTGCTACAAGCACAGTAAAGGTAAAGGTTCGTCCGGCCGCAGATGATATCGTCGCAAAGAGAAGAGAAGTTCTTGCTTTCGATCTTGGAGAGACACAGGTGAACGGAGATATCGATTCTAGTACAAGCGGAACTGCCGCTCTTCTCTCAGACTACACAACAGTATCCAGAGACGGATAATAAGTATGGCTCATACACAAAAAACAATAGGAGAGGTCAGCATCCACAATCGGGAAAAGGAGAGTGTAAACTCTATCTTTCCAATACAACTTCGTGCGGCCGCAGCCACTCTCATCTCGTTTCTTGAAGATTATTACGAGCATCAAAATCAAAAAGATCAACCGACGAATATCATAGATCGTATTGCGCTCGAACATGATATTGACTTTACGGATGACACATACTTAGACGAACTCAAGAAAGAGATCGCAAGAGAGATACCAAACTCAAGTGTTCTCAATAATCGTCAACTCTTTCGAAATATTGTTGAACTCTATAAGGCCAGAGGATCTCAAGATAGTATTCGAATATTCTTTCGTCTTTTCTTTGACGATGAAGTTAATATTGAGTATCCTTCAGAAAAACTTTTTAGAACATCTTATAGTAGACAAAGTTGGACTTCTTATGATAATCGATTGCTCGATAGTGATAGATTTCAAAACTATTCCTATGTAATCAATAGTGGAATCTCATTTGATCGATGGAAACAAGCATATTTCAAACTCATTCATCCTGCTGGTTTGAAACTCTTTCCTGATTTGATCGTTGAGTCCAGAGCTTTAAGAACAGATAGGACAACCGTTCCCTCTTTCACAACTACGGAATCCAACTGGGTACAAGATCTTTATACGGGTTTATCAAATCATACACCAACAAACCAGCCTGGGTGGATAGAAGTAATATAAATAAAAGAATATGCCCGCGATAATTACAGATGATCATCGGAAGAACAATGCAAATGCATTTGTTACAGACGTAAACACTTTAGCACTTGATTCGCCTCTTACTCAGGCAAGCGGATACTACATCGGTATTGGTAAGAGCGACCCTTGGAATGACGAGACAACTCCACCAACTCCAAGTGGAAGTGAACTTGAAAGACAGGATGCGATTCAGAATCTCATCTCAATGAAGCTTCTTTCTTCTTCTAACATTGAAAGACTTCTACCAAAGACAAATCAGTCGTGGTCTTCTGGTAAGGTTTGGAAGAGATATGATCGTACTGATCGCACATGTTTCAATATCGCATATAACGGCAGTACAGTAACCTCTCGCGGATGTTATGCGATAGGATCAGATGGATACCTTTACATTTGTCTTGACAACAAGGGTGGAGCCAATAGTACAACTGCTCCTCAAAGTTCTTATGACAGTCCTTCCGCAACTGCAAATGGTGAAGTCTCACAAGGAGCTGATGGATATATTTGGGTGAGAATAGGACAAGTTCCAACCGGAAGTGACTTCGCGAGCTCCTCTACATTCTTTGAGATTCCTACTAACATCACACCACCCGCAAACTCGACACAGGGTCTGCTCTATGGGTTTAAGATCGTTTCGGCTGGAAGTGGATACACCAATGGAATTTATCCAGCAACTCTTCGATACACACAGATAGATGGTTCAACCGGAACTACTGCTCTCAACATTCTTGTTGCTGGACGAAAGGTAACTGAGGTTATAAGTGGTGATTCTCCGATGTCATCACCAGTCGATTCTTTGATTTTATCAGATTTTGTTGGATTTGGCGTTGGAAGTAGAAACGGAATCCTCAAGGCAAGTATTGATTTCACTACCACTCCAGCAACCGATTCACCACCCGTTGAAGCAGAGATTCAACCTTTGATCGCTCCTTCCGATGGATTTGGTGCAAACAACCTTGATGTTTTTCCGGCATTTTATCTTGGTGTGTCTTCAGATTTTAACGGAACGGATAGTGGAGAAACTCCGGTTGGTCTTACCTTCCGTCAAGTCTCGATTGTCAAGAGTCCAAAATTTGATTCAATAAATGATTCTCCTATAGATTACGGAACGATTGATTCCCTCTCTCATATCGTGATGGATGGATCTGTCAACTTATCTTCTATCACACCAGCCAGTGGATGGTATCTTCAAAACACAACTACCAAACAGAAGGCTTGGATTGATTATATAGATCATAGCGGAACACCGGATAAGATCTACTTTCATCAAAACAGTTCAACCACCGTAACACAAGATCTTCTTCCGGTAAGTGGAACAATCAAACTGTATAATGCAAGTGATGTTCAACAACCGAATGGGTCAACTACTTTTGCATATACTTCAATTGTTGATTCGGAACATTACGATGATGCGCTTGATGTATCTCCACTCAACTCACCAATAACACTTTCACAATTGGATCTCACCGGAGAAGTCCTTATGCTCGATAACAGAACATCTATAACAAGATCCAGTTCACAAAATGATAAAGTAAGAATAGTTTTACAATTCTAAAGACCTATGGCTATCAACACTACACTCTACCAATCTTCACCATATTTTGACGACTATGTATCGTCGGGGAACGAAGCAAAGGGACACCTCAAAATACTTTTTAAACCCGGCCTTCCGGTACAAACTCGCGAGCTCAATCAACTCCAGACTCTTATACAGTCTCAGGTAGATCGTTTTGGATCACACGTCTTCGAAGAGGGAAGTAAGGTTATCAATGGCGACGTTACGGTTGATGGAAATCTTTTCTGGGCTGATGTAACACTCACTCACGCCGACCTCAAAATTGGTTCCAGTAGTCCAACCGCAGCTGATGTTGCGACAAGATTAGCTCTACTGACTAATGTAGACTCCGTAACTTTAGAATCTCCGGAATCGATATCTCTTACTGCTGATGTTGTTAGTGTTGAGGCAATAACGACCACCACGAGTACAACTAAGTATAGACTTTTCCTAAGATACACTAAAAAGACACAATCAAAGGCATTGTTTGGAGTAGGTGTTACTATTCGTGCAAAGAACGCAATCTCAGGTACTTCAGTTGCATCCGGAACTTCAATCGGTACGGTTGCGGAGGCAGGATTTGCAACGAAATTGCATGTTGATAAGGGAATCTTTTTCGTCGCGGGTCACTTTGTAAATGTAGAAGCAACAGATGTAATCATTCAGAGACCAAACGCAAATACACGACTAACGGGTAGATTGGCTTTCAAGGTCACAGAGGCAATCAAAACGACCGCCGATGACTCTTCTTTATTCGATAATGCGACCGGAGTGCCCAACACTTCTGAGCCTGGTGCTGATCGATACACAATTTCACTTGGTCTCGTTGCTCTTACAGATCAAGCCGCTCTTTTACCTGCGGCGATTTCATACAACACGAACAAAACTTTTGCTCTCACGGGTGCATCCTCAACAGAGTTCGTCAGCCTTGTATCTTTACAAGACGGTAAGGAAGTTAGACCACTTTCCACAAAGTACGCAAGTGGACAAGGTTTACTTGGGAATGCCATCAACAAAAGGACATTCGAAGAAAGTGGCAACTACACAGTTTCTGGATTTCAATGTCACATAAGAGAAGCATTTAACGACGGGAACGGAAACAATGGTAAGTTCTCCGGAACTGGATCTGATGCAACAAGATTGAAGGCAGATTATGTCGCAGAAGTTGGGCCGGGTCTTGCTTATGTTTCAGGTGAAAGAGTTGAAACCGCTAACAGATTCAGTCTCGTTGCAGATAAAGCCCGTGATACAAGAACGGGTCAAACCGTAACAGTTTCTACCGGACTCGGAACTTTTATCGAAGGAAAGTTCACCGAAGCATACCTACCAGATATTGATGGAGATAATGCAAGTCCTCTCACCGGAACATACGAAGTCGGTGCGACCGGACTGAGTATCTCGGTAACAAACATCGAAAAGGTTCGAGGTACTGGATTAGATACTGTTTTCAGATTTTACTACAATCTTGGAACCGCATCACATAAGAATGTAAATGCTGTAGCATTTATTAAAGATACTGTCAACAATAGTCCTCTTTCGGCTTCTATATTTACCTCTATAGAACCAACCTTCAAGGTACATGGAAATAAGTTTGCAAATAAACTGATAAGACTTCCAAGAAAAGCCATATCGGCAGTTACGAGTGCATCCACAACCTTCGAGTTTCGTAGAGAATTTGCGGGATCGGGAACTTATGGAGTAGATGTTACTAGTATTGGATCTGGAATCGTAGTTCTCAAAACTCTTGGCACCGGAGAAACTTTTCAAAGTACAACTCTAAACGATTATCTCGTTACTATCCCCGGCGTAGATTCTCCGGAAGGTAGATCATTCGGTACAGTAACTTCTGTTGCTTTGAACGGAGCAAAGACTGAGGCAACTGTTACAATGAGTAACATCACGGTCGTTCCCAGCGGTAGAAACATCGCTGCGATTGCAACTCTTACAAAAGCTCTTTCTCTTGCATCGAAAACATTAGTATCTGTATCAGTTGCTAATGCTCCTTCTCCAGCTGGAATCACTACTGGTGAAATAATTAATCTTGGCAAGAGTGACATTGTAGAAATTACATCTATCACTGGCGGAGATCTTAACAGTCCGGAAAAAACTATCACACTTTCTGATTTTGTTTTAGACAACGGTCAAAGAGATGATTCTTATCAAAATGGAACATTGACATACGTTGGTGATGCCACCATTGAAGGAAACATAACCATCAATTTCACACACTTTACCCACGGATCTGGAAATTACTTTTCGATAGATTCATATCCTTCGGCGTTTAAGGATGCAACGGTTTCCTATGACAAATTTCCGGTCTATAATGGAACTCGTCTTTCTGATGTATTTGACTTCAGAGGAGCGGGAGCTCTTTCACTGACTCCGAACACAAAGATTAATACTGTTATTGGATACTATCTTCCTCGTATGGATCAGATTGCGATGACGAAGAAAGGTGAATATATCTTAAAGAAAGGTGTCTCAAGTGAAAACCCAGTTCCTCCAAAACAAGAGGTTGGAAGTATGGTTCTTTACAATTTATTTGTGAATCCATATACTTATGATGCAACAAAGATTCGAAAGATTTCTGTTTCTCAAGAGAGATATACAATGGGTGACATTGGTGGTCTTGAAAAGAGAATCGAAAATCTTGAATATTACACTTCGCTTTCTCTTCTTGAAAAAAGAACCTCTGACAAACAAATTTTCGACTCTGCTGGTGAAAGATTCAAGAACGGAATCTTTGTTGATAATTTCAACGGCCACAGCAGAGCAGAGGTGGATGATCCAAAACATGTTTGCTCAATTGATAGAAGTTCGGGACAACTATTTCCTAGTATCGATAGAAACTTAGTTGAAGTTTCATTGGCAGATAATAGTCCAACGGAGGAGGATGAAAACTTGGTAAGACTCCCTTCACTTGGAACTAAAGAAATTGTAAAACAGAGATTTGCGGCAGTTCACGAATCGGTTATTCCATACGAAGCAACGAATTATCGGGGTCTTATCGAATTGTCCCCATCTGGTGATGATTGGATCGAAGAGAGAAATAGACCACTTCTTAACACTGATAATGTCGATGGGTCTTATGACAACTACGATTTCTCTTCAAGCGGAACAACAACTCTTGCTACGGAAAACGTACACAATCGAGATGATATTGTAGGTGTACCATTCGAAATTGATGATTCGATGACGCAGTTACAGAAGATGCAATCGATGATGTATAATACTCTGTTTCCGGTTATTGATAGGGCAACACCTCCAGTCGCGACTAGAACTTTTGGCAATCAAAGTCGATACGGGGCAGTCGCTGGTCTTCCTGCGGATGATCCCCGTAACCTTGGCCCCTTCCTTCCGAAACCGAAAGGAAACGTAGAAATTATTCCTTTCATGCGGTCGCGAAGAATCTATTTCAAGTCGGTCGGTCTGAGACCAAACACTCGCCACTACGCTTACTTTGATGATCACAACATTACTGCATATTCGACAACTTTGAATGGGGATGATTCTCCAAGTGCATCTACCTTTGAAGATTTTAGGTATCGTAAATTGGGTAGTGCAAATAGAATTGACTTCTTTGATAAAACCCCAGCACAGGTATTTACTGCCGCTTCAGATGCTCGGCGAGATCTGAGATCTAATAATGCGGGTATACTAGAAGGATACTTTGTTATCCCCAACAATAGTACACTTAAATTTCCTACTGGATCGACAAATTTCACCCTAACGGATACTAATAATGGAGTTGATGACAAAAGCATATTGTCTCAAGCTAAGGCGGCCTATCGTGCAAATGGTTCAAAATATGAATACTACGATCCAAGTGATGGAGATACACACGTTCCGAATCCTACACCACCGACTACAACAACCCCAATAGTAAATCCTCCGGTTATCATTGATCCAGTTGATGGCCCTACCGATACTCCAGTCCAAAATGCAGTTGAGGTTTACACTCTAAGCGTTGATAATGATTTCCGCACGAACGGAGAAACTTTCCAATTCACACTCACAACGGAAAATGTGGCGAATGGAACAGTAGTACCATATCGAATTCAAGGAGTCACAACAAGTGATTTTTCACAGTCGCCTGGAGCAGATCAATTAATAGGTAGTTTTACTATCAATAACAATACTGCTACTTCAGATACCTTTACTCAGACTACTACTGATCCTCAAACCTTTAAACTGAGTTTGTACGATACAACCGCTACATCAAAGTATGATGATGTCGAGCCGGTGTATGTAGAATTGGAAGCAAGTCAAGCTGCTCCGCAGGATAATGGATATGTTATGACCAATTGGACTCCATTTGGGTGTACATACTTCGATCCATTAGCACAATCTTTCAGTGTTGGACTCTTTGGTATTGATGACAGTCCACAACTTCCAGAGAGCGTTGATAATGTTTTCATCAAATCTATTGATTTGTTTTTCAAAGGGAAACACTCAACTCTTCCGGTTATTGTACAAATTGTAGAAACCATTAACGGTTATCCCTATTCCGCAAAGATTGTAAAGAATGGTGCGGCAATGTTGGAACCTGCTTCGGTAAACATCAGTGATAATGCATCTTCTGCTACAACATTTACATTCCCTGGCGCGGTAATGTTGGAATCGAATAAAGAGTACGCCTTTATCGTAAGATCGACATCCTCTGATTACAGAGTTTGGATGTCAGAACTTGGTGGTGAAGATGTGGGTAGTGGAGAAAGAATTGATAAAGATCCTTATCTCGGTGTTGCATTCCGAAGTGCGAATGCTTCTACTTGGACTCCGGTTCAGACAAGAGACATCAAGTTCACGTTGAATGCCCACAAATTCCTCGCAGCCGGCGAAACTACTCGGACAAAGACTGTTGGATCTGCAACTCTTACAGGTGCCTTCCAAACAATACCACAGAACACACCATTTAAGGTAAGTTCGGTACAGTTCTCACCTTCTCAGTTCCTTCCTGCGAATACGGAAATATCCTATACTCTTGGTATTGGAGGAATCAATTACTCTCTTACTCCAGACGGAGCAAGTCTACATTTACCAACCGAAGTAACAGTTTCAAATGCAGGTAACATCACTCTTGCCGCAAACTTGACGACTAAAAGTCAGTATGCAACACCTGTCGTAGATCTTGATAAGATTTCTATTGTGTGTAACGGATACGTCATCAACGAAGATGTTACAAATGAGACAAATGCCGCAAGTGGAAATGCCACTGCTCGTTATGTCTCAAAGAAAATCTTCTTGAACGATCCTGCTGATAAACTGAATGTCTATCTTGGAGTAAGTCAACCCGAAGGCTCAAGAGTTCGTCTCTACGCTAGATTTGATGACGAGATTTCAAGTCCTCAAGTGTTGGATCTTCGAGATGCAACTTGGACAGAACTCTCATCGAGTAGAATCTCAGATCTTTCTTCTCTGGGTGACAACACACCATTCCAAGAGGTTGAATATGAAATCGATCCTACAAACGACTTCACTCAGTTTCAATTGAAAATTGTTATGACTTCTGGTGATTCGGCCCAAGTTCCATCAGTCACGGATCTCAGAGCAATCGCAACGATCTAATGTTGGAAAAGGTTCAAGGGAAACACAATCTAAGACGTGATACCGCATCCGGAGCAATCATTAATGTAAGCTCCGATGCGTATCACGCTTCGAAGATGCGAAGACAAAAGATGATGGAAATGGATGATCTCAAAAGCGAGGTTTCAGAACTCAAAGATCTTGTAATGCAATTGTTGAAAAAATTGGATTGAAGATAGTATTATTATAAATAGAGAAGTATGGCCGTATTTGCAAATTTATATATTGATCAAGGATCTACATTTACCTCGACAGTGACAGTTGAAGATGCCAACGATAATTTGGTAAACATCACAAACTACACTACTCGGGGTCAAGTGCGTAAATCCTATACTTCTACAACTGCGACTAATTTCACCGCAACGATCACAGATGCAACGAAGGGTGAATTCACTATTGCTTTATCAAGAACGCAAACTGGAGCGTTAAAGTCAGGTCGTTATGTTTATGATGTTGAAGTGATAAGTCCAGCTGGAGCAGTAACAAGAGTTGTTGAAGGTCAAATAACGGTCACTCCAAGAGTGACAAAACCGGACGACTATAGCCCAGGCTACGGATAATTATGGCACTGAAGGGAAGAATAAGTTCTACTGCAACGAAGTCAAAGATGACTTCGAGTATTCCTGTTCGAGCTCAGGTCATTGATGTCGGTTCGGTCAACTCATTGGCGAACATGAACGACGTTGATACATCTAGTGTAAGTGACGGATCACTTTTGCAATACAACGGAACAACAAACAAATTTGAAGCAACCAACTCATTGAACAATTCTAATTTGACAATATTAGGTGGAGGATTTTAAGAGATGCCCGGAACAATTATAAGAATAAAACATAGTGACAGTAATAACGCTCCAGCTAATAATAATTTAGCAAAAAGTGAGTTAGCATATTCTTTCAATAGTCACAACCTTTTTGTTGGTGAAACAGTAGGATCAGATATCGTTGCTCGGGCAGTTGGCGTCTATCCTGCTGGTGCGACTGCCGCGACTCCTGTTGATGCAGACTTGTTTACCTTCTATGATGATACAGACAATCGGATTAAGAAGGTCACAGGTGCGAATCTAAAAAGTTACATCTCACCAAGTGGATCAGGAGCCCAGACTCTTAACGATCTTACAGATGTTACCACATCATCTGCTTCCTCTGCACAGATATTGGTTCATGATGGAAGTGATTCGTTTGACAACGTATCTGTAAGTGGGGACGCCACAATCAATACAAGTGGAGCAATCTCATTGATTGCCTCGGCGGTTAAGTCGGTAACAACAGACTCCGGAGCGCTTACTCCAACCGGAAATGCATTCTCAATTCTCGGTGGAGAGGGAATGGATGTAACACACTCCAGCACAACCATCACAGTTGCTGGTGAAGATGCGACTACATCTAATAAGGGTGTCGCATCTTTCAGTTCTTCTGATTTTAGTGTATCGAGTGGAGCCGTAACGATCAGTGCTGTAACACTCGCAACACAAACAACCGGAGACTTTGTAGGAACAATTACTGCCGGAGAGGGTATTGCATCAACGGGTGCGACAAGTGGTGAAGATGTAGATCATACTCTTTCACTGAAAAATTCAAGTAATCTTACTGACACCTACGTTCCAAGATGGGATGACGGTAATACTCAGTTGACAAATGGATCGATCTTTGACGATGGTGCTGGAACGATCACAATCAAATCTTCAGATTCTCCGGAGACATCAACGATTCGTGCGAATGGTGATCTCATCTTAGATCCTGCTCCATTCGATTCTCCTTATACTGACTCAAGTCCGGAAGCAACGGGTAATGTCTATGTTACGGGTAATTTGATTGTCAATGGTACTACCACAACAGTCAACTCGAATGTTGTTGAAATCGGAGATTCTATCATCACCTTGAACAGTGATGAAGCTGGTACACCTTCTCAGAACGGTGGTATTGAAATCGAACGAGGATCTGCAAGTAATAAGACTCTTATCTGGAATGAAACAGATGATAAGTGGACTGTTGGATCGGAAACCTTTGTTGCCGGAACATTTGAAGGCGCCCTTACGGGTGCTGTAACAGGTGATGTGACGGGTAATGCTGATACCGCAACAGTTGGAACAAGCATAACTGCTACCGCAAACAATTCTGCCAACGAAACAACCTTTCCTACCTTTGTTGATGGTGCAACAGGCACACAGGGGATTGAAACTGATACGGGATTTACATACAATCCAAGCACAGGAACACTTACTAGTACGATCTTTGCGGGTAGAGCAACAAACATCAATGGTGGTGCATCAAATCAACTTGTTTATCAAACCTCCGCAAACACAACTGGATTTGTTGCGACGACCGATAATGCTGATGGATCTCCGGCCGACAACTTGAGTGGAATGGTTCTTGTACAACTTTCAACTGGAGCTCCGGCATATTCAAGCGTAATCGACGGCGGAACGTTCTAGTATAAATACAGTCAGAAAGGTCATCTCTATGACCTAAAACTCGGTCTCTATAGACCACAGAGAAAGATTATTATCTATGGGAACATCTATACGCCTTAAGAAGTCATCGGTATCGTCAAACGCTCCCGGCACGTCAGATATTGACTATGGAGAGTTGGCGATCAACTATGCGGATGGTAAACTTTACTATAAGACATCATCGAATGCGATAGACTTCTTTACTGCGGGCTCAGGAGACAGCACTTTACTTGACGGAGTTACTGCCGGAACCGTAACTGCAAGTAAGGCAGTAATTGTAGATAGTAACAAAGATATAACTGGTTTTAGAAATGTTACTACAACCGGAAATACGACTCTTGGTGATGGAGTAGGAGATGCTCTTACGATCAATGCGGGTACAGTTGATATTCCAAATGTTTCTGCCGGAACAGATAATACAGTTTTGGTGTACAATGGATCTACTATTCTTACCGATGAGATTGACAGCCGAGTATGGGGATCCACATTAGTCGATGGATCTGGTACGGCAAATACTGTTACAAAGTGGAGTGATTCGAATACTCTTACGGATAGTTTGATCACAGATGATGGTACAACAGTATCAATCACGACAAACACAACCAGTGACGCTCTTCTCATTACCACAACCGAAGCTTCGTCTACAGCGGCTCCGGTCATAACACTTAAGAGAAACTCCGGAAGTCCTGCTGATTCGGATTACCTTGGACAACTTAAGTTCAAAGGAGAGAATGATGCGGATCAAGAAGTAAATTACGCAAAGATCACGGCAAAGATCAGTGATGCTTCGGATGGAACCGAAGATGGTTTGCTTGAGTATATGCTCAAGGGTGGCGGATCCAATGTCATTGCGGCTCGGCTTACCTCAACCGATCTTAAACTGATAAATGGAGTTGGACTTGAAGTTGCGGGTAATACAACACTCGGCGATGCCAGTGGTGATTCCGTAACGATCAATGCCGCAACTATTGCGTTAGCTAACGTCGCAGCCGGAACAGATAATACAGTTTTGGTTTATAACGGATCAACTGTTCTCACAGACGAAATCGAT
>Ga0209535_1001012_pt1 | contig 19295 bp, 6 predicted proteins | sample LinPmetageLP28_FD_184041 | JGI IMG/M metagenome (GOLD analysis project Ga0209535, IMG submission 184041) | Marine viral communities from the Pacific Ocean - LP-28 (SPAdes) (version 2) | ecosystem: Environmental > Aquatic > Marine > Oceanic | place: Pacific Ocean | collected 2009-08-22
TACAACTACATTTAATACAAATTTAGCATTCGCTTCTTCCGACCCAGCCTCTGTTAATTATACTTTAAATAATTTTGTTCTTTACACTAGCGCAACCAATATGCCAGGATCTTATACTCGGTATGTATTGCCTTTTACGGTTGTAGAAAATACGATAACTATAGCAGCACCCCCAGTAGCAGGTGTTTATGTAGTAGTGCAGTTAAAATCAATGGACGGCGGAAGTTATGGTAATAACGAAGCTATAGGTACGGCTGTACAAGAAAATTACGGTGAATATGGATATACTTCTTTAAACGACATAATTAATGGCTTTATAGCTACTTATGTAGGCGAACATAAATTAATACCAGATGTTAAAAGAACTGATGTCATATTTCATGCTAAAAGAGGATTACAAGAATTTAGCTATGATACTTTAAAAAGTATAAAATCTCAAGAGTTAACTATCCCCGCTAGCTTAAGCGTTATAATTCCTCAGGACTATGTTAATTACGTGGCATTAAGTTATATTGATTCTCAAGGAACAAAGCACCCTATTTATCCCGCTAATAATTTAACTATAGCTCCTTACGAAGTTCCATTACAAGATGAACCTCAAGGAGACCCCGTTCAAGATAACTTTGGAGATAACCTAGAAGGGTCTTCTCAAACATTAGAACGATGGGGAGATGCCAATGATAATCTACTTAACGGTAATATTACTGTAGAAGATTATTGGTCTTATGCTGGATGGCTTACAGGCAACCCTTTTTATGGGCAAAGATACGGAAACAATCCTCAATATACTCAAAGAAACGGCTGGTTTAATATGAATGAAAGAGACGGTACAATAGCCTTTTCTTCTAATTTAATTGATCGACTAATAGTACTTGAATATATTTCAGATGGTTTAGCTTATGAATTAGATGCAAGAATACCTAAAATGGCAGAGGATGCTTTATATGCGCATATATTATATTCTATATTAGCATCTAGAATTAATCAACCTGAGTACGTTGTACAAAGATTAAAGAGAGATAGATCAGCTAAACTGAGAAATGCGAAAATAAGATTATCAAATATTAAGCTTGAAGAAATTGTTCAAGTAATGCGAGGCAAATCTAAATGGATTAAATCATAATTAAATGGCTCAACAAATAAAAAACACATTTCTAAAGTCTAAGATGAATAAAGATCTTGACGATAGAATATTGCCTAATGGGGAATATAGAGATGCTCGGAATATATCTGTTGGTAGATCCGAAGACGACGATGTGGGCGCCTTGGAAAATATAATAGGTAATGCATTAATAACTACTTCGGATATAGGAACCGGATTTACTATTATAGGAATTGAAGAAAACAACGCTACCGACCAGTTGTTTGTTTTTTTAACAGACTATACAGATCCTGACCCATCTAATCCAACAGACGCACCTATAGGAACAAATCATTATATATACGTTTACAACAATATTACTCAAGAATACAGAGCTTTAGTTAGAGGAGAGTTTTTAAATTTTTCTACCACTAATCGTATAATAGGAATAAATTTAATTGAAAATTTATTATTTTGGACTGATAATAGAAATCAGCCTAGAAAAATTAACATTAATTTAGCTACTACAGCGGAATAATATAATAAAATTATGGGAGGTCAAGCAGCCGAAGATTATTACACGCAGGAACACCAAATATCTGTAGCCAAATATAGCCCTTATCAAGCAATAAAATTATATAATAGAATAAACTTGGTAACAACAGGCGGTGGAACCACATACTTTAGTTTAGCAGGGGATGTTGAAGCTTCTATAACTCCTTTTATCGGGGCTACTGTAGTTTCTGCTGAGCAAACTCCTAGTATAACAGGCTTAGATCATATAAAAGTTACTGGGGTTCAATATGTTAGTGCATTTAATGAAACAAGAGTAGACGTCTCCCCGTCTTTTTCCGCAGCGCTAATTGCTAATACTTATGTTTCTTTAATTATGTCTACAATGACAAACAAAACAGGCGACGACACATGGCCTGGAGATCCAGATTATTTGGAAGATAAGTTTGTTAGATTTAGTTATAGATTTAAGTACGACGACAATGAATATTCCTTAATGGCTCCGTTTACTCAAATTGCGTACATCCCTAAGCAAGATGGATATTTTTTAAATGGGGATGAAGATGCAGCTTATCAATCTACTATTGTTTCTTTTATGGAAAATCAAGTTCAGAATATAGGACTAGTTATTCCATTGCCTACTAGTGCAAGTAGACTTTCAAATGATTACAAAATAAAAGAGGTAGAAATATTATTTAGAGAAAGTGATGCTGTAGCTGTTAAAGTTTTAGAAAGTATTTCAGTAGGAGAAGTAGCAGGAGCTAGTGGAATTAATAATTATTATACTTATGACTACCAATCAAGAAAGCCTTACAAAACGCTACCAGAGGCTCAAACAGTTCGTGTTTATGATAAAGTACCTGTAAGAGCATTTTCTCAAGAAAGTTCTGGTAATAGAATCATATATGGTAATTATAGGGATCAACACACTCCGCCTGTAAATATAAATTATAACTGTAGAATATCTAAAAAAAGCACAACAGGAAAATACAATAATTGGATTGAGTACCCTAATCATTCTGTAAAAAGAAATAGAAATTATCAAGTAGGATTTATATTAGCCGATAAATTTGGTAGACAATCACCTGTAATATTATCCTCTGTGGATAAAGGAACAATTAGTGATGGTCAATTTTACTTTGGCTCTACAATATATAGTCCTTATGATATTTCTTCCCCTGATACTAATGTTAAAGACTGGTTTGGAGATGCTATAATGGTGTTAGTGAATTCAGAAATAAGTTCTACAAAAAATTTAGCGCTAGGGACTCCTGGACTTTATGCGGTAAAACAAAATGCTGGTTCAGGAAACGGAGAAGGCTATTCGGTAGCTTTATCTGGTAATAGTATAACTAACAATATATACAATTTTAGGCTTAATGTTACTCCTCCAAATAATAACAACAATAATATACCTAGAGTGGGGGATTATCTTAGAGGGGCTTATCAAGACTTTGTTAAAGTTTTAACAGTAACAGAAACTAACCCTGTCCAAAACCAATGGCAGGCTACTACAGATGGACAAGTTAGCGATGTTTATTTAAGGCAAGATGATCTTCCTGCTGGGCAGCCTGACTTAAAATTTGCTTATACTATAAATGATTTAGGCTGGTATAGTTATAAAATAGTTGTAAAACAAACGCAACAGGAATATTATAACGTATACCTACCCGGAATACTTAATGGTTATCCCGGGCAATCCGGAGCTATTAATACGCCTTTATTCGTAGGCGAAGACACACCTGGGGGAATTGACAACGGAATCTTTCCTGAGAATGAAACTAATAAAACAGCATTTACTGTTTTATTTAATGACAATATAAATAAAATTCCTAGAGATTTGGCAGAGGTTGGGCCGGATCAAAAGCAGTATAGAAGTTCAGTTACTTTATTTGGCAGGGTAACTAATATAATGACGGTAGGTACTTATGACGTAGTAACAGGCATTTCGGGGTCGTCTACATTTAATAGTCAATACTACGCTAGAATAGATTCGGAAGGTAAAACGGCTATTTCACACACATCGACAGCTATAGCTAGAGCCAAGGAAGTTAATATGGGGTATGCGGATTTGTCTACAGATAATGATCAAATGCTAAACCCCTTAAAAGCATTTAATACAGGAGCAGTTAATGGCAATTTAGTTTTTTATCAAATAGATACAAACCCTCTAATATGTAGAATATCTACGGTAGATAAATCTATAGGCGCTACTGCTTTAAACTTTGTTTTAGCGCAACAAACTTCAGGGGGTATTACTTACAATGCCGACAACCTTAATAATCCTTTAGATACATCTAACATGCTGCCCTACTTAGCAATATATGAAACAGCTCCGGTAGAATCATTATTAGATATTTACTGGGAAACTACAAGTGAAGGACTAATTGTTGATTTAAATGCTGATGTCCTTAGTGGAGCAGGAGGAGCCACTTCTTTTATAAATTTAACCTGGGACTTTACAGAACAAACTATACAAAATACTTTTGTAACTGGTTATTTTGAACCTGTAAATTCTTCAGGAGAAGTTTTTGCAGTAGCCACAACTGCAGAGTTAATAGCTACAACAAATGGAGACGGGGAAACAGTAACTGGCTTATTTGATCTTCAACCAGGCTCAGGTAGTTTTGATGGGCAATTTAGAATAAGATATATAGGAGCTAGCCCGTTAGTATTTATAGATTCTAGTAGAACAACAGATGTTTATTCTTTTTCAATAAAAATAACAACTAATGATGGTGATATTAGTACTATTCCTATTCCTGGAGTAGTAGGCGGTTTTGGAGCTTTAAAAAATTTAAACCCTACAATAACAGCTGGAATTCCTGCTATATCTACTACTAAAGAAACTAGAGTAATAATACCTGGTTATAGTGATACCGGAAGTCCTTGGCCTGCCGCTAATCCTCAAAATGGAACAGGAGCCACTAATAATACATTACAATTACAATATACAATACAAAATCCAAATAATTTGCCAGATAATTGGGAAATGAATTCGGCTACTGGTGAACTTACTCAAGCAATACCAGGGGATATAATAGATGGAGTTACGTTTGGCGGAAACATTTCTGCCCTTTACAATATTACAATACGCGTGACAGATGCAAACGGAGACTCTTCTTTGCCTAGTAACGACCCTTATGGAACTTTATATATTGAGTTTAGTGTACCTATAACTATGGGATACGCAGCTGTTAATGAAGATGTGTTAAGTAATACTTGTATTGTTAACCCCGATCCTCTTAGTGCTAATACTGAATTAATTTTTACTACAGATCCAGTCTCTGGTAATGTAGGACCAGTAACAGGGATTTGGTATATGGCTCAAGGAATTTCTCCTTCTGATTCTTATCTTGGTATTTATGATCTTGCTAATAATCAACCTCTTTCTCCTTTTACAGGAATAACTTTAGCCGAATATAATTTTAGAAGAAGAATTTTACGAGGCGCTCCAACAAGCGAAGGGGGATCTCACAAATCAGGTACTATAGCTCTTACTGCTAATTTTAAACAAAAAAATTCTACTTCCGGGGCTGTAAGTAATTTGGGAGTTGAAAAAATTGAGTATTTTTATAGGACTAGGGATGCCTCAGGAAGCACTACTCCATGGCAAGAAATTTACAGAGGTGTTGAATATAATCAGTCTGGACTTGGGGGACTAATTGAATCTCCTAAATACAATCAACCGGAGTATTTTCAAGCTAGCCCAATTCCAAATTTATGGCAAACAAAAGGTATAAATGTTGGCGGGCCAAACCCAGATAAATGGGTTCAAACCTTAAGATCTTTTGACTTTTTAAAGTTAAGTGAAGGAAATAATATTGATAGCATTGAATATGTTTTTATAATTAGAAATTTGCAACAAACAACTGGAAGTACTAGTCTTTATCCCGCGGTGGGCTGGTGCAATTGTGATGATTTACATTATCCAACTTGTATACCTTGGCAAGGAACTAATATAGCTGGGGGTGCATATTGGGCTACTAATAATGAATATCAGTATTTTAGATCAGCCCCAGGTAATGACAATCCTAATATAACACAGCCTGTCAATACTAATATACTATATGCTGAAACACCTTATGTTGAATACGTTAATCAATTTTTTACAGATCCTCAAATGCAAATCCCTTATGTACCTTCTGGAGGCAATTACGTAAGTATGCAACTTAATCGTAACTATCAAGCTACACAAATAATTCCAGACCTTACAGATTGGGAGGGTAAACCTTTAAACGAGGCGACATTTTCCGTTGGATTAGATGCCGAAGGAGTTAGATTACAGAATTTAAACACCAGTCAAGGAGTTAATACTGCCCCTACTTTTTTAAATACCAACTTTGTATCTACTAATGTTAATGCAGGACTTACTAGAATAAAAACACCTTTATAAAAATGGCAGCAAATATAGAACTTAAATATTTCAATACATTCTGGTTAAAGAAAATGAAAAACATAACCAAGGTGTTACCAGGCGCTCAAGAAAACCCAACAACACCTTTAGCCGTACAAGGGGTAACCGCTGCTGGAATTCAAGTACAACCAAATACTTTATTAATACCTGATAATGTAATAAACGTAGGGCAAAAAGTTACTATAAGTTATATTAATTTAGGAACACCTGTTGTTTTTAATAGCTATATAACAGAGATTGTTTCTGCTACAGTTTTTAAAACAAAAGATATTTTGCAATCTTTACCTCCCACAGGAACCCCTATTGTTTTTGGAAAGATTATAAATTTTGATCAGATACCTCAAGCTTATAGTCTTGTAGAAGAAAGCGATTGGTTAATAGAAGAATCTAGAATAAAAGGGGGCTACAATAATACTTCTGTAGACTTTGGAGTAAAGGCTTATATAGTAGAAGATGAACCAAAACAATCACACAAATTTAGCGGGCTTATATACTCCGGTATATTTAATTCTAGAACAGGTATAAACCAAACTAACCAATTTAGTGTAGGAGAAGATATAACCAGAACCATAGACCCATCTAACGGCTCTATACAAAAATTGTATGCAGAAGATACTAACCTTATTGTATTTCAAGAAAATAAAGTAAGTAAATCTTTAATTGATAAAGACGCTATATTTTCAGCAGAAGGAAATGCTAGTGTTACCAGTCGTAATTTAGTTATAGGTCAAAACGTAGCATTTGCAGGAGAGTATGGTATTAGCACAGATCCGGAATCATTCGCTGTTAATGGCTATAGAAAATATTTTACAGACAAAGATCAAAATGTAGTTTGTAGATTATCTATGGACGGAATAACAGTAATATCAAACTATGGTATGACTGATTATTTTAGAGATAAATTGTCTACCGCTATAACAGGAGGAATTAAAGGGGGCTGGGATGCCCACAACAAACAGTATGTGCTGTCGGTTACATCGGAAATTTCAAATAAAGAAGGATCAACAGTTGAAAATAACACTTTAACATTTGACGAATCCGTAAAAGGATGGACTAGCTTTTTTGATTACAACCCTAACCAATTAATAAGTTTAAATAATGACTATTTTACAACTAATTTAGGTAAAATATACAAACATTATACATTTGCTGCTAACACTAACGAGCGAGCTGTGTTCTATGGTATTAGCTATAATTCTAATGTAACTTTTGTATTTAACGGAGCGCCTTCAACGGTAAAAAACTTTCAAACAATAAATTATGAAGGAAGCACAGGCTGGCAAATGACCAGATTTATTACTAATACAGATACGGCTTTACCTATTACTCAAGCGGTATTTGCTTCTACATTAGCAGAAATGCAAAATTCTTTATTAATAAATAATTTTAAACTTAAAGAAGATAAATATTATGCAGATCTTGCTAATAGCACACCTTCCCAAAATGGAGAGGTTGTTTTTGGTCAATCTTCTTCAGGATTAAAAGGATTTTTTGGCGAAGTAAAAATGGAAATAAATAATAAAGGCACAAGTAAAAATGAACTATTTGCGGTAAGTACAACTTTTGTTCAATCATCTTAAATTAAATTAAATGAATAATGAATTATCAATCAATTTTATAAAACAATTAGAAGTATTACAGAATGTTCTTATAGAAAGTAATGAAGAAGGAATATATGGGGATGGTAAAAATTTAGTTAACAACGAAGAATTCCCTATAACAAATAATTTTACCGACGGATTATATATGCGTCAAATGAAAATGAAAGCTGATACCATGGTTATAAGTGCTATACACCATACAAATCATTTTTGGTTTTTATTGTCCGGCAAAGTTATAGTACAAGCAGATAATGAGACTGTAGAGCACGTAGCTCCTTGTTGGTCTTATTCTCTAAAGGGAACTAAAAGGTTAATTAAATGTATAGAGGATTGCGTTTGGATAAACATAATAGCAAATCCTACAGACACGAAAAATATAGAAGAGGTAGAGAATAATTTCTTTTCCTTTACAATGGAAGAATATAATAAAAAAGAAAAATTATGTCAGGAATAGCAATGGGAATTGGAGCTGCTGTATCTATAGTAGGGGGTATAATAGGTAACTCTAAAGCTAAAAAAGCAGCAAGGCGAGCTGCACAAGAAAGAGACAAGATTAACAAAAAAATAAATGCTTTTGAAAGAAATAGACAAGCGGTTATAAATCCTTACAGTGATGTTAAATCGTTAGCTGGTTTAGCTACTGATCTTAGTAGCGAAATGTCAAATCCTTATGCAACTTTAGGGGTAGCTACTAGCGCAGCTGAAATACAAATGGAACAAACCGATTTAGCTTTAGCTGCAACATTAGACACGCTACAGGCAACAGGAGCTAGTGCAGGTGGTGCAACGGCTTTAGCAAATGCTGCAGCAAGAAGTAAGAAAGATGTTGCTGCTAATATAGAACAGCAAGAAGCTCAGAATGAAAAGCTTGCTGCTCAGGGAGAAGCGGAGCTGCAAACTAAACAAATTGCTGAAAAAGCAAGAATACAAGGAATACAAATATCTGAAGGAGGTAGAGAACAAATGGCCCAGGCACAAGGAGAAGCGTTTAAGTTTGAAGCTCAAGAAGGACGAGACCAAGCAACTCTTGATAGAATGGCCGCAGGGCTTACTCAACAGGAAGCTAATATAGCTAATGCAAACCAAGCAGCAGCCGCCAGTACAGCAGCTACAATATCTGCAGTTGGAGATATTGCATCAGCAGGAATAGGAAAACTGGGTGGAACTCCAGATGGAAATTAAAACAAATTAAAGAAAATAGGCATGAGTTATAGAAACCCACAAATAATACAAGACAGGTCTGGCGAAATACTAGCTGAAGGCATAAAGAGCTTTGGAGCTTCCATAGCTCAAGGTATTACCGTAAGAGGAGAAAGATTACAAAAAGAAAGAGAAAAAAGAGAGTTAGAAAATAAGCAGTTCAATAAAGATCTGATATCACTATCTAATGAAAAGGCTGAAGACGCAGCATTATTTAATGAGGGTATAAAAGGTGTAGGAGAGTCTATGCGCCAAGAGCTATTAAAAGCCAATGAAACCTCTTTGCAAAGAATTTACGAAATAAAAAAATTACAACTGTCTGGTAATGCAGATCCGGCTTTATCCGACGAGCTGGCAAGGGAAAAAATGAAAATACAAGGATATAATGAAATGGCTGAAACGGGTATTGCGCAAACAGCAGTGTTAACAAATCTTGTAGAAAACTGGGACGAAGGAGGTTCAACAATATTTTTAAACAACGGTCCTGATGGAACTGATGCGGAATCCAGAGCTTTTGCTTTTGGGTTTGGCGGACATAAAGATTATGAGTCAGGATTTAGATGGGAAGATGGCGAGATGGTTGCTTTTGCTAAGAAAAAAGGAGAAGATAATCAAGAATATGTAATACCTAGATCTAGCTTTACACAGCGAATGAATTCGTTAACTAGGGAAATGGATAATATGCAAGTCAATGTTTCTGATGAAGTGGGTAGCAAGGTCTTTGATGAAGAAGGTGCAGGAAGTAATTTTAATGACTCTATAAAAACACGTAGCGAATATTCGTACCAAACACAAAAAGGTACGGGCAAAACTATGAAGGTCCAAACAATGTTCATTGATAACACTGCAAAAATGGATGAAATACGTAACCAAACAGTTAACGATGTAAAAGCTAGCTTAGATGGGGTTGATGGAAACAAGCAAGAGCTTAATCACTATTTAGATAGTGTAGCTGCTACACGAACTATAGATGGCAAAGAGGAGGTGGTTGATGCGGATGATTGGTTGAGCATGACAGAAGAAGAAAAATCCACTCTTGCAAAAAAAGTGGGGGATACTTTATTTTTTAATAGAACAAAATTAGAAGAAAAAGACGGCCAATATTTTAAAGTATTAGAATCTAAACCTATAGATGACCAAAAAGAAAGTTATGATTACATACTTAATAAATTTGAATCTAAAGAATTTAATGACAATAAAGAATGGGCTTCCGAGGTTAGCACTTTAATGGGCTATGGAGACGACGAGAAGTTTGAACTTCAAGCGGATGGTAGCTTTAAGGTAACTTTAAAAGAAAGGCAAGAACCTGATTACAGAGGGATAACAGGAAATCCAGAAGAGAGGGAAATGAAAAAAGCTGAAAGAAAAGCAAATGCTCCTTTTAAAACTAAGATTATAAACATTGACAGAAGAACATTGACTAATAGATTAATGAAAGGTGCAGGCTTGTCTTACGCGGATGCTGATAAACTGGCAGCGAAAATAATGAAAAAGAAAAAAACAAATTAAATAATTAAATATGTATAAATACCGAATAGGCAAAAAAGAAGTTATATTTAATTCCCCAGAAGAAAGAGAAAAAGGATTAGCAGAAGCTGAGGCAGCAGGGTTAACCATAGAGCTTATATACGATCACAGTGAAGAAACTGGTGATGGTTCTTTTAATATAAAAGATGATTGGGAAACTGATGGGTTTGCAACCGGTGAAGATGAAAACAAGGTTTTTCAAACAGATGCTGCAGAGGGTGCGGATGTGGTATCGAATACTCCAGCACAAGATACGGAATTATCCTCGGAAGATGGTTCTTCGGATTATCTAAAAGATCTAATACCGCCGATAGTATTACAAAATAAACCTATTTCTGAGCTAAAAGAAATCCTTAAAGCAAGAAGAACTTCAGAAAAAATTCCAAATGAGCCTATAGAGGCTATGATTACTAGAATAGAAAAAGTACCAATCCGAAAGGGAGGCCCTAATCGGCCCTTAAAAATAGAAACGTCAATTGATAAAACAATAGAAGAAACTAAAAGTGTAGAAACACACTTCAAGTTGTTTGTTGATCAGGCTCGTTATAGTGATGAGTATGAAGGCTCTTCAATTGGAATGATGCAAAAAAATAGTAAAGGAAAATTTACTACTGATGCTATAGAGTATATTAAATCCAAGCTTGACAATGAAGCAGGAGGTACTTTTGATAGTGCTCAAATAACTAATACTAAACTTACCGGGTTTGTTAATGAACTTGTACAATATGAATCTGAATTAGAAAATAAAAAGGCTAAAGTTGCAAACGAGCCGTTAGTCACTGGGATAATAACCAATGATTTTGCTTCTTGGGAAAAAGAACAAGTTAATCAAGAATCTAAAGATTTTAATAATTCTCAAAAAGATTATTTAATAAAACAGAAAGCATATACAGATTTTTTAAAGTCTAAACCCGATAACTCGGGGCCTCAACAATTGGCTAATTATTTTGCAAAACAAAATACATTAAAAAAAGAAGTAGAAGAATCTTTTGCTGCTATGACAAGTAATGGTAAATTTTTTATGAATTTAGAAACGGGTCAACAGGCGTTTGAATCCGAGGAAGATTCTGTTGATATGACCGAGCAATTAGATGATGCTATTAAAGGCATACTAAATGGCGAACTACAAGGGGTTTCTAAAGAGGATTTACCTAAAAGAAAATCATTACATGATAAATTAAAATATTTATGGACTGAGAATATAGTAAATAAAAATAAATTACGTGCTAAAGGAGATAAAATATATAATGTTAGAACCTACAAAGACGTTACTAAAGAATATACTTATGATCAATTAGCTAATTTAGTAGCAGCAGGGGGAGATGTTGAAAAGTTTAATGTAATGGTTGACCCTACCAAGGGGCCAACTTTTTCTCAGGGTTTTAGCAACCGACAATTTGAAGATTATTTGTCTGAGCGAAGAGCATTAAATTTAAGGCAAGAAGCTCTTAATAAGTTGTATTTATTTAATATAGATCCTAGTTCCGAAGAAAAAAATACTTTAGAAAAAGTCTATGACTTTGTTACGCCAGGATCATTAGAAACACAAGAACAATTTTTTAAGCATGCTTTAGGTGCCACCTTCGGAAATGTAGCTGATGATTGGGTAGGCTATACTGACAGAGATATTTTAGATGCTCAAGAAGAGCTTTTTAGTGAGTTAGATATAAAACAAAGTGCTGATCAAAAGAAACGTTTTGAACGGTCTTTTTCAATGAAAGCTGCTGAGATGGCCGGTGATTTTGTTCCAGAAATAGCTAAATTTGCAGTTGCTAGTGCAGTTACAGGAGGGGTTTTAGGGGCTGCTAGGATAGTAGTATCAACAGCAAATGGACTAAAAACAATTAGCTGGGCTAGCCGACTAAAACAATTAGAAAGAAGTAAAAAAACATTAGACCAAGCTAAAGCTTTGTTTTACAAAGGTATAATAGAAGAAGTTAAATTTAAAGGTGTTACACAAGGTGAATCAGCTACTGGTGGCGGTTTTGGTTTTGCAATTGGTGGGAGTATTCCATTTGGTAGATTTTTATCAAACTCAATCCCTTTCAAATTAAGTTCTAAGCTTATAGGAGCGGAAAGAATGGCGGTGGTTCAACCAATTTTTCAAAAAATTGTTGGTGGGGGCATTGGGGGCGCTACTTCTTCGGAAATAGCTTTAATTGCTGAAGATTTTTATAAAGCAGCGACTACTAATGAAGAATTTGGTGATTTGCTTAAACAAAGCTTTTTATACGACGCAGAGGGTATTCCTGTAGATGTAGTCGAAAGATTTATGCTTAACGCAGTAGTTTTTGGTGCTATGGGAATAGGCCATCTTAAACTTAAAGACTTTAGAAAACTTTCAACTGTAGAAGCGTATAATAGAAAATACAAAGGAGAAATTTTAAAAGAGCTTAGTCTTAGAGAATCTAGCGAAGGCAAAATGAATGATGTAGAGTTTGAAAAGTTAAAAGATAACTGGGCTCAAACAGAAAATATTGTTGCAGCAGCTAATCAAGCATACAGCCGAATAAATTTAGAAAAATTAACTCCCGAAAAAAATGAAGCTGTTTATTGGCTAAATAATCCAAAGTTAAGAGATAATAAAAAGTTTAGTAGTGAAGCCGAAGCTTTGGCTGTTGTTGAAAAATATGAGGCAGCAATGCAAAATGCTAGATCCAATGCAGAAGCTACCATGGAAGCCATAGTGGAATCCGGTGTATTAAATAGCGGAGGCAAAGATGGCAAATTAAATTTTACCTATACAATTAATGACGTGAGTCCTAACGGAGCTAAAGGAGCTTTTGAATTTTCTAAAAATAATATTGAAATAAATTTAGATAAATTTAATGCAGGTGTTACCTTTCATGAAATTAATCATGCTATATTGGCTAAGCTGGGCGAAGTTAATCCAAATTTACCTATAGGCTTAAGAAAACTGCTAGAACCTGAAATTAAAAAGAAACTAAAAGGAATAACTTTCAGAACAAAAGATAACTTGCTTGATTTAGAATTTAGCGAATGGATTGATTATACTCATGCAGAAGCTCGTAATGCTGAGGGTCAAAAACTGTCCGGTCAGAATTTAGAAGCATATAAAGCTAATGAATACATTTCTTATTTGATTGAGCAACTTGCTAAGGGTGATGTTAAGAGACAACTTATTGACAATGGAGTCATAAGCTCTTTAAAAAAGACGTTAAAATCTACTCTTAATACTTTAGGCTTAGAAAAAAATGTTAGCACTAAAGATAAAATAAACTTAAATGAAAATAACGCTAATAGAGTTAGCGATTTATTAGCTTTCTATTCTAGCTTTTCTAATAAAGGAAATAGACCTAAAGATTGGCGCAAAAAGTTTGACCTATACAATGAAATGGCTATTGATATAGAAGGATCTGGATTAATAGAGATTGCCACAGGAAAAGAGGTTAAAAGTATTGATAAAAGTGTAGCTGAAGTAATGGAATCTCAGGGTATGCAAGAAGCTATTCAAGGATTTAAAAATGAAAACCTAGCTAAAATAAATGCTGAATTTGAAAAAATGAAAGCGGAAGGCCAGGACGCTACAACTATGGGTTTTAATATAGGGTTAAAATTTCAAGGCATAGCGAATAAAACCTTAGAATCTTATTTAAAAGCTAAGGGGCTTAATAATATTGATGCCGATACGAAATACGATATTGTAGCAGATTTAATGTATGAAGCAATTCCTAAAGCTGTTAACACTTACGTAGAAGGTCAAAGATTTATAGACTACGTTAAAGAAAACAATCTTTCTAAAGAAGATGCAGCTGTTGAATTTAAAAATAGAAATCTTCGAGAAACTTCCGGAACTGAAAGATTTGATCGTTTATATGGAATGGCTAAAGGTGAAGTTAAGCAAGCAACTGTTACATCGTATATTTTAGGTAATTTAACTAATCAATTAATTGGCGTTTTTAAAATGCCTAAATACGAAAATATATTTAAAAATGTTTCTTTTGATGTTCAAAAAGTTGATAAGCTACAAGCTGAAGGCGGACTAGCTATTCCTGTTGCGGAGCAGGGTTATGTAGATACATCTTCCCCTTTACAAAATGTGCAAAGAACTAGAAAATCAGCAGAGGCTATATTAGGTTTATCAGAAAAAACTATAAAAACTGTAAACAAAGTAGTAGAAGATATAACTAAAAAACCTATTACTGACATTGATGCTAAGAGCAAAGGAGATATAGATATGGGCCCTGGCGGTAAAGTTAATATAGTTATGCTGGACAATAATAAAGCACGTGTAACTTATCCCGATGGAAAGAAAGAAATAATGTTAGGAGCTAGATCCCCGTTAAATATTATTAAAAAAATAATAAAAAAGTTTAAGTCCGAAGCGTTTCAAAGGCTTAGAAAGCCAATGGCTACCGAAGCTGAAAAAAATATAGCTCAGCAAGAATTTGATGTGTATAGCAAACTTACAGATTTGCCTCCTAAGTTTATTAAAGAAAAAATATTAAAAACAGAACTAGGCTTAACTGTTGAAAAAGGAATATATGAAGAGATATCTAAAGACGCGGGTGAATTAGGAACCCCTGAATACCGAGGGTTTGTAGATAGAGCTTTCCCGCTGTTTAAAACTTATTTAAGTCAAAGAGCAATTAATAAAAGATTTCCTGAATTTAAAGAGCCTGTGCTAGGTCCTGACGGAAAACAACTAAGAGCTAAAACTGCTGCAGGAGCTAGATTATTTAATAAAAAAAATATTACTCTAGCTGAATGGAGGAAATATCACACTGGTGAAGGTATGCCTGATTTACAAGTTAGAAGAACTACTTTGCTGGAATCTTTAGCTAGAGAGTTAGGTTTCGATAGGGTTATGGAAATAACTATAGATAAAGAGCTAAAAAAAGAATTTGAAAGCGGACAAAAATCTGTAGGTAATGAATTGGAAGACATGTTTGTGGCTCAGCTTAGAAAAGCAGTTGACAGAGGAATTAATAATGATAAAATGTTTTCTGAAACTTTTAAGTCAACCATAGAAAAAGTAGCAGAGGAATTAAATTATAAAACAGAAAAAGTTGAAGGAGTACTAAATCAAATTATAAACTCTTCCGGTGATACATGGCGAAAAGAATTAAAAGGTGAAGAGTATGAAATTGCTTTAAGCTTTCTTAATAAACAAAAAAATTCTCATAGAGAATATATGGAGTTTATGGGTATAGACAAAGCTTCTTCAGGTAATAATAGATTACAAGATTTATCTGTAACACAAGGGGTAACTAGTGTTGCAGAAATAGAAGGCGTTCCCGTAAAAATTAATAAAGCAATGGGATCTAGATCTAAACAGGAAATTAAAGCATTGGCTCCTGTTATAAATCAATTTATAGAAATGATTCCCAGAGGGTTAGGCAAAATAGCTCCAAATGTGGTTGATTCGGATCTTAAATTAGGAAATAAAACTTTTAAAGAGCTTCTTGGTTTTACTAGGGGTAATGCTACTGCTGATTTATACAGGGAAATAACTGGTGTTAAAGATAAAAATACTGAAAAATTTGGTGATAAATTTCAAAACAATTCCCTTGCTACTCAAGCGTCTTGGAATAGAACATTCTCCTTTATGGAGAAAGCTTCCGGATTAGGCAAAAATGCTCAGGGGAAAAAAGAAAATGGAATCTTTAAAACATACACTTTTAATAAAAATATTGAAGCAGCTCTTATAGAACAGCGAAGAATTCAAGACATTGAAGTTCCTAAAGATATAAAAAAAGGCGGTCAAGAAGAGGTGCAGTGGAAGAAAAATCAATATGCAAACTGGCTGAAGAAAAACCCTTCTGTTAGAAACGATTTAGCTTTTAAAGAATCTTTTTTACAATCTGTATTACATACTTTTGCAGATATGCAAATAATCAATAAAGGTAATCCTGAATTAGCTGCAAAAACTGCGGAACTTTTAGGTTCTATATTATTAAATAATGATGGTATGGGGTTGCGAAGTTATTCATCGGATAGGTTTATAGCTTTTAATGCAGGTAAAACGCCTATAGAAAAAGACGCTACATCCGTATACATAAAGGTCAGAGATAAAGATGGAAATGTAGTAAGAGATAAAAACAACAAAATATTATATGAGACGGAACTAATTAATGGTAAACAACAAAGAAAAACCATTAAAGTTGACGAACAAAAAATAGCTAATGAACATCTTAATCCGAAACAACCATTTGGATCTCAAATTATGGATGCTTACTTAAGCGGGAACCTAGGAAATCCAGGTGTTATAGAGCTTTTAACTAGTTCTTTTATGAGCTTATATAGTTCTAAATATTATCAAAAAATAGCAGATTCAGAAATAGGAGCAACTACTTCTATTCCTTTAGTTAGGAAAGCTTTAATATCTAATATTGGGACAGACAAAGCTTCACAAGCATTAATACAAAGAATTGCAGGAGCTAAACTAGAAATAAGCGACTTACAAATATTATCAAATATAGTAGACAATGTAACCGGAAAAAGTGCTTTAGAAGGTTTTGTAGAATACGGAATAAAACGCTTGAAACTTTCAGACTTAAAAGCAAAAGAAGGAACTATTCGTAGCAACGAAAATAACGGATTTGGGAAAGGCTCTTCTACAAAAGTTCAATTAGATAATTTTGTTGAAAAACAACTTTCACAAGAAATGAGTGAAAGCTCAAAGCTTGATAGAAAGCGTATAAAAATAGAAGACAAAAAAACAGGCGAAGTAAGATTTGAAGGAGACAAGGAATATAAAACTAGAATGGAAGAGTTAGAAGCTAATTCTCCTGAATTTTTCCTACCTAAAGAGCTCGCGGGAATGATAGAAAGGAAAGGTGGAGCAAAGGCCGAAGACGAAATATCGGATTCTAAAGCTTTCATGGAAGGTAAGAAAAGATGGGATGATTTATTTTTACCATCTAATTCTGAAGATCTTCAAGGCTTATTATATAAAGTTTATGGTAAAGGAAAGCAAGGAGAAAAAGATATGGCTTTTATGAAAGAACATATACTTAGACCATTGACTAGAGCTGAGAACGATTTAAGTGTCTATAGAATGAATCTAGTAGTAGACTATAAAACACTTGAAGCTGAAATGAAAAAGCTTGGAGATAATAAAGCTGAAAGAGAGGCGGTTAAAAGAGTGGAAAAACTTGGATATAACATTGACCAAGCAGTAAGAGTTTATATATGGAATAGGTTGGGTGAAAAAATTCCTGGTATTTCAGAGGTTGAGGTTGCACAATTAGCGGGAGCAGTTCATAACTCGCCAAGGCTTCAAGCTTATGCTAAAGGTATAATGAACATAACAAAAACAACACAGCAATATCCTAAGCCCTCAGCAAATTGGTTTAGAAGTAATGTTCAATACGATTTATTTACTTACGCTACAGATGGTGTACGTGCTGATTTCCTAGCTCCTTGGCAAGCTAATGTAGACGCTATGTTTGACAAACAAAATCTAAACAAGTTAGAAGCTAGGTTTGGAGGTAAGTATGTATATAACCTTAAGCAAATGCTTAAAAGAATTGAACGTGGTAAATCAAGACCTGAAAGTACTAATGAATCTTTTAACAAAGCTTTAAACTATGTTAACGGATCTGTAGCTACTATTATGTTTTTAAACATGCGATCCGCAGCTTTACAAACTATATCTGCAGCTAACTATGTCAACTGGACAGATAACAATCCTGTTGCTATAGGTAAAGTCATCGCAGAAAACCCTGCTGAATTTATAAGAGTTGCTAAAAAAATATGGAGTTCAGATGCACTTAAAGATAGAAGATCCGGACTTAAAATAAATGTAGAAGAAGCTGAAATGGCTAAAGCTATAAACCAAGGTGGCAGAACAAATCTTCAGGGCTTGTGGGATACTATGGTTAAAGTAGGGTTTAAACCTACTCAAATGGCAGATAGTTTTGCTATTGTAACAGGAGGTACTCCTTTTTACATGAACAGAATGAAAACTTATGAAAAGCAAGGATTAAGTAAAAGTGAAGCTGAGAACAAAGCTTTTGAAGACTTTTTAGATGTTACACAAGAAGGGCAGCAATCATCTCAAATGGATCGTGTTTCTAATATACAAACAGGTTTAATGGGTAGGTTAGTATTTTCATTTAACAATACACCTTTTCAAATGTCGAGAATACAAAAGAAAGCCGCTCTTGATTTAATTAATAGAAGAGGTAGCGACCGTGCTAATGCGTCAAGACTAGCTTATTATGCTTTTATACAAAGTACTATATTTTACGGACTACAGCAAGGATTTTATGCAACCCTTATGTCTGACGATGATGATAAACTAACCGAAAAACAACAAGAAGAAAAATATAAAGACTTTGAGAAAAGAGTAGATAGACTAGGCAAAAGTGTATTCCAAGGAATATTAACAGGATCTGGAATGTACGGAAAAGGAATAACAACTTTGTATAATACTGTAGACAAAGCAATTGAACAATATGATAAAGGCTATCAAGGAAAAGACTTTTTTCCTATATTAAATCAAGCCTTGTCTATATCTCCAACTCTTGGTAGTAAAGCTAGTAGACTAGGTAGAAACTGGAACAGTTTAATATATACAGATTTCACTAAAAAAGGTAAAGAAATTAGAAATACATATAATACTTTTGACCCTAGAAACCCTAATGCTAAAGCTTACTTATCCATGTTTGGAACCCTAACTAATATACCTTTAGATAGAATTGTTACTAAAATGGAAAACATTCAAGGAGTCCTTGATGATCAGGCCTCCGGCTGGGAAAAAGTTGCAATGACACTTGGTACGCCTAAATATCAATTGCAAACTAAAGAGCAAAATGAAGCTGATAGGCAAGCTAGAATAGATAAATTTTATAAAGAAAATACACCAAAAGGTGATCGCGATTTTAATGCTATATCTGATTTAAATAAAAAAGAACAATTAAAGTTTATGACAGATCTTGATATAGAAAGTAATGAATATTTCAAAATTAAAAACGACGAAGAAAAAAGA
>Ga0209535_1001014_pt1 | contig 19282 bp, 32 predicted proteins | sample LinPmetageLP28_FD_184041 | JGI IMG/M metagenome (GOLD analysis project Ga0209535, IMG submission 184041) | Marine viral communities from the Pacific Ocean - LP-28 (SPAdes) (version 2) | ecosystem: Environmental > Aquatic > Marine > Oceanic | place: Pacific Ocean | collected 2009-08-22
AAGATAGAGCAGAAGAACTATTCCCATATAGAATGGGAATGAATAATCACAATAAAATTTATTATTATGGACTATACTGTAAAAAAACTGAGTAATTATTATGTCTATCACTCTTCGTTTTAAAATCCTAGACGCACTTCGTTCTGATGCTAATGGTAACATTGCCAAAGCGAAAGCTAACATAGAAGTTTATCTAGAGAACCCTGTAGGTATTGGTGAACATCCAGATGTACTGGGTGCTATTCAAGATCAACTCGATGTGATCGCCCATGAAGAAGAACGTATCGAAGTTATCGATAAACACTTCAGTGAACCTTTCTAGGGGATGCTGTGGTGCTGGATGTCCAGACTGTCCATTCAGACCACTTCCTAAACCATCCTCTTGACTAGGGTGGTTTTTTATTGTATACTAATTAAATTAAATCTTTACATAAATACATAAAAGGTTATATGATTAACTCACTCTTTAGTATTATGTTTGCTGCTCTAATGTGGGTTCAAGTACCACAATGGAGTGATGATTGGTCCAAGTGTTCAGTAGATGTACCAGACACAGCATGTCATTGGTACATCACTGCTCCTGATAGCACAATGGGTGAAGGATTTAGTTGGGCAAATGCTCCTTGGTTCTCGGTAGAAGGGTTGAGGGATATTGGGGAACTTCACGACACAATGACAACAATCCAAAACGGTATCGAATTATGAATCACTATCTTGTATTTGTTTATGGTGTCTGTTTCGCACTTATTGGAGGAGCAGCGTTTGCAATGGTATGGTCTAATATTATGTCGATTAATATGATGCCACCAGAACCTAAAAGATCTAAACATCCTGAAGCACCTAATGCAGGTGAGGAGGTTATGTATGTGGATCTATCAAGAGAAAGACTTGAAGACCTTTACAAGCAGAACAATCAGTGATATTATGATAGGGTCAAACGACCCTTTTTTTTATGGAATATACTGACTACCTCAAAGCTCAACAAGAATTGAATGAAATTCGTCAGGCATCTGTACGTGGTTGGGGAGTATGTATTACACACTTTCTTCTAGCACCAGTAGCATCAGTATACTACGGTGCAAAGACTAAGTATTGGAAACCTACACTAATTGCATCTGCTGTTGCACTTGGTGCCATTCCTTTGAGCGTAGTTGATTTTGGGTTTACTCTTTCTGTTGCTCCTCCTATTACTTCTGCTGCACTTATTATTAGTAACACCAATAAGAAAAGAAAAGAACTGGGATTCTTGACTCCTGAACAGGCTGAATTTTCTCTGTATGAAAAATCTAAAGGTTAATAAATATTAACATAAAATATCTGTGATTATGTCTGAGGAACCTTTCAGTCTACGCCCCCTGCTTGACTTAGTGGGGGGTGTTATTATTTCAATTTTACTTCTATCAGTTCCATTCTTGATACTATTACTATGACAACAAATAATTTCGCGGTCTATACTAAAAGTGGATGCCCATATTGTGGTAAAGTAATGGGAGCATTACAGTTGGCAGAACAGAGATACGTTGAGTATAAACTTGGAAGAGACTTTGAAAAGGAAGAATTTTACTCAGAGTTTGGAGACAGTTCTACCTTTCCTCAGATCACAGTAGATGGTAAAAACCTTGGCGGATGTGCCGAAACTGTTAAATACCTGAGAGAAAATAATTTGGTCTGATGGATTTAGATCTCTACGATACTGTTGAACATACTATAGACTACGCCTTTCAAGGAAAGTTTATGCTTGATATGTATCAATATCTAAAGAGTAATAAATCTACTAGAACTACCGTAGAAGAGTTCTTAATGAGTTGTACTGCGGCAGAAGTAAAGAGTATCATATTAGATCTTGAAGGTTACTTGGAAGGCGGTAATGACGATGTACACAAACAATTAAGAGAGGGATATGGTCACCTTGGCAAACCTGAGGCCCGTAAAATAAAAAATTATCTTGAGAGTATCATTAATGATGCAGGTAGGTATATGAATGACAAAAGACCAGGAAGGAAAGGAAGAACCTCTAAATAACGATGAGTCATCTCCGAAAATGAATCGGGGATTTGAACTTCTTCTCAGAAATAAAAACAGGAGGGAACAACCAAAAACTTTTCAAGTCAAGTTTGGAAAGATGGTTTCTCTCTTCAAAAGAGAATTACATTTTTTCTTAGATATCTCCTTTGATATAAGGAAAACGGAGGACTAAAATGTTAGCAGTTACATTGACCCTATCCACAGTTATTTCAGTAATGTTTTTACTGGTTGGTGGAGTGATAGGATACTTACTTAAAGAATACGTTATCGAGAGGAACTCTACATTTATTCCAACTCATCCCGAAATGTTCGATGAGAATGGACAGATTATTGCGGATGATATTCTTGCTGTGAGATTTGACAATACTCCAGAAGATTTTGATGCCGAAGAACATTGACATCATAAAATAAATACTGTACACTGAATAAAATTATTACTAATTATGGCTACATCAACAATAAAGAAACTCCTACCTAATCCATTCATTCATGAGATTTTTGATTACGTTTCAAAGCAAAAAACTCTGACAAAAAAAGTAGAAGCTTTGAAAGAATACAGGTGTGATGCAGTAACTACACTTTTGATTTGGAACTTTGACGACACTGTAGTGTCTATGCTTCCCGAAGGTGAAGTTCCTTTTGAACAGAATGATGTTCCCGTAGGAACAGATCATAGTTCTCTCCGTAGAGAGTATAGAAATCTTTATCACTTCGTGAAAGGTGGTAATGATAGTCTCTCTAAAACTCGTAGAGAGTCTATGTTCATTCAAATTCTTGAAGTTCTTCACCCAACTGAAGCAAATCTTCTCTGTCTCGTGAAAGATAAACTTCTTGAGAAGCAATATAAAATTACCAAAGGAGTAGTTGAATCTGCATATCCAGATATTCAATGGGGAGGTAGATCTTGAGTGATAATATAAAGTTTCTTCATCAAGATTGTGATCCATCATTGGGTCAGGATAAGAAACTTCCGTATAACGCATACCTGATTGAGTACCTTCAAGATGGGTTAACTAAATTTGATATCGTAACAGCGTATAAACAGGTTGATATTTTTGATCACTATTGGGATAACTACCGCGGTGATTTTAAAAACATGACGCAGTCAAATGGTCAAGTTAATCCTAAGTTATATGGATACGAGAAAAAACCTGAAAAGAAAAAGAAATGAGTAACGGATTTGATATTAAACTTGAGGGTATCGATATGAACCCGGATCAAGTTCAAGTATTACTTAAGCAATATAAGAAGATAAAAAAATACCAGAAATCTAATTTGTTTGCTGTTAAGACTATAGATGGGACGGAAGATTACGTCTCTGAAATGATTAAGGATGGTGAAGAATACGGAGCCCTTGACTAAATAGAGACACTGGTCTATAGTAGACCTATCGTTCATCCCCACTGAGGGGACGCAAGTAAGTCGCGGAACGGAGCGTTCATCCCATGAAATTCCTTCTACCTTTATTGCTTCTAACATCTCCGACATATGCCGGCGAGTATTTTATGCCCTGCCAACATGTGAAGGAAGTTGCAGAAGTGGTATTGGAAGATCCGTACCTCTCTGAAAAGAATAAGAAGATTATTCTTCAAAACCTTTTAGGAAGGCATGGTATGGGTTGTCTTTCAAGGGACGCAAACGACTAAAGGAACGGACTTAACAATCCAACTACTTTAGGAGTAAACTCATGAACACACTTCAAATGATCAAGAAGCAGATCAATAAAACCTCTGCTCTTCATAACGCACAAATCAATCACACTGCATATCGCGGCGTTGAATATGATACACGTTGTGTGAAGTCAAGTGAAACCCACGGTACATTTTGTTATCGTGGTCGTACTTACAGCAAGTGACCCTTGTCACCTGTTCAATTATCTGATATACTAGGGAGACACAAGTCTCCTTTTTTTATGGAAAAAGATAAACTTAAACTTATCACAAGAAATCTTAGACTCTTAGTTGACGCATTGGAATCCGAAGTGTATTCTGATGTTAAGTCTTACACAGAAAAACTTGAGGAAACACTTCCTCCCCTTCCTGATTATGATGAGGTATTTGAAGATGATGAATGATGATTGGAGATACTCTGAAGACCGAATGGAACTTCGTCAGCAGTGTCTTGGTATCCTGTTAAATAAGTATGGAAGAACCAAGATAGAAGAAGAGACATATAGTACCCAAGACATTTACGAATGTGTAGACACCTGGGTTTCACAAGGTAATCAGTTAAGTAATGGAATAGTTTCCTATTTCAATACATATTTCAACCATGAAAACAAAAAAAGCAATCAAGTACATCCTAAAACATCCTGAACTTTTTAGCGAAGGTGAAAGACTCTATGTCGAAAGAGTTAAACAAGAACGTAAACAACTAAAGTCTAAACCCAAAGATGAATCAAGCCAAACTAATCTCAGTAACACCTGACGCAGAACAACACATAGCATATTGTGCTCGTGTAAGTAATCCAAACAATCAGGATAGTGAAAAGTTTGCAGGACTTCTCAAGTACTGTATCAAACATCAACACTGGTCTATTTTTGAACAGGCTTTCATGTCACTGGAGATTGAAACTACTAGGGGACTGGCTGCCCAAGTTTTGCGTCATAGAAGTTTTACTTTTCAAGAGTTCTCTCAAAGATATGCAAGCACTAATCTTCTGAACTCTGAGATCGAACTTCCCGAACTTCGTCGTCAGGATGATAAGAACCGTCAGAATAGTATTGATGATCTTGAACCTGAGGTTATTGATAAGATTAACCGTCAGATGATTACCCTATTCAGTTCTGCATCTAATCTTTACAATCAGATGTTAGATGTTGGTATTGCAAAAGAGTGTGCTCGTTTTGTATTGCCACTTGCAACGCCAACTAGAATGTATATGAGTGGTTCAGTTCGCTCTTGGATTCATTACATCGAACTTCGTTCCTCTCATGGAACACAAAAAGAACACATGGACATTGCAAATTCATGTAAGAAAATTTTCAAAGAACAATTCCCCGTCATTGCTGAGGCTCTAGACTGGTAATAAATATCAACACAAACATAATGGAGGTGAAGTTTTGGCCACATATCCAATAAAACATAAAGACACTGGTGAGACTAAAGAAATAAAGATGAGTGTTCATGACTGGAGTCAGTGGTGTGAGGATAATCCAGACTGGTCTAGGTATTACACTCCAGACAATGCCCCATGTTTAGGTATTGAAATGGGTGATCCCTTGAGTAAGATTTATACCAAACATCCTGGATGGAAGGATGTAATGACCAAGGCTAAGCAACAACCAGGTAGTACCCTAAAACATTACGATTAACATCATATGGCAGTAAAAAAGAAAGCAGGTATTGGTAATACCAATCCAGTACCATTCGGTATGAGCAACAAGACAATGCAGAGGAAGAAACCTATTAATCTTGATTACATCAAGAAGGTAGAACCAATTACAGCAAATCAAGAACTGTTCTTTGAGAAATATAAGAGTCAACAGAACCTTGTTGCATATGGTTGTGCAGGTACAGGTAAGACCTTTATAACCCTCTATAACGCCCTCTTAGATGTTCTAGACCCTAGATCACCATATGAGAAGATTTACATTGTCAGGTCTCTTGTGCCCACTAGGGAGATTGGTTTTCTTCCCGGTGACCATGAAGATAAGTCATCTTTATATCAGATACCATATAAGAATATGGTGAAGTATATGTTCGAGATGCCTGATGATGCTTCTTTTGAGATGTTGTATAACAATTTGAAGGCACAAGGTACTATTTCTTTCTGGTCTACCTCATTCATTCGTGGTACTACACTAGACAATGTGATTGTAATTGTTGATGAATTTCAGAACCTGAACTTCCACGAACTTGACTCGATGATCACCCGTATTGGTGAGCACTCTAAGATTATGTTCTGTGGTGATGCAACTCAGTCTGACCTTACCAAACAAAACGAACGGAATGGTATTGCAGACTTCATGAGGATCTTGACGAATATGCCATCCTTTGATACAATTGAGTTTAACGCAGAGGATATCTGCAGAAGTGGACTTGTGAAGGAGTACATCATTGCTAAACTTGAACTTGGTATGTAATGTTTAATCATCAGGATGTTCTTTTCGTTCCTATTGAACGGGAGAGTATTGACGGAGTTCGCTACTATAAGGTATTTGGAACTGAAGAACTTGTAAGGATGCCATCGATCACTTCGGTGATTAGTTGGAGGAATAAAGACAAATTTAAAAAGTGGAGAGCAAAGGTTGGCGAACAAGAAGCCAACAATATTACTCGTAAGGCTACTCATCGTGGTACTGATGCACACACATTGATTGAGGAGTATCTGAACAACTCAGATACTTTCTCTGATGTTCTGCCTCTGTCTCAGTTCCTATTCAAACAGGCCAAACCTGACTTGAATAGGATTGATAATATCTTGTGTCAAGAGACTGCATTGTATAGTACTGAACTAGGTATTGCTGGTTCTGTTGACTGTATTGCTGAGTTTGATGGCGAGTTGTCTGTTATTGACTTCAAAACATCAGCCAAACCTAAGAAACGAGAGTGGATTGAAGACTACTTTGTTCAGTGTGCAGCATATGCTTGTATGTTGTATGAGATGAAAGGTCTCATCGTTAAAAAATTTGTAATCATTATGACCTGTGAAAATGGAGAGGTGGAAGTCTATGAAGAGTATGACAAGAAAAAGTACATCAATTTGCTCGGAAAATACATTACTGAGTTTGTTGAATTCAAATTACAGGAATATGCAAAGCCCTGAAGAACTAAGTGTCGATAAAATTATAGAAAAGAAATTCTATAGTAGTCGAACTTTTGCAGAAGAGATTGAAGCCATTGTCAAAAACGGTAATGGAATGAAATACGTTGATGCAATTGTATATTTTTGTGAAAAAAATAGTCTAGACATTGAATCTATTCCTAAACTGATTTCGAAACCTCTTAAGGAAAGATTGAAAGTAGAAGCAATGGAATTGAATCTTCTTAAGAAAACATCTCATGCTAAACTTCCTATATGATACCTAAAGTGACTCCCTTTGATACCTACAAGGCATACCTTGGATTGAAAAATCACTTTACAAAATCTAACTATGACTACCATCGTTATGGTGGTAAGTCTAGAGCATCTCTACAATCTTTCTACAAGAGACGTGATCGGTTCTTTTTTGAAAAATTGAGTAGACAAAAAGATGATAGTCAAGTTGTTGAATTCTTCGTCTCTAATTTTGTTAGCTGTGATGATCCTCAGTCTTTGTGGATTGGTGAGATCGTCAGAAATGGGGAACAGAATTATACCGACTGGAAGAAACGCCTTCAATCACTATCTTATACGTTCAAGACTGAGATAGAAGATGTCTTTACAGACAAAGACTTTGATGGTATGTTTAAGATTGAAGGGACTAGACACCCTCAAATCATCAAAGAACATCTATCAAAAACCATTTCATTGGAGACAATGGTTATCTTGAATAAGATAATCGGTTTCAAAGATGATTTTGATAAGAACCTTTCAGACCCTGTGTGGAAATTCTTATCGATGAGAATCAATAAGTATAATTCTTTTATACATATTGATGTATTTAAATTCAAATCAATTTTAAAGGAGATAATAATCCATGGCTCTTGACAATGCTACCGTACTTGAGAACCTACGGAAACAACGAGTTGAAGTAGAACAAGGACTTGAAACTACTAGAGAGATGTACCTGAAACTTCTTGGTGCAATCGAGGTTCTAGAACAAATTGAAGAACAAAATAATCCTACAGAAACATCAGAAACTGAGGTTGTAGAAGCAGAATGAGTTTCTTCGAGTCAGATATAGTCCAGCAAGAAATGAAAAAGATTGCTGAACTACAGGAAAAAATTTACACAAAAGTTTTTACCTTTGCATCGATGGATGACCAAGATAAACTTGAACACATTGAAATATTGGAAGACTTGTTGAATAGACAACAAATCCTTTATGCTAGAATGAGTTTATCTGATGACCCACAAGCAAAAGATATGAAAGATAATATCATGACTTCTGCAGTACAACTTGGGTTTCCGCCTGATGTAGATCTGACATACGTGTTTTCAAATATGACTAACATCATTGAGAACATGAAAAAATCACTTGACAACCCCTCTTGAGGGTCGTATAGTAAAGGGGTCCCCAGTTACCCCACCCAAATCTGGGACACAAGCCAAATACATTTAATACGAGGTACAAATGGGTTTTTCAGACCTTAAAAAGCAAAGTTCCCTTGGGAATCTGACTTCCAAACTGGTAAAGGAAGTCGAGAAGATGGAAAATAAAGGTGGGGGTGCGGATGAACGCATCTGGAAACCAGAAATGGATAAGACCGGTAACGGTTATGCTGTAATTAGATTCCTTCCCGCTCCAGACGGTGAAGATCTGCCATGGGTGAAGTTGTTCTCTCACGCCTTCCAGGGACCTGGTGGGTGGTACATTGAGAACTCTCTGACTACTATTGGTGGTAAGGATCCTATCGGTGAACTCAACCGTGAGTTGTGGAACACTGGTAATGAGAGTGATAAAGATACTGTACGTAAACAGAAACGTAAACTGTCCTTCTACGCCAACATTTATGTTGTGCAGGACAAAGCCAACCCACAGAATGAAGGCAAAGTCTTCCTGTATAAGTTTGGTAAGAAGATCTTTGATAAGATCATGGAAGCAATGCAACCTGAGTTTGAGGATGAGACAGCAATCAATCCTTTTGACTTCTGGCAGGGTGCTAACTTTAAACTGAAACTGAAGAAAGTTGCAGGTTACTGGAACTATGACTCTAGTGAGTTTGATCGTGTCTCTCCTCTTTTGGGTGATGATGACGCAATGGAAGCCATCTGGAAGAAGGAGTATTCATTGACTGCTCTTACTGCTGCAGATCAATTCAAATCTTATGATGAGTTGAAGAAGCGTCTAGACATGGTTCTAGGTAGTAAAACACAAGCACGTCAAGAAGCACAGGAGACCGAGTATGATAACTATGCAGCAACTGAACAACGCGCTGTTAGTGAAGAGCAAGTCATGCAAAAACTTGAAGACTCTTACCAAGCATCAAAGAATGTTGAGTCAACATCCTCTACTGATGACGATGATCCTTTGTCTTACTTCAGTAAGCTTGCTGAATCCTGATACGAAAACTGCTTTTTAGTTTCATAAATGCCGGGAAAAAAATCCCGGTATTTTTTTGCCCTATTACTTTTTTATTACTGGAATAGTCTAATATTCTCTCCTCTTACCAGACCAGGAGACACATACTGTGAAGAACCCTTACCATAAGGCATTATTGTTTCAAGATCGTCAATAATTAGTGCGAGATAGAATGGTTTAATTACGAATATATTTCTTTTTTTATTTTGGACTGATACCTCATAATCATAATTTGATACTGGATATGCACCAGAACGAGTAATAGTCTGATCTAGACCTTGATCGTAAAATGTGACACTATAGTCACTAGGTACAATAACACCCTGTGGGACAATAACTGTATTTTGACTATCTTTTACTTGACTTGTAATATAGTGTTTTGTGGTATATGCATTTTCATATGAACCATACTTATTGATTAAGTAGTTATTGAATGATTCCTGAGCCATCGGCCATTCATCTTCAAAATGAATAATATTATTGCATAGCATAATCAACCAATCAAGGTTGGAATCACCATAAACCTTTTCTGCAACATTATCAGGTCTATCGTCACCAATAACCTGGTATTTTGTAAAGAAACCTAGATTGTTTAGGATATCTTCTCGTATCTTTGCCCTTTTGAATAAATTTTTGACTTCGGTATAATCAGAGATTTTCTGACCACTAGAAGTTCTGTCTACATATTCAAAATCTGGAATATATCTAAAATATGGTTTGGCCATTAGAAACCAGTACCTCCTGCTACATCGTGGTCGCTTTGATATATGGGTTCAAGTTCACTAAATGTCATAGTAACCTGGTATTGTGTCATTGAACCATCTTTATATGTCATGTAACTGTTACCTGGTGTGTAATTAGCACTAAAGTTAGTGAGAGCACAAGGTTTAAACCGATTCAGATAGGGATGACCTCCCCCACTATTATGTATATACTGTAATTGAAAGATATCAGGTGTATAAAGAAAAATTCTTTCAGGTGATATCTCAGGTGCCATTGATTTTTTAAAGAACCGTATCATTTTTTTGATGGTTAGTGCTTCACTATCAGATCTTGGTGTAAAGGTAAAATTAAAACTAAACTGTCTTAACTTTGGACCTTTAAACAGTAGTTCGAGATTTTTATTTAAAACCTGACCGGTAGATCTTCCTACTATATTCGCCCCAACTGCTTGACCAGCAAAATATGCAGTAATGAATGGTGCTAATCCAGGGTCATTAATAAGTTGTTGTGCTGTTTCAGCTGTATTGGAAAATATATTAGAAAAAGCCTTTCCAAAGTCACCCAGGTTCCTGCTGCCTCTGATATCATTAATTCCCGAAGCTGCAATACCTGCCGCTCTTCTTTGAATTTCGTTTACTGAATCCTCATTCCAGTCAACAGCATTAGATTCACTTAGACCAGGTTGCATCGGTAATTGTATTATTTTTGTTACTTGACCCAATTTACCCGAAACACCAATATAATCTTTAAAGTCTTTGGCCGTCGCTTTTACTGGTCCATCCGGTTTACCTAATATAGAAAAACCACCTGCATTTTTAGTTGTATACTTGTGACCAGTAATTTGAATATAATCGTACCCAAAGGATGTAAGGTCTGCTTCTGGATATTTTAGTATTTCACCATCTTTAGCAAACTGACGAGTATAGAATGGATCATCTAAATCAAGTTCAGTGTTGGTAACAGTTAGAAACTGTTCTCCATCTAAATTTGAAAAATCTACACTTTGAATATCGGAAAATGATGGAGTTCCTTCGGGAGGTAAAAACCCATTAACACTACCATTAGGATCAAAAATATTTGCACCACCAGTAAGAGTTCCATTATCAACTGAACTACTACCCGATCCTTGTTCTTCACCACCACTTAAAGGTACTACTCCAAGTTCAACAACGGCCGAGGGTTCTTCAGTATTTGAAAGTGACTTATACCCAGGTTGTTGTTGTAATTCCTGATATTCTTTTCTTGAGGTACTACCAGAAAGGTTCTCTTTTGCTAAATTTAAAGTTGCTTGTTTTACACCACCTGTTAAATTTTTATATTGTTGATCATTTACTCCTACAAAAAAGTTTTGAAAATCTGTTTTATTTACTATTGTAGGTTTGTTAGTTGATGCATTATATTGATATATTAACTTGTCACCAAAAAGAGTTTTTTTATAAACATCGTAATTTCCATTTGATCTATTGGTTATGACAGAAATCTTACTTTTGTTTTGCTTACCATTAGATCCGATAGTGCCATTATCATAGTCGAAGGTTGCCTGATACTTTGTTGGATCATTTCCACCCAAACTCTCCCAACCTGAAACACCTTTACTTGCCACTATTTTATTTCTCCTAATAATGGTTACTAACCCGTTTAGTTATTTATTCTGAAACTTTGATAAGGAATCGCACGAAGTGTTTTAAGTTCCATAGGGTCAACTACACGAAGAGTATCTGATTCTTCCCAAGTATAATTCCTAAAATCACCCCAATGATAATTAAGTCCTCTAAACCCCCATTCAAAGACACCAACACAAGCAATCAAAGGAAACTGGTCATATTCAACTCTCGGGGTTTTTGCCCGATAGATGAATGTGTAATACTTACCAACATCAGGAATGACTTCTACATCGGTTAGAATTTCCATGATTTCTAACATCATGTCATCAGGATCTGTCATACTTGAGATCCTATTTTCATCCTCTTCTTTAAATCTATTCATTTTTTCCAGTGGTAGAGTTCATCTTCGGTAATAATCTTAAACTCAATCAGATTATCTTTACAAAAATCAACTGCAGCTTTCCATTTTGCTTGATTGACTGCATAAGTCTTTGCTTCTGTAATAAACCCTTTAGTTACTCTTTTCTTTTTGACTGGTGGTAGAGTTTGTTTCTTGGGTTTGATTTCAATTACATACTTTTTTAGTTTACCACTCTTTTCTTTCACTTCAATCAAAAAGTCTGGATAGTATCTATGTGGTCTTCCATCAACTGGCGAAATATAAGGTATTGAGAACTCTTCTGATGCCCATTTTACTATATTTGGATTCACATCACAGTATCGACAAAACTGTCTTTCCCAAGAACTTCTACAAATAATATTGTTTGAATTGCCAAGGTATTTTTCAGGATGTGATGGTTTATAAATTGACTTTATACTTTGACCCATCTAATATACATAGTATTATAATGTAGAAATATTTAGATGCCTGGACCATATCCAAATTCAGTCAAAACTTCGGCACTAAAGAGTAAAATTCTTCACGTTGCCCAGACATCGGTATATCAAGTTAAAGTTCAACCACCAGTTAGTGTACTGAGTTTCTTGAATGCAAGAAATTTCAATTATTATGCGGACGGTGAAAATGTTGAGTTGATGTGTTCTGCAGCATCACTTCCTGGTGTAAATCTTTTCACTCACGAAGCAACAAATGACTTCGCCGGTATGTCAGAAAAAATGGCATACCGAAAGGATTTTGGAAATACTCTTGATTTGACATTTATGGTTAATAATAGATATGATGTTATTGAATTATTTGATGGTTGGGTTGATTTTATTGCGGGACAAAATACAAATAATATAGGATACGAAAATTCTGCAGTATCTTATCGGATGAATTATCCTAATAGTTATAGAAGTCCGATACATGTAACTAAATTTGAGAAGAATGCAACAGCAGAAAGGAGAAAAAGTATATCTGATAGTTATCAGTTACGATATACCTTTATAGATGCATTCCCGATCAGTATTGCACCAACTAGCGTGAGTTATGAAGCAAGTAATGTTTTGAAATATAATATCTCCATGTCTTATACTAGATATATTAGAGAGCGTACATTTGCCTAATAAATAGTTTCACTTATTATTGTAGTTTATTATGCCTTTGCCAAAGATTGTAACCCCTGAGTATGACTTGGTATTACCATCAACACAGAAGAAAATTACTTATAGGCCCTTTCTAGTTAAAGAAGAAAAACTTCTAGTTCTTGCCCTCGAAAGTGAGAACACAAAACAGATTACAACGGCAATCAAATCTGTTCTGAAGAGTTGTATTCTTACGAGAGGTATTAAAGTAGAGAAACTTCCGACTTTTGATATCGAATATCTGTTCTTGAATATCAGAGCAAGGTCTGTTGGTGAAGAAGTTGAGGTAAACATTGTTGCTCCTGATGATGGAGAAACAAACGTAACAGTTACTATTGACCTTGAAGACATTCAAGTTCAAACTAACGAAAACCACACTAATAAGATTAAACTTGATGATACTTTGATGATGGAGATGAAGTATCCTTCATTGGAACAATTCATTTCAAACAACTTCGATTTTGAAGGTGAGACTGACATTAATCAATCATTTGAATTGATTGCTTCTTGTATTGATAAGATTTACAATGAAGAGGATGTTTGGTCTACTGATGATTGTACTAAAAAGGAAGTCGTTGACTTCTTGGAACAGATGAGTTCAACACAATTCAAAGAAATTGAACAATTCTTTGAGACTATGCCAAAACTATCTCATACGATTGAGATTACGAACCCAAGCACTAAAGTAAAAAGTACTATCGTTTTGGAGGGTTTATCCAGTTTTTTCGCATAGGCATGATCCATATGGATCTAGAGAGTTATTTTAAATTAAACTTTGCGATGATGCAGTACCACAAATACTCTCTCACTGAAATTGAAAATATGATGCCCTTTGAACGAGACATTTACGTTGCTCTCTTACAACAACATTTAGAGGAAGAAGAACAAAAGCAAAAGGCAAGACAGAATGGCTAGAGATCCTAAAGTAACAAGAAAGGCTTATGAATATAAGTTAGGGAAGGATCTTGCCTCAAAATTAGATGATAAGCAGATACACTTACTGTCAGAATACTATAATTCTCTGAGCGATAAAGAGACTAGTGAGATTGATAGTCAGATTGTTCAGGGGCGTAATAATACTGAACTACATGAAATGGCCATAGGCATGGTCGAAGAAAATGAAAGTAAAAAAACTCCACCTAAACCAAAGGTAAAACCAAAAGCAAAGGTAACACCTAAACCAAAGGCAAAACCAAAAAAGGTCTATGATGAGGATAGATCTGTTGCATATAAACTACCAGAGCATATTCTCAAAGATCTTGATGAGGATCAGATAAAGGATTTATCTGCCGTATATAATATGATGTCGGATAATAAGAAAAAAGAATTTGGGAGGGGTACAGGCGATTTGATGGATCTTGCTCGTCAGATGTCAGATCCTTTACAAGAAAAATATAATACGGGAGGGTTGGATTCACAGACCAATAAGCCCAAAAATAATAATAGTAATACAATGCAGGGCCCGATGCCGATGCCCTCTGCTAAGAAAAAACCAGACAAGAAGACTGTAACTGCCATTGTCAAGAAGTTTAGTACTGAGAAGAAAGATACTAAACAACCTGCTAATGAGACTATTGACCCAGAAGTATTGAAGATGCTGGGTCTAGAGGATGTATCTGACTTTGATTATGATGAGTATAAAACTCTTCTGAAAGAGAAGATGTTGGCCAATCAAATGGTTGGTGGTAGGGGTGATAATGATTTACTAAAAAATGAATTTAAGAGAGTTAAGAGTAAGACTGGTAGGTTCAAACCTAAGAAGAAAACCGTCAATGTCTCTAAGGTAGTTCAAAGTGGTAAAAAATATAACAAATCTGCGGTCAATACACAAAAACTTTTAAGTGGTTCTAAAGAAGCAGAATCGACTAAAACTCAAGTAAAGGGTAATGCAGTCGCAGATTCTTTTGCAAATATCGGTCTAACTCTGCTTGGTATTGATAGTCTTCTCAAAGGGTTGTTGGGAGAAGAAAAGAAAGAATCGGAACAAGACGCAAAGACTGCAAGAAAGTCTGCACAAAAGGCAGAAGAAGAAAAGTCTGAAAAGAGTGCAAAGACGAAAGCAACTAAGTCTTTAAAGGGATTCAAAGCTCCGAAGATGGGTTTCCTTGATATGATCAAGAATTTCTTTAAGAATATCTTACTTGGTGGTTTTATAATGAAAGCACTTGATTGGTTTCAGAATGAAGAAAATCAAAAGAAAATTCAGAATGTAATCACATTCATTACAGATAATCTAGATAAAATTCTTCTGGGTATTGCAGCCCTTGTTGGAGTCAATATTGGATTAAAGATACTTAGTTTCTTAAAACTATTTTCTCCTTTGGTTGGTGGTTTGATCGGAATGGTGAAGGGATTGATTGGTCTTTTAATAGGTCCTGCAGGTTTGATTGCATTAATCGCTCTTGCATTGGCGAAAGGTGCTGATGATACTAGACGGAGATCAAATCGTGTGATAGAAGAGGAGAACGCAAGACGAAAGAGAGAAGGTAAACCACCGATGACTACTCAAGAAGAGGCAGATCTTCTAATGAGCCCCGGTGGAATTGTTCAAACCCTACCTGGTATGCCTACTGAGTCATCTGAGTTTCTTGAAGGATCTGGACCAAAACAGGATATTTCAAAAATACCCGAACTTGAAACTAGTTACGATGATAAGGATAATAGTAGAGTAATTGATGTACCACTAAATCCTGTATCTAAAGAAGATCACAAAAAGTATCAAGCATTATATCAAAAGGCATGGTCTATGACCAGTATTGGTGATGGTACGAATATAAGAATTGAAGGTGTAGGTACAATCAAGAGGGGTACTATATTTGGGGGAATACCTAATGATAAGTATTTCGATGAAAATGGTAAGAAACTAATAGGTCCTTACGCTTTTTGGGAACTATATGATAAAGTTGTCAAAGAGAAAATAGGAAAAAATAAAGGTAAGCCAAGTACTTTTGATATTAGTGAGTCACAACCAGAAAGAGTACCCCCTGTACCTTCAACAACCCCGCCTGTAATACCTAAAACTTCATTGTTAGGAAAACAGAGTTCTGCACCAACAGCAGACTATGGTGCAGGATCAGATGCAGGAGCAAAGGGTTATGTTATTGTTCCTGGTCATGCAGCAGGACTTGGTGCACCAGGTGAAATGGAACTTACTCCAATGCTTGCAAATAATCTCATTGAGAATTTAAGAAAAAGAGTTGGACCTGATGTACCAGTTAAAGTAATAAATATGCATGCAGAAACTGAATTGACACAGGCTGCATTCACTAAACAGCAGGATAGATTGAAAGCTCTTGAGGATCAAGGATATGAGGTAATTGAATTACATACGGATGCTTCAGTAGAATCTGGTGCATCACCCGGTGGAGGTAGAGGTGTTATTCTTCCTATGCCTGGCACTGATGCTATCAATCCAGTTGAAGCTGACTTTGCAAAAAATTATGGTGCATTCCCAAGAGAGCATAGAGGTGGTCTTGGAGGAACCAATAGGGGAGTAAGTTTGATTGAACTTGGTAATACGTCAGAGGGACTTGCAAAGGCTGCAATGGCTGGTACAGTACCCAAGTCTGATTTAGATATACTTACTAAACCTCTAGAAGATTCATTGATAAGAGGTTTGGGTTTGATGGAAGTCAAACCAGGTCATAGTAGACCAGAACCACCAGCACCACCTAATACTGATCAGGCTTCTGCGGTATTGCCGATAGGTGGTGCTGGTGGTTCTGGTGGTGACGAAATTGTAAGTGCGAGTGGTGGTCGAGCTGCTGCAGCATCATTCTCATCAACAGATGGTAACAATTCGAATCCATTATTAACTGGTTCAATTTTTAACCTGGCGGTAGGATAATGGCATTACCACTATTACTCGGTGCAGCAAAAGGTCTAATTGGTTCTGGTAAAAAGCAACCAAAGTCTGGTAGGGCTGTCGCAGAAAAAGTTGTTCAACGTAAAGAAGACCAAGATACTAAAAAACCTTCGGTACAGAAGAAACTTGCACCTGCTCAAGTATCAGGTAAAAAGTTTTTTGGTGGTAAATCATCAACTCCCAAAATAAAGAAACTAAAACCAAATACGGGTAATAGTCAATTAGATAATGTACTTCAATCGATTCAATCATCAGTATCTAAATTAGCAGGTACTATTGGGAATTTTGTAAAGTTCAAAAGAAAAGATGGTGAGGAGAAGACCAAAAGAAAAAATAAAATGTTAGCCCGTCTGAGAGAAGTTGGGTTTGGAATGATAGGTGGTATGTTATCTTTAGGCAAAAAGTTACTCAGTAAGATTCCATTTTTTGATAGGATTAAAAACTTCTTTGTGAATATCCTACTTGGTGGTCTTGTATTGATGATACTTGACAATATCAAACCAATTATTGAAACTATAAAAGATGTTGTAAAGAAAGTTAAAAAGGTATTCAAATTAATTAACAAGTATCTTTTCCAGCCAATGATAGAGGCAGGTAAGTTTCTTATTGGTACTGTACTACCTATTATAAATGACATACTCAAATCTCCACCTGTCGATTTTGTAATAACACAAATTGAAAGTCTAATCAAAACGATTCAAGATAATTTTTCACAACTTGAAAAAGTTATAGAAGATTTAAAAAATATACAAATACCCGGTATGGGTTTACTAAAAGATTTAATTGGTACTGACAATTCTCCTGATGGTTCTCAAATTTCTACTAATGGCTCAGGAGAACAAAATCTTGCAGCATTTTTATCTACAATGGAAGCATCTGGCAATCAGAATCAAGCTGATGCATTTCAAGTAATGCTTAATAGAACTGCTGATGCCCAGGCAGGTGGTTCTATGAAAGCATACGGAACCACTTTGGGTGATCAAATTACAGCTAAAGAACAATTCTCTCCATTATCTGCTGCAATTTATGGTGTTAGTGAGGATAGTGATGCAGAAGCGAAGTATGGCCCCATTTCACGAGCATTGGGAAATACTCCAGAAGAGAGAAAGAAAAAACTACTTGAGATTGCTTCTCAACCTAATGGTATGGAGGCACTACAAAAACTATTTGGTGGTGGTTCTGCGTCTGATGCAGTAAAAGTGTTAAAAGATTTCCAAACTGGTGGATCACTATCTCAACAATCTGCTACTGATATTGGTTCTATGGTATCCTTCCGAGGATATAGTGATGGTTTACCAGCAGATCGTTATAATAGAGGAAAGGGTGGAAACTTCTTCTTTGGTCAAGGATCAAAAGTAGGTTCTTTAACCGAAGTTTCTTCTTCCTTACCACCTGCACTAAGGTCTCAAGCCCAGGCGGGTAAGAGTAAAGTGTCAAGTGATATTGAAGAATTTCGTCAATTTAGAACACAATTTGGTTATACTTCACAAAGAAAACCAACTCTTAATCCAGAGAACTTACAAATTCGTGAAATGGGTACCTATGGTAGTGGTAATTATGATATCAGTCCTTTGGCTGATGATACTAACTATGAGATTAATGAGCATAAAGGTGCAGGACATCATGAAAACCGTGCGTTTGATATTCCAGTTCCTAGTAAAGCAGTTGGTGATAAAGTTAGTCAATTCTGGAAATCAAAAGGTTACACTACTATTTGGCAATCAGCGGGACATTATAATCATGTTCATGTAGAAGTCCCTAAAAATAAAGCTGCAGAGTTTTTCAATATTGCACCAGAACAACCAAAAGTTACACCACCTGCATTAAGAAGTAACGCAGAAGACATAAGTAAACAAACCGATTATGAAAAAATGAGAACTATATTCATGCCTATCGCTGTACCTACCGGAGGGAGTGGTGGTGATTCTGGTTCTGGTGGTGGAAGTCCTACTGTTATTAGTGGGTCTTCGAGAGATACATACTTACAGATTATGATGGAAAACAAACTGTTTAAACAATAATATGGTATTAAATAACCCCCAAACAGGTCCAGGTAATCTAAAGAAATTCACTATCACTTCGAATAAAGGTGGTAAACAGATTGATTTGTCTAATGGTGTTGTAGAATATCGTTATTATGAAAATGTATTGTCAAACTATATTACATCTAGTGCAGTTGTAGTAGAGACTGGTGAACAACTCGAAGGTTCTGCACCAAGTACATTAGATTCTCTACCAATCAGAGGTGGTGAAAAGACCGATATTATTATTGAAGATGTTGTTGGGAATGAGTTAAAGATTGACAACGGTATGTATGTCAATCGAGTAAAAAATGGAATACCTGATACAACTAAAGATTTATATCAACTTGATTT
>Ga0209535_1001015_pt1 | contig 19263 bp, 28 predicted proteins | sample LinPmetageLP28_FD_184041 | JGI IMG/M metagenome (GOLD analysis project Ga0209535, IMG submission 184041) | Marine viral communities from the Pacific Ocean - LP-28 (SPAdes) (version 2) | ecosystem: Environmental > Aquatic > Marine > Oceanic | place: Pacific Ocean | collected 2009-08-22
ACTGGTGTTGTGACTTTCATTGCATCATTGCCCACTTTGGCAATCTGTCCTGAAACGAAAGAGAAGTTACCTTCCAATATGTTTGCGTTCATGGATCCTGTTGTGGGATTCTCAGGATCGTACACGAAATCATCTATGACCATGGTGCTGTTTGGATCAACAGACATCGTGGTCTCGTCTGCGAAAGCGATACCAACGGCACTAGCATTTGACTTTACAACATCATTGAGATATATAAAGTCACCCTCGTTGAGTTGTATGGTCTGGTCAGCACGTTGTATCGTTATGGCGCCGTCGGCCGTAGTGATCTTTCCTATTGCTAATGGGTCATTGAATGCTACCATCTGATTTTACCTGCCATAAAAGTACGTTTCTCGCTCACATATATTTACGAATATATGCTACTATTAAAACTGCGTACTTTTTATGTCGTAGGGTTGGAGATAATGCAAATTGCTGTTGTTGAAATACGTATGTTAATACTTACTATCACGATCGTCATTTAATCTATGTGTACTTTAAAAGGCCCTCTATGATTTTAAATAGTAGTCTATTATGAAAGAGATCATCACTGCCCTACTCATTTGGTTGGGCGCCAACAGTGACTTCAATGTCAACATGGATATTCCCGTGGTGATGTTCCTGCCACAGGATCAGATGGAATTGCAGTACTTCGGTGAATCACACACAGATGATCACAGTGAGTTACATGCTTTCTATGACACACAAAAAAACATCATAGTGTTGCCCGACACATGGGATCGCAGGGATCCATGGGATCTGAGTGTGCTACTGCACGAGATGATCCACTACGTGCAGGATCAGAACGAAACGGAGTTCAACTGCACAGCCGAGATGGAAAAGGACTCGTGGCCCTTACAACAGAAGTACCTGTTGGAAATACATGACTTCGAATGGGATTACGATAAACTTTGGTATCTGATGGTGAGCAGTTGTAGTGATCCGTTCAACTACTAGTCTTTGAATATCTTTGACGTGATCTCTGCGGTCTTGTTCCTGACTGCCATGGAAACGCACTCTTCCCAGACTGCATCTGGCTTGTCGTCTTCCAACTGTCCGAACACCAACTTCTCGTCATGATCCATTACTAACCAACTCATGGCAGGGCTCCTCGGATGCTCGATCTCCTCTTCCAGTTGTCCTGCGTCCCAATTGGCGAGACCCAGTGTGATCAACTTGTTCTGTGGTCCACCGCCCATGGCGATGTCCTCTAGTATCTTCCTGTCCAGCGTGAATCCCACATCACCGTCCCTGAGGGCCGTGGTGCTGGCCAGTTTGTAGTCCATGCTGTGTAGCACACCTATTATGTTGTTGAGCACAGGTCCACCGTAGTACACTGGCGGATGCACTTGTTGGTTCCTAGAGATGCCACCCTCCTGGCACACGTGTTCGAACGTGGGCTTCTCACATTTCTTGTTGATTATTACACCCGCGGCACCTGAGACGTCGTGTCGCCATATGTACACAACGCTTTTCTGGAATCTCCAGTCCGGCATGTTTGGGGGAGCGACAAGCAACTTGCCTTGTGCGTCGATGATCATACAAGTACTTATTTGTGCGTGTGATTGGATCTATGCGTAGTGATTACGCTACTAGGTTTTTCTAGTACGTCCACCCTTTTGGGTGCCTATCTGTGGTGAAGGTTTCATCTGAGACAAATTGAAATCAATTACCGATGCACTTGTTTGCAGTGTTCCTGCTGACAGTTTCTCTGCTATTCCTTTTGGATTCTCTGTAGATATAACTTCAAAATGTCCATCCCCTGGATTTATAACAAGTATTTTTTTGACCCCTTTTTGTTTGTTATAAAAGTAGCCAAGAACTTTGATATATTCAGCCATTACACCGTCAAAACTTATTTTTCCATCTGCACCCACACAGATCTTAGCGTTTACTAATTTTTCTACTTGTCCTTTATACTCTTTTTTGAACGCGGCAACAATAGATTTTTTTACAAATATTTCAGAGGCACCTTTGTTGATTTTTTTGCCTGGCATTTTATCAATGGAAGCATTTATGACATCTCTAAACAGTGAACGGCCAAAATTAGTATACATAAGTTGTTTGTTTGATAACTTGCCTGCTTTTGTTGTTCTTTGATAATTTATAAAATCACCATCTGGTTTTATTAAGGAATTAAGTTTAGTGCTTTTTAAAAAATTATTGAATGCTGTTGTGTATTCTGCTTTTCCGTCCTTCCCTTCTCCTATCAAGGCCTCGGGTGTAATCCTTCCACCTGCAGTTGCTTTTGCACTTGCTTTAATTTCAATTTTCTCTCCATCAATAATAATATCACCTGTTTCGCCTTTCATCACAGGACTACCTAAAACTGCAAGTCCGAGTTCTCCAGGACCCCAATTGCCTCCGGTGCCTGCAGGCATCTTACCTAACAGTTGATCTATGAATCCTATATCTGCTAGTGTTTTGTATTTTGTTTTGAGCACCTCGTCCTTAACATCTCCAGATCCGGAATCCACTATTTGTTTCAGAGGCACAATTCCATTAACTGAATCTGTTAAGAAATTGATAATTAAATTTTCAAATTGTTCTAGTTGCTTTGGATCCTTTTGTTTGTCTCTGTATGATTCAATCATACCACGCAATATATCTGATATTTCTTTTCGCATGGCCTCTTCACCGGGAGTAGATTTTACTGAAATTGCATCTCCCTGTTCCGCCTGTTGTTTGTAGTGCTGTTGTAAAGTTTCCAGTGTATTTGTAACTTTGCCTGCTATTAGATTTATTGCTTTTGCTAGGTCTTGTCTGAGTCCCGTTCTTTGTTGGAATCCGGCCGCCTGAATTTTTTGTGCAAAATCAGTTAGGAATGCCTCGGCCTTTTTGGCATCTTGTGTTAAACCTTGCTTTATTAATTCGTCTATTTTAATTTTAATTAAATCTTTCTGTTGTGCCAGTTGTGCTGTATTTTCTGTCTGTTGTGGTTTTTGTCCTAATACTTTATTAGTAAACTGTAACACTTTATCAAATGCCTTACTGATCAGCCCTGCCTTCTTTGGATCTTGCTGGGCGACTTTTTCTAATTGATCTACTGTTTGTTCTGCTGTGTTCTCTCTCAAGAACCACGGAGTCTCGAATGATTCCTTCTTCATGAACCTGTGTATCAGGTCCGTGTACAACTTGTCATGGCTGTCCTGTGATATCTCACCCTTGTCTAGTTTTGATTTCAGATCTAAAACACCTGTTATGAAGTCTGGGTAACCTGCCACGTTGGGCATCTGTATCACTTTCACCTTGGGTGTCGGGAACTTGATTACATCACCTTCTACCACTTCTTTTTCAAACCACGGTTTCATATGCGTATTTATGTGGCTATCACTGTGTCGATGATGTGTTCTGCTATGTGCTTCTGTTGTTGTAGTTTGAGGGTGTATATTTCCTTGCCGTTGCTGTCATGGTATCGTTTGGGTATGTCTGTGAGGTCATGCACCTTACTGCCCGTGATCTCGTTGTAGTATTCTGTCAGGTGGGAGTTGTAGTCGTGGAACAACAGGAATTCAGAACGTATGCCCTTGGACCTTATGAATTTGATTAACGTGCCCAGGCTACGTTGGTGTTTCCTTTTTTGCCATTCCTTGCCCAACTCTTCCTGTTCTATGCACTTCCGTAGGAACTTTGCGTACACCTCATCTGGCCATTTGACCTGTGGTTCATCACGGAAGTTCCAATCCCTCCTCACCACGTACTTCTTGCCCTCGTGGTGCACCACCACGCACCTGTGTGTTGCGTCGAAGTCGGTGATCAACAACAGGTCTGGTTTGCCATTCTCTGCTATGTGCTCTTTCACTAGTTCTTGCATACCTTGGAAAGTGTCTCCCACCCTACACAGGTTGATGCACCCGGGTATGTGTGCGGGCCATGCCAGTGCCTTCTCCTTGGCGTACTTGGCCATGTATGCCTCTTTGACCACGTCAGATTGTGCTTCATTGTCTTTGAGGTACCACTCCACTATCTTGTCCTTGAGCTGTCTCTTCACTTCTAGGTCATCCAGGTTGCAGTTGGGATCACCTGCTATCTCGGGCACAAGGCAGTTGTGTCCTGTCGCTATGCAATCACCTACCAGTACTATCTTTTTCATGAATTGTTCTTTTTCCTCAGTGTGTCGTTGATCTCTATGCTGGTCTCCAGTTGTGTGAATGGTGTGTTTAGGATCTCCCTGGCGAACCATGCCAGTGCGGCAGTGTCCTTGGGGAAGCATGATCCTGCATATCCACGTTGTCCGTCATTGCCTGGAACCTTCATGTGTGACTTGCCTATTCGAGGATCGTTTTCGAGGATCTTTGTGAATGTTTGCCAGTCAGCACCCTTGGCCGCTTTCAACACATCGTACATCTCGTTCATGAATGTGACCTTGGTAGCCAGGAAACTGTTGATGCAGTACTTGACCATACTGGCCGTGACCATGTCTGTTTTGTACACAGGACATTCAGCACAATCGCTGTGTTCTTTATATAATTTCTCCACAGCATCTGTGTCTGCGTTGATACCACCGAATATGTGCATCGAGGGTTTCTGGAAATCCATTATGTGATTCTTCTCTGTTAGGAATTCAGGGTTATAAACTATCCTTAGGTCCACGCACTGTTCTTGCAGTGCTTGTAGTTTGTACGAGGGGACAGTGCTTTTGACAATTACTAGATGTCCTTTGTGCCGGTTTAATTTTTGTAACACCTCTTGCAGTATGGAGATATTGCACTCACCTGTTTCCAGCATGGGGGTTGGCACCGCCACGAATGTTGCGTCAGGTTTGAATTCAATCAAACTTTCTATGGTGTTGGTGCTGTTGTGTTTGGGATCTACTATGAACTTTTGCACATCTTTAGTAAATCCGTGATCCACTGCCGTTCCTACAAAGCCGTGCCCTACAATTCCTAGTTTCATTTATTTCCTCAAATATTTCCAGCAGTAAGGAAATGCCTCATCTGCTAATCTATCTATCACGTTTGCAACGTCCTGTGTTTCCTTCTGAGTGTCTGGTTTGCATCTCAGGTTACACACCCTTGCAAAGGCATACACTGTGCCTGACCATATCCATTCTGTCATCATTGATTGTGGCAACACCATACGTGCCTGTTCTGGTGCAACACCTTTTTCTATCATGGCATTGTACAGTATCAAACAACTCTGCATGGTCATTTCTAGATTATGATCCAGTGTTGGTCCTAGTTCAACTGTGCCATCTGAACCCTGTTTGGAATTTATAGGACGACCTCTCCATGCTGTTGGTTTGTATATCTCAGGTGGAAAGTCCACATAACGTCTGGATACTTCGTTCCACACAAGACCCACTTGATGCTTGACCAATTGTCTTGCTACGAATATAGGAGCCTTAATTCTAAATTGCATTGATGCGTGTGCGAATGGTGACCAGTGTTCGTGTTCTGCTAGATACTTGATCAACTTCTCATCTTTGAGTGTGAATGTTTTGCTTTCTTTGGAATAACTTACCCTTGCGGCATTGACAACACTGACATCATTGCCCATTTTATCAACTAGTTCTACTTTCATCATAATCCCATCAACTCACGGATCTCTGGATTTATCATGTCTCGACCCCACTGTGGTTGCATTGTTATTTTAACTTTGCATTTGAGATTTGGTATGCTCTCCACTTTCATTTGTACATCTTTCGGAATCATATCTGCGGCTGGACAAAATGCACTTGTTAGACTCATCAGTACATGAACCCATCCATCTTCAGTTACCTTGACATCGTATATCAACCCTAGATTATAGATGTCCACACTGATCTCAGGATCATAACATTCTTTTAGTTTCTCAACTATCGTCGGCATGTACTCCTGTTGTGTTGGTGGATGTTCTTTGATATCACTCAAATCGGTATTAAGTTGAGGATCAACTGTTGCACTATCGTTTGGCAACCAGCCTGGTGGTGTTTCAATCATGTGCTATCCTTATTACCCTTTCAATTAAACTTGCAAAACCTACTTGTCGTTGCATGGTTAGTAGTTCTCTTATGCCTAGTGGCATAAAACTTTCTAGTGTTAACTTTGCTACTTCACTTCTGTGTTCTCCATTCACCACATCCAATATTACTTTTGCAGTGCCCTTGGTCATGTGTGAGTCTGCATCGTGTTGATACTGCATGGTACCATCCTCTTGCACTTTGCCTGTGACCCATAGGTTAGAGATACAGCCACGTATTTTATTTTCTTCTATTTTATGTTCTTGCGCCAGTGGTTCCACTTTCATTGCCTCGTCGATGATGTACTGCAACCTCTCCATGCCTTCCAGCACAGACATACTTTCGCCCTTGTCTTTGATCTTATCAAGTATCATGGCTTTCCTTTATTATTCGTACCAACTGTTTTTGCTTTCGTTTTTTCACGAACTTGTCTTCACCCTCGTAGGTACTACATTCTCGAAGTTTATCTTCGGCGTACCACAATATCTTGTACAGGTCCTGCTTGGCTCCCCACGTTGTGAATCCATCCATCTTGGGATCCGTGGCCGCCCACACAATCTTATCAATTTCCCCTTTGACCTCTTTTACGTCCCAGTCTATGATCATTGTTTGTCCTTTGTTGCTGTTGTGAAAGGCAAGTTCCTGCCTGACAATTCTTCCGGCTTGGCCTTGTATCCTCTCTTCATTTGGAATCCATAACCCTGTCTGCCCAGCTCGTGTATCTTTGGATCGAACTGTGAGTTATTACTGGCCTCCCGCTCTCTACGAGACTTTTGTTTCTCTTTTTTCTTTTTCATTTTGTTTGTCCTTGTTGTATTTCGCGGCCGCATCTATGCGTTTTCGTTCTGCAAATTTTTCTTTTAGAAATTCTGCTCCATGGAATTTGCCATCATATGCGACCCACATTTCATGTAGTTCGATGTTTACTGACTCATCATTCAACCAATGCACCAGTTCTATAGGGTCATCAGTTTTAAACACTTCGCGATAAGTGTCTACATCGTGTATGGTGAAATATTTTTTCTTCATTTTATTTGTCCTTAAAATACTTTTCTAATCTTCCTTGTTCTCCCGAGTGCTTCTCATGGTCGGGCATGGGGTCTTTCTTCTCTGTGAGCACCGCCCACTCCTGCGACCACTTGCCGTTGAACTCTATCCATTTGGCACCTTCTTCGTCTGTGTCTGGCCTTATTGCATCTTCCGGACACTCTGGCTCACACACACCACAGTCGATGCACTCGTCTGGGTTTATGACCAGCATGTTCTCACCTTCGTAGAAACAATCCACCGGGCATACACTAACACAGTCGGTGTGCTTACACATTATACACTTGTCATTTACTGTGTATGTCATTTCTTACTATCCATTATTATAACATTAATTTAATTTACTGTCTATTGTCATGAAGAAATTTAGATAGAATATCATCGTTTTCCATGTAAGGCACTAGATTAAAAAGTTTATCACCCATGTCAAACTCGTGGGCGTGTAGATTCTCGGACTCCAGCCAGTGCCCTTTTGGTATTCTACCAACGTAGCAAAGTTCGTGTTGTTCCAGGCCAAGTATCCTACACCACTTGTTTTGGTAAGGAACGAACTTGTCCCTGACGTAATGATAACCAAATTCATCTATGAATCTTTTTCCTATGTGGTAGATCAGTTTGTTCCCCAAGGGGTATAGTGACTGTTCTTTGCTCACAGGCTTCTTCCAGTAGGCGAACCCGCCCTTCATACCTGCCATGGGCAACATCTTGGATATGCTGTGTGTGACAACCTCGACACAATCAGTGTGAGCAAGTTTTATCACTTCCTTGGTTAATGGCAACCAGATCAAATCCAAAACGACAGGAATTCCCTGTTCCGTGCATCTCGACAGTATGTCATCTATGGATGGGTGGTTCTTGAAGTTTGAATAGAAAGGCACACTGATGATCAATAGGTCGTCTTTGGATAGGTCATCTATTTTTTCTATTGTCCTTTGTGCAAGTTTTTGATGATACCAGTATTCGTTTTCAAACACAACGGGTGTTCTGTGTCTGTGCTGTTGCATGAACTCAAGCACCGTGTGTACAGTGGAGGACATCGGTTCACATTCGTACTCATCCCAATGCATACCTATGTCAGGCAGAGATGAGCCTTGTATCTTTTCTTCGAAATGATTGTATCCATACATGTCTATCTTTACGGACTTCAGCCAATCTATCACGTTGGGCAAATTCGCCGACCTTAATCCAAGATGCAGTCCACTAACTCTCTCATGCATGTCAAACGTTGATGAAGACTTGGGTTTCTGATATGACAGTGAACCTCTTTTGTTTTCATCTGCCAATTCGGCTTTAGCAATTATCCATTTCATTTGTTCGTAATGTCTGCTTACTGAATTATCCATTGACATACTGTTCTGCTATTTTGTTGAGGTTGTTTAAATGATCGCTTTGTTTCCAATGCAGTTTGTCAAAAACTCTCTTCCATTCAGGCATCACTTTCGTTATGTCAGTCTTCCAATACTGATCGAGTTGTTTGATAAAGTTGACTGGATCGTGTGTCGCTTTGGGTTCTATGTACTTCCTGTATTTTTCAGGCACGAGATCGTGCAATTGATATGGCAAATTGTGAGGAGATAACTCACCGGGTTTGTCAATCAATCCTGGTTGTGACCAGAATATCCCATTGTCCTTGCACCACTGCTCCAGTTCTGGCAATCGCAACATTGTCATTACACTTATGGTGGAGGCCACCTGCAACGATATTCCATTTGTTCTCAAGAGTTTTATGTTTTCTGTTAACTTGTTCCAGTTGCAACCAGGTCGTACGTATTCCTGTACTGCACCCACACCGTCTATGCTGATGCTTAGAACAACATCCTTGAACTTTTTAATCATTGCCACAGTGTCTAGGTCTATCCTTGTTGCATTGGTTGTGATGTGTAAGGTTATGTGTTCATTGTCACCTGTGCTGATCAACTCTCTTAACAAGTTCTTTGCTTTCTTGTGATAGAATGGCTCACCTCCATTTATATCCACATAACTTATGTGTTTCCTGTTCTCGAGTATGTAATCCGGAGTGTTCATCAAAGTGTCCACTTCCATGTTCTGTGTCTTGCCGAGAATATCCCAAACCTTTTTAACCTTTGTGCTGAAACTAGGAAGGCACATTCTACAAGCGAGGTTGCATTCTTGGCCAACAGTGTACTTGACCTGTGTGGGCGGAAGTTCCATTTTGGTTTGTTTGAGTCTTTCTTTGTACTCCTCAAGCCTGCCCTCGTTGATCCGCTGTCTCATACTTGCGATGCCGTTGTCTTCGGCCTTCCAACAAAGTCTACAACCTTTGGGTCTCTTGCCTGCAAGTAGGTCCTCACGTAGTTTTATGATTTCGTCACTGTTCCAGTAGGAATCTATATCTCTGTGTTCGCCCTCGGGCTCGTAGAAACAACATGGTGTGAGCGTGGTCCTGCCCACGTGGTTGTTCCTATTCCTGTCAACGGCGATCCAGGGCATTATACAAATGTTTTTCATCTTACTCTATTATACCTTTTTTTGTAAATGTTAGCAAGACTTTTGCGTACGGAAGGGCGTTCTTGTTAGGTAAAGAGCTTCTGCTCAAGCGTCCTATTTTTGTCCGACGTCATCTGGATGATGGCGTTACATGGATATTTATACTATTATTGATCTTGAAGTTTTTTCTCTAACTCGTGGTAACCACCAATGTGTTCCTCGTCTAGCCAAATCTGTGGCATTGTCCTTGCATTAGGAACAAGTTCTAGTAGGTCCTGTATCTTATAACCTTCTGCTATGTTTTTTTCTTCAATTTCTATGCCTTTGCTTTTCAACAAGTTTTTTGCCTTTACACAATAAGGACATGCTGGTTTACTCCATACTACTGCTTTCATTTTTATTCTCCTTCTAGTTTCTCTTTAAATTTTATCCAACCATAAAAAACAATGTCGAACCATATGTAGTTTACTGCCAACCCCATGATGGTTAGACGGACACCTAGTAACATTCCTGGTAGGAAAAAAAGCACTAGCCACAACATCACAAAATATTTCCTCACGTGTTGCGGTGGTATTGCCCAAAATATCCAGTTAACCATACGTCTAATTATCCAACTTTTCTAATAGTCTTTTTATCTTTGGAATACGTCTTGTTCCTATGCCGTGTAATATCATTTTTATGAAAGGTCTTGTGATCCTTGGCCAGAACCTATACCTCTGCACATTCTTATAGAATGCCTGTATGGTCTCGAAACATTCAACAACATCTGGTAGATGCTCTTGCTCTTTGATCTTGTCCTGCGAAAGTTTTAATATGATTGTATGGAATCTTGCAGTAGCATAGTCCAGTGTACCGTAATACATATCTACCCGACTGTCTCCTGCGACTCTGTCCTTGACCAAATCAATTACTTTTTGATTCTCCAGTACAAAGTCTTTTAGGTTCATTGCTTCTTGACTTTTATTTGTAGAGGGAAGTTCTCCTGCCTTGCGGCCAGTGTTGCCTCTATGCCCTTCTGCTCTGCAACTTCGTGTGTGTACGAACCTACTATGCCTTGTCCGTCCTCATGTATTCTTACGGTGATGTGTTGTGCTTGTTCCGGCGTCTTGCCAAATATCTGTTTGAGAACTCTAATGACGAACTCCATTGTTGTTATGCCGTCGTTTAGAAATATAACATCATAAAGGCCGGGTTCATCCAGTTTAATTTTTTCTTTTGTCAGTGTTTGTATATCTGTCATTTCTTCTATCATTCCTTATTATAGCATATTTGTTAATTGTGTCAATTTAGATAGGGTGTTTTACCACCCTATCCATTTGTTTTGCTTTACTTGATATCGATAAGTTTTGCTTTCTTGTGTTCTGGAATTATTCTCTCCAGGCTCACTTTAAGCAAACCATCTTTCAGTTCTGCACCTTTGACCTCAACATCATTTGCAATGGTAAATGACTTGCTGAAGAATCTTTTGCTGATCCCTCTGTGTAGTACTCCGTTGTCATAGTTGTCAACTTCTTCTACGCCATCCTTGTTGGGTTTAGATTTTACTGTCAGTTGATTTTCTTTGTACTCAACCTCGATGTCATCTTTACCAAAACCTGCAAGTGCAAGTTCAACGTCATAGGTGTTCTCACCGGTCTTCACTATGTTGTATGGTGGGAAGTTTGCTCCAGTTCTAAAGAAGCCGTCATCCATCATATGCTCAAAGTGATCGAACATATCATCGAATCCTACGGTTATTGGTCTTAGGTTGTTAAAAATAGATAGATTGTTTTTCATGTGCTTTCCTCCTTTTAAGTTTAAGCGAGTTAATAATAATGAAGATCCTATCTAAAGCAATCTTCAACTGTATTTATTATAACATATATGTACTATATGTCAAATTACAAGAGTATTTGGTAAAATTATCTGCGATTGGTACGACCTGAGAAAATGTTTCCTTCTCGTTCTCGTCTTAGTTTTCTTAGTACTTTCTTACGTTCTTTGGCCTTCTCACGTTTGATCTCTGATGGTTTCTGGTAAGTGTTGTTGGCTCTGATCTGATCAATGAACTTGTCTTCCTTGATCCATCTCTTGATCTTACGATAGGCTCTCACAGCATCACCGCCTGGGGGTACTTCCACGTAATAACCTTGGAACCCTAACGGTCTGTCTGATTTCTTGAACTTGGGTCTAATTTTGTTTTTTTGATATTCCATTTGCTTTTTTAAATACTAACACAGGGTCTGCTCCATTGTCAACCACCTGATTAGTTATCTGTATTTTAGATACTCCTCTATTCCTCATTTCCGCCGCATCAAACTGATATGCTAGAACCGTTGAATCTACTACGTTTTTTAGTCCTCTTGCATTTGTGCCAAGTTCCTTAGCCTTCTTGGCTATGGAAATCTTTGCGTCTTTGGTGAATTCTATATCCATGTCGTCTAGTCCAAAGAGATATTTTGTCTGTTTTAGGATGGCATTTTTAGGTTCTGTTAATATCCTTATCAACTGTTCTTCACTCAAAGGATCAATGTTTGTTATCATGGAGAACCTACCCACGAACTCAGGGATCAATCCGTATTTTATTAGGTCCTCCGGTTTGACTTCTGCTAGATAGTTTCTTTCGTCATGGGTCTTTAGTTTTGTACCAAACCCCATGCCACCTGATGTTTTTGATCTAATCTGTTTTTCTAATTCTGTAAAAGCACCACCTACTATAAACAATATGTTTTTTGTATCAATAGTTACTGTCTGTTGATCTGGGTGTTTACGTCCACCATGAGGAGGCACCCTGCATTCTGTTCCTTCAACAATTTTAAGTAATCCTTGTTGTACACCCTCTCCTGACACGTCTCTGGTCAGTGATGTGTTCTCTCCTTTCCTGCATATCTTGTCTATCTCGTCTATGAATATTATGCCTCTCTGTGTCTTCTCTATATCGCCACCAGCGTTAGCATAAAGTTTCTGCACAACATTCTCTACATCATCTCCCACGTAACCTGATTCCGTCAGTGTCGTTGCATCTGCTATGGCAAAAGGAACTTCCAAATACTTTGCTATTGTTCTTGCCATCAGTGTTTTGCCTGCACCTGTGGCTCCCAACACCATCACGTTGGATTTATCTAGGTCAAAGTCTATTGGCGGTTGTACGATTCTTTTGTAGTGATTTGCCACTGCTACTGAAAGAACAGTCTTTGCGGCATCTTGACCTATCACATATTGATCTAGATGTTCCTTGATCAGTACTGGGTTTAATATCTCTTTGTCACCTGCGTAAAGTTGTTCCTTACGTGCTTTTACGATGTCTTCTTCTAGTATCTCGACACACAGTTTGACACATTCATTGCAGATGGATGTCTTGCTGGCACCCACAATCATCTTGGTCACATCCTTACGTGACTTATTGCAAAAGGAACAAATCAGCGATTCCTCTGACATTACTGATTTTCTTTGAGTTTTTTAATTTTAGGGAATAGTTCTTGCATGTTGGCGATCTTATTACGATTCAACACACCAAAACTCGATGAGTCATCTGGGTTTGAGTTTAGGAACCATGTCTTGGCCATTGTTAGGATGTATCCTGACCACACCTTCATTTGATTTGAACTGTAATCCATGTTCAGTATCACTGTGGTAGAAGCCCTGCAGGCATTCAACAACCATGTGTAGTCTCTGCCTTTGGCGTTAGGTTTCCATGCTTCCAAGTATTTTTCGTACTCGGGGTCGTCTGCGGCAAAAGGATCAAGTGCCGAGAAGTTGTTGTCATCCCAAAGGTATATTGTTAGATCCTCCTTGGGGAAATACTTGTTGATCTGATCAGCAAAATTGTCTTTGTCCTTCTTACTGAGATTTATAAGACAGAAACTTTTATTCTGGTTCTGAAAGAAACTCGGAGGAGTAACCATTGTTATAGTGCCCATCTTCTTACGCATTTCCAACTTCTCCCCAGTGGCGGCGTAGGTTTTCTGGTGTTCCTTGTTACCTTGTTTTATACTTCTGTCTTCAGTCATTTTGATTCAATATGTTTATTATAACTTGTTGATCATCATCGGACAAGTCCGAAAGTTTTATTTCTTTGTTCTCTAATCTAGTTATCAGGTCGTTTATCCTCGCTTCAACTCTCTGGTGGTAGTCTTCCTCAGATGTCAATCTCTTTCTATATTTGTTAAATTTATCATCTGCTATTTTCTGTTCTATATCAATGGATTCTGCTATGTCTGGTACTTCGTCCACACTGTTTTTCAACTCTGGTAAAATGATTTCATTCTTTTCTGGTTCTGGTATGTCTAGTTCCTTGGACTTTTGCCAAAGTGTCTGATCGTTCTGCTCTTCGTTCTGTATATATTCTCCTTCCACAGGAACAAAGATACGTTTGCCATCTTTGATTATCATTCTGGTTTTGCCCTTAGGCTTGTCCTCGTCAAACCCTTCTAACAGTTTGTCCAACTCGTCGTCGGTCATTGGCCGGTCTTCGGTCTGTGGAGAGATCATGAACTTCTCTTTCAATCCTTCAGCACTCATCTCATCTATGCCTTCTGGGTGTTGTTCTTTGAGTGCAGACCCTTTCGTTATAATGCTTGGATTATCTATGTCTGGGTCCATTAGTTGTGCAATTATCTTTCTGTTCTCTTCCGGTACATTTTCAAATGTGGTGTCGCCTCTTAATATATCGTCGATTATGTCTTGGAAGAAAGCCATTCTCGATTCTGTTATAGGACCTTGCTCTGCCGCTTCTTCTTTTGTGAGACTAACATCTGCTAGATACTGTGCTCTGTTGCTTTCATCTCTTTCCACTTTTAAAGCCTCATCACTGATGTCTTCGTATTTGCCATGCAAGTTATGGAACTTGTCAAGCATTCCAGTACGTTCTTCATCGGTCATCTCCGCCGGTGTTGCCTGTTCCGGTTCCTCCGACTTTGGGGGCGTTACCTCCGCTGGCTTGATCGTCCTCATCACTAAAGGTTTAGCATTCTTTACTACATCTTTTGGTTCTTCCTGTACAGGTTCTACTGCTACTTCCGGTTCCACTACCTCGGTAAAGTCAGGTCTCAATCTCTCAGGCTCCATGGCCTCTTCTATCTGTTCTGATATAGACTGTTCCTCTTCTTCCTCTCTGGCCTTACGTGAATACTCTTCTAGTGCTTTACGTTCCTCTTCCTCACGTTTCTTGAATTCTTCTAGTTGTTTGTCCCTGTCATACTTTGGTGTCTCTAGGTCGAACATAACCTCGTCAGGATCGAATCCGTCCTGCACTGTTGGTCTCGGACCTTTTGAGATATCTACTACTATTTCTTTGTCTTCAGTTTTTTTTTGACCTTTAAGATCTATGTGTGGAATAACATCATTGTCTTCGTGTATGATCTCAACAGGTTTGTCTTCGGGTTTCTCTACCTTGTTATTGAATGCTTCTAGTTTGTCTTTCCAGTCCTGCAGTTGTTGTGTGGCCTCTTGCATCTTGGCCGCCGCATCTGACTTAGACATCATTGCATTCCATTTTAGGTCAATGCCCTCATCATCTGGTTTCTCTAGGTCTATGACCTCCTGTGGTTTAGGTGCTTCTGGTGGGAATCTTCTCATCAAACTCTGGTTGGCCGCAATCAATAGTAGTACAGCAAGTGGATCAAACACCACGATTAACAGCAATATAACCCACCTTACAGCCTTGCTAGTTTCAACTTGGTCCGTTATACCCCAATCCACTGCCAGTGCGGCTATGTACTTGACAGGTCCTATCTCTGCTTCCAGCGTCAGCATCTTTTTCTCAAGTGGTTGCTTCTCGACTATGTATAGATCAATCTTGCCCTGAGAGTCAAATATTTTATTCTCTGCTGTTTCGATGTCCTCTGTGAATGTGCTTTTGTTGTCCTGTGATCCTGATCTCATGTTGGCAATCACAGTTTTTGCTTCTGTGGTCTCTGCCTTGTGATCCTCTTTAAGTTCTGCTATTCTTTTCTGTGCTTCTTTGACGTTGATTGCTATCAGTTCACGTTCCGCTTTCTGACTTGCTTTTAGATCAGCGGCCGCTTTCTCTTCGTTGAAGAATGATTTGTTTGAAGTCAGTATGTCACTGACGTTCTTGTCTAGCACTTTAAGTCTATCATTGAGGTCTTTGACCGTGTTGGTCTCGACCGTAAGTAGTGTTTTTAATTTTTCATTGGCATCTGCTATGATCTGTTGTTGAACTTCTATGTCACCGTCGGCAGTGCCTGTGCTTCTGTTTATGGATTTCTCCAACCTGTCTATGACTGCGTTCTGTCTCAGGATTGAGTTCTTCTCGCTGTCAATCTTGTCCTCTAGTATCTGTATACGTTGTATCAGTGTGTCTGACGCTAGATTCTGTTCCAAGTGTGCTTTGGACAGGAAACCAAAGATACCCATACTTGTTATCAAACTCAATATTATAACCGCTGTGGTCAGGTAGGTCCTTAACATGAAAGGAGTAAACTGCCAGTTCCTGTACAGCCATGAGGCCGTTATCAGTTTACCTACTTCTAGTACACCACCCATAATCACAACAGGCACGAAAGCACCTGGGAATATGGTTGCAAGTCCTATTACTGAATAGAAGATCGCGACTCCAGAAATGGATAGTGCTGATAGTAGTGTGAGTATTGCTATAAACATTGTATTCTGTATTTACTATAACAGAAAGACAGTTTTTATGCTAGTGATTTGATTGGTAATTGTTATTACTCTGCTGAGTAAGTCAACGACGTGTCACTTGCTAATTGACCGCTTGTATTAGGTGCAAATGCAGTAACTTCAGTGACTGTGATAGCGTCAACAATTTCGTTTTGGCTAACAAGCATAACCGGGCCAACTGATACTGAATTGTTTTGATGTCCTGCAACGCCACTTGTTGGATTAAAAACACTCATATTCTCTGTTCTTGAGCCTGCTAGTGCTTCACCAATCTTATCTGCGATATAACCTGCTTTTGTTGAAGTAGTTGTTGATCCGTCCATTGCTGTTCCAACTGTTGGTATGTAATCTGGATTTTCAAATATCAAGCCAAATGCTAGTGTTCCAATTGGAGTGTCACCTGCAGTGTTTGAGTAAGTTGTTACTATGTTGTGAACTTTAAAATTTGATCTAACACCAATTGACTCCATCATCATTTTCCATCTTAGGTTTCCTCTTGAAATTAATAATGATTGTGCTAATGTTGTTGGTGCTGTTGCGAAGTCTGTTGCCACACAAGGTGAAACTCTTCCACCGTTAATTGTCTCTGTATCTAAGAAAGCCGTCTGTGCAATCGATACTGTGAAATATGTTGTTTGTGGTTCTGCTGGAGAAACACCGTATAATGCTTTTGGTTCAACTGTTGCCATAGTGGTTTAAATCCTTTGTAATGTACTTATTTAGCACCGTTAATGTAATTATTTATAAAAAGACCAACTGGGAGAGCCAATATATTTGCAGGCATTATTGGTCATGTGCCGTTCTTTGCCGTTTAATTTAATGTGTGCTTGGTATGTACGACAGTATCCACCTGAAATTGGGTATGAATGTATGACCCTTACTTTGCCTGCGGCCAGACGTTCCTTACTGTACCAACTCACTATCTTGCCATTCTTTGTGCTGGATAAAGCAAAAAATACTGCTGACTCGTGCATTTTCTTTTCATCTCTTTTTAGGTTGAATCTTAGGAATTGTGTGCGTCTGAACAGGAATGCTGGCATACTGTATTCTACATCATTGCCTAACCAGATAGGATCCGGCATCTCGCCTATGTATCCTTTGGTATCACCGGGTGTTTTTGCACCTGTCGTGCCTGCACAGGCCACAGTCGCAAACAGTAAACTAGTCGATACTATGATAGCCTTGAACAATCTCATATGATCCATCTATTTTCTGGCAGATTATCTGCCTTTGTGTTATTAGTACTTCGCCGACTGGCATGTCCCAAGAGTACATCTCACACGAGTCTGCTATGCCCATGTCAAACAAGAAGTCGGATGCTCCGTCCTTGCATACCATTTTCTCTTCTGTACGGTTTTCAATCACGTTGTTGTCTTGATCTACCACTTTAATCTGTGTTATCTCGACATCACAGTACTGGTCCACCCATGGGCCACCAGCCTCCGCTCTTTCAACGTAGTTGAATAGTATTACCAAAGTTATGCCAACCAGGACAACAAATTTTAAGATAGTTGTATCTTTCATGATGTCCTAGTTTAATATTTCTTCGGCTTGTTTGTTGATAGCATCAACATCTATAGAAGCAAGTTTCTTCTTGTTCACTGTTTCTATAATTGCTTCTACTTCTTTCTTGCTCAACTCAACCATCACATATGCTCTATATGATTTGTGTTTAGTTGCAAAGATTTCTTGCTTCTTGACTTCGTAGCCTCTTGCAAGTGTGTCTTTAATTATATTAACAATAACATCTTGAGATCCAGCCGTTACAGATAGATCTTCGTTGGTTCCTGCTTCGTTCTTGCTGATAGTGGTTCTGTTGTTCACTTCACCATTGATCCTATCCACAAGTTTTGCCTTTGCTAATAGAGTGGCTTTCTTAACTGCCAGTTCTAAGTCAGGCGATACAGCCGTACCAGTTTCCACATACTTGAACATAGTTTCATGATCATAATCAACATACCATTTAGGTGTCTTGTCGACCACTCCGCTCTTGTTCATATCTGGTTTGATCTTGTAGGTTGAACATTGTGCAACCATAAGACCTGCCAATACAACCAATATCATTTTTGTTAGGTTTTTCATTTGTTTCCTTATCCTTGTAATTTGTCAATCATTCCGTCCATTGATGCAAACAAGTTAGAAATGAAATTAAACACACCATCAACATTAAAGTCGTTGCTGAACTGTGCCCATCCATCTCCAATCATCGGATACACCGCTAGGAAGATTGCAAATAGTATTATTAGTCTAATCATACAACAATTATAGCACATTTTCCAAATGTGTCAACCCGAGTTGATCTTGCTAGAATGGTTGATTTTATTGACTTATTTGAGGCCAATTTGCGAGGCAACATGGTTAGACATGTCATTTGAAAATTTTGGATCAATCACATGATTGGTTAAACCATTCTGATATTGTGATCTAAATTTTGCAAAGTTATTCATTATTACCTTTTCTTTTGGGAAAAGATGTTCTAACTCATTGTTTTCCAATATGTAAAATACTTTGATATCTTTTTTTATTCTTTTCTCTATCAAATTTACATGTCGCACAGTGGCTTTTTCAAAATATCCAGAGTCAATATCTCTTTTGACGAGATTCTTGTATAATTCTTTAAGACGTTTTAACTTACCCGAGTTTTCAAAATCACCTTCATGAGATTTTATTTGTAGATCTAAAGCCTCCATGTTTACTATGCTCTCTGCCGCACCTTTGTGCTTGATGTAGGTTCTCGTATAAGTGGGCACTTGATAGACACAATGAGATACCTGATTGTTTGATCTAATATAATCAAGTGAGTTTTTGATATTAAGTTTAAAACTGTTACCACCATTGGCAAGATTCACCACCCTGTAATTTGTCAACTCTTTTTGCATTACAGCAGGCCAGGCCATGTTTTTTTCTTTTCTTGTAAAATATCTTTGTGCTATATCACCTGCTTTTTTAGTATCACTCATTAATATTTTTTTGAAATGTTTATTGCTATGGTTGTCAAGCAGATACTTTATGCTACTTCTCTGCCTCATTACATATATCTCATAAAGAGACAAATTTTTCCCTTTTTTCAGTGCTGATGCATAATCTTCAAACATCAGTTTGTCGAAAAATTCAACACCCGACGAATGGCTACAACCAGTGATTAAAATTGTCTTCATTTTTTATATTAATGTTTTTATAAAACC
>Ga0209535_1001016_pt1 | contig 19253 bp, 21 predicted proteins | sample LinPmetageLP28_FD_184041 | JGI IMG/M metagenome (GOLD analysis project Ga0209535, IMG submission 184041) | Marine viral communities from the Pacific Ocean - LP-28 (SPAdes) (version 2) | ecosystem: Environmental > Aquatic > Marine > Oceanic | place: Pacific Ocean | collected 2009-08-22
TAAATGCAGGTATCGCATCTGATGTAAATCTTTTTACAACCGGTATTGTAACTGCCACGACTTTTGTTGGCAATCTAACTGGAACTGCATCAAATGCATCAGGTGCAACTGGTGATTTCTCAATTGCAGATAAGATTGTTCATACTGGAGACACTAACACCGCAATTAGATTCCCTGCTGATGATACAGTTACAGTGGAGACTGCTGGAGCAGAAAGACTTCGTATAACTTCTGCTGGTCTGGTTGGTATCGGAACTGATAATCCAACCTCTAAAATTCACGTTGTTGGTGATGGCAGATTTACTGGTGTTGTAACTGCCACATCATTCTATGGTTCTGCTGCTAATCTAACAGCAACGACCGGTGCTTCTGCTGCTACTTATGGTGATGGATCAAATGTTGCTCAGGTTGTAGTAGATGCTAATGGTAGAATTACTGGTATTTCTAATGTTGCTATTTCTGGTGGTGGTACTAACGGAGTTACTATTGAAAATAATGGATCACCTGTTGGAACGGCAATTACTACTATTAATTTTAGTTCTAATGTAACAGCAACTGCAAGTGGTAGTATTGCTACAATAACTTCTTCTGGTGGTGGAGGTGGGGATACTTATCAATTTAATACTGGAGTTACAAGTTCTATTTCTCTTGCTGCTACTGGAATTGGGATAACCGCATTAACATTACCATCAACAGCAGGAAAACAATATACGATTTACTCTATTAATGCATCAAATGTAGCAACAGGAAATACCGAAGTTAACTTTATTGGAGCATTTGATTTTAGTGGTGGTGAAAGAAGTTACTTTGCTTATAATATTCCTGTTCCGACAGGACTTTCGATTGAGGTATTAAAACAACCACAAATATTGAACCCTTCGGATAGAATTACTATTAGATCTACTGATTTTGATCGCAATGGTGCCGATGATATTATAGATGTTTACATTACATATAAGGAAGAAACTAGTAGTGATTATTTTGGAGTTGGAATTGGAACAGTTGGTATTGCAGTAACAACGAATACTGGAATCTATACATCATCAACATATCCAAGTGTTGTTCAATCAATTCGATTGGCAAATAGAACAGATGTTGGAGGAAAACCAATTTCGATTGCTATTAATAATGGAATACGAACAACTTATTTGATTGATAATTTAATTGTTCCAAAATATGCATCAATTGAAATTTTAGAAACACCAAAGAGATTGAATACTAATGATGTTATAGAAGTTCAAGTTGATGAAACTGAATGTATAGATATTCAAATTTCTGGCAAAAAAATAACATCTTAAGGTAAATAATTATGAGTGAAACAAGAGGAATTTTTGGACTAAATGATCTTATTGATCTAGAATTATATGATGAATGGGTAAATTTGCAGGAGGTATGGATTGATAGATCACCAAGTCTCCCCGAAATTAAATTTAGTGATGGAGAAGAAGAAACATATAATAATGCTTATTTTGGTGGTGGATTCGATTCGGATAGTGGTAATGAAACAAATATAGTTGATAGAATTGAATATTCAACTGATACGACAGTAAGAATTCCTGGTGCAAACTTAAGTGAGGCACGTTACCGTATTGCTGCAACAGGAAACTCTGCAGCAGGTTACTTTGCTGGTGGAAGTCCTGGACATAAATCAACAGTTGAAAGATTAAATTATAAAAATGAAACAACATCATTACTTCCTGGTTCACCATTAAGTGTTTCACGTCGTTTTCTTGCTGCAACTGGAAACAAAACAACAGGTTACTTTGGTGGTGGGACTACTGGATTTCCTGAAGGAGGAAGTGGATCTAATTATTCGACAATGGATAAGTTATCTTATGCTGATGACACTATATCAACACTTCCTGCTAGTGGAAGTTTAAGTGCGGTACGATATGGTCATGCCGCAACAGGAAACTCAACAGCAGGTTACTTTGGTGGAGGTAGACTTCCTAATCCGGCACCTAATGGTTTAACAACAATGGATAAGTTATCTTATTCTGATGACACTAGATCAACACTTCCTGCTAGTGGAAGTTTAAGTGCGGGACGATATAGACTTGCCGCAACAGGAAACCAGACAGCAGGTTATTTTGGAGGAGGTGATAATGGACCAAGTAATGTAACAACGATGGATAAGTTATCTTATTCTGATGACACTAGATCAACACTTCCTGCTAGTGGAAGTTTAAGTTCAGCACGTAATAGTCTTGCCGCAACAGGAAACTCTACAGCAGGTTATTTTGCTGGTGGTGGAACTACAACAACAATGGATAAGTTATCTTATGCTGATGACACTAGATCAACACTTCCTGCTAGTGGAAGTTTAAGTCAGACACGTAGAGACATGGGTGCAGTAAGTTCATTGTTTGCTGGTGATTCTTTAAGAAATCCTCCAGATCCAACTCCAACATCTACTACTGCTAATGGTATAGGAGTGCCACCAAACACTGGTTACTTTGGTGGTGGTGATGAAAGTGATAATTTTGTAACAACAATGGATAAGTTATCTTATGCATCTGATACGACAGCAGTAGTTCCTGGTGCAGCATTAAGTGATGGACGATATGGTCTTGCTGCTACAGGAAACTTAGCAAATGGTTACTTTGGTGGTGGTACTCCTAGTACAACATCAACAATGGATAAGTTATCTTATTTATCAGATACCACTGCAGCAGTCCCTGGTGCAGCATTAAGTGTGGCACGTCAAACACTTGCCGCAACAGGAAACTTAACAGCAGGTTATTTTGGTGGTGGTAGTCCTGGACCAAAAACAACAATGGATAAGTTATCTTATGCTGGTGATACTATATCAACACTTCCTGCTAGTGGAAGTTTGAGTGTGGCACGAAATCAACTTGCCGCAACAGGAAACTCAACAGCAGGTTATTTTGGTGGTGGTAATCCTGGTCCACTATCAACAATGGATAAGTTATCTTATTCAAACGACACTAGATCAACACTTCCTGCTAGTGGAAGTTTAAGTGGGTCACGCCGACGCCTTGCCGCAACAGGTAACTCAACAGCAGGTTATTTCGGTGGTGGTAATCCTGGTTCACTATCAACAATGGATAAGTTATCTTATGCGTCTGACACTAGATCAACACTTCCTGCTAGTGGAAGTTTAAGTGGGTCACGTCAACAACTTGCCGCAACAGGAAACTTAACAGCAGGTTACTTTGGGGGTGGATCTCCTAGCGATAAATCAACAATGGATAAGATATCTTATGCGTCTGACACTAGATCAACACTTCCTGCTAGTGGAAGTTTAAGTTCGGAACGACATTCAGTGGCCGCATCAAGCGCCAGAGCAAATGGTGCTCCATCATCTCCAGCAAATATACCACTTAATAATATTGTATAAGTAGTGCTATAATAAAAGAAAACTTTTGATATGAAACGTAGTATTATAATTATTGATAATTTTTATTCTAATCCAGATAAGATTCGTCAGATTGCTCTGAACTCATCATATCCGAAACCGACAGAGGGATATACATATCCAGGAAAAAATTCTAATGATGATTATTACCCTCCAGAACTTCACGATAAATTTGAGTCAATTCTCAATCGAAAATTAACTCCAGCAAAACCGAATGGATATTTTCGATTATCATTAGAGTCTGATACTTTTCAGCAGGATGTTCATGTCGATCCTTCGTGGGAATTTGGTGCTGTATGTTATCTGAATACTCCAGAACAATGTATTGATGAGGGAGGAACATCATTCTGGATGCACAATAAGACTAAGATGGAACGTTGTCCTCAAACTGATGAGCAAGCAAAGTATTATGGATACTCTTCTGCAAAAGAAGCATGGTATACTACAGTATATGGGGAAGGTTTGGATAGATCTAAATGGACTCGATATTTACTTTCACCAATGAAGTATAATCGTATTGTAATATTCAGAGCAGATTTATGGCACTCTCATAATTATAACTTTGGAAATACATTAGAGAATGGTAGAATGGTTCAGTTATTCTTTTTTAATCCTACAACTTGGTGAGTATGAATAAAACTTATTATTTTATGGCGGGACTTCCACGATCAGGAAGTACATTACTAAAGAGTATTTTGAATCAAAATTCAGAACTTCATACAGAACCAGTCAGTCCCGTATTAGAACTCACTCATTATACCAATACATACTTTCAAGACAGTGAGCAGTATCTTGGATATCCAAAACCAAAATCAGCACATAAAGTCATCTCAAGTATCCTTGAAGACTATTATGATGATGTAGAAAAACCATTTATCATCGATCATTGTCGGGCATGGAGTAATAATATCCAAATGCTCAAAACTTTTATTACACCAACTCCAAAAATTATTTGCCCTGTTAGAAATATCACAGAGATATTGACATCTTTTATTACAATGATACATAGAAATTCGGGTCAAGTATCTTTTATAGATCAACATTTAATAGAGAAAGGGTTATCAATTAATGATGATAATCGGTGTCACTATCTAATGAGTAAAGATGGAATTGTTGAGCAGGCATTATGGGCACAATCACAGGCATTTATTCGAGGTGATGATAAAAAGCATTTGCATATGGTAGAGTATGATGATTTAACAGAAAGACCAGAAGAAACAATGAAAAAAATTTATGAGTTTTTAGAACTTAATTATTATTCTCATGACTTTGAACATATTGAAAATACGCATCGTGAGATTGATGATCAATGGTATCTTAAAGATATGCATCATGTTCGTAAAAAGTTAGAAAAAAAATCAAAAAAACCACAAGATATTTTAAGTGCTGATATTCTAAATAAGTATAGTAATTTAGAGTATTGGAAATATACTAATCATAGGTATTATTAGATATGACAGACAACAGAGGAGTTTTTACTTTAAGAAAAATTATAGAAGATAGAGTTCCTCTTGATAGATGGGTAGATTTACAGGAGGTATGGGTAAATTCTCAAGATGATAGTGAATCATTGAGGTTTAATGATAATCTGGTGTCTTATAATACTGGTTACTTTGGTGGTGGTCGTACTCCTAGTCCAACATCAACAATGGATAAGATTGCTTATTCATCTGATACGACAACAGCAGTTCCTGGTGCAAACTTAACTGGGACAAGGTATGGTCTTGCTGCAGCAGGAGGATCAGCAGCAGGTTATTTTGGTGGTGGTGGTGGTGGTCCTGGTCTACTATCAACAATGGATAAGGTCACTTATACGTCTGATACCACTGTTGCTGTTCCTGGTGCAGCATTAAGTGCAGCACGATATTTTCCTTCTGCTGTAGGAAACATAACAGCAACTTATTTCACCGGAGGTAGATCCGGCAGTGGGACTTATTATACTCAACTAGAAAAAATCATATATTCTTCAGATAGTATTGCTCCTGTTCCTGGCGTAAACTTATCTGCAGCAAGATATCAAATGGCATCTACTGGAAATACTATAGGCGGGTATTTTATTTCTGGTGATCAACAGGGAGTGGGTGACGTATCAACAGCAGAAAAAGTTACATATTCTACTGATACTATTGCTGCAGTTCCTGGTGCAAATTCTACTTCTGCAGCTAGAGCAAGGTCAGCAGCAGGAAATAATACTCAGGGTTATTTTGCTGGAGGGTATGTTGAGTACTCATCTTTTGATAAACTTACTTATTCTACAGAGACGACTGCTTTTTTACCTGGAGTAAATTTAAGTTCCAATACTATATGGGCAGGTGCTACTGGTAATAGTGAAAATGGATACTTTCGACCTGGTCTAACTTCCTCATCTTTGGATAAACTCAATTATTCTACAGATACGATATCACCACTTCCATCGGGTGCTAATTTGAGTGTTTCTAAACAGAAGAACGCCGCAACAAGTTCCAGAGCAAATGCATTGCCACAACCTTTCCCAACACCAACTCCTCAAATATCTGATGGTCCACCAACACCAAACACTGGTTATTTTGGTGGTGGTTATCCTGGTCCAAGATCAACAATGGATAAGGTCACTTATGCATCTGATACGACAGCAGCAGTTCCTGGTGCAGCATTAAGTGCGGCACGAGAACGTCTTGCTGCAACAGGAAACTCAACACATGGTTACTTTGGTGGTGGTTTTCCGTCAATATCAACAATGGATAAGGTCACTTATACGTCTGATACGACAGCAGCAGTTCCTGGTGCAGCATTAAGTGCGGCACGTTCTTATCTTGCTGCAACAGGAAACTCAACTCATGGTTACTTTGGTGGTGGTGATCCTGGTCCAAAATCAACAATGGATAAGGTCACTTATGCATCTGATACGACAGCAGCAGTTCCTGGTGCAGCATTAAGTGTGGCAAGATATGGTCTTGCTGCAACAGGAAACTCAACTCATGGTTACTTTGGTGGTGGTTATCCTGGTTCAAGATCAACAATGGATAAGGTCACTTATGCATCTGATACGACAGCAGCAGTTCCTGGTGCAGCATTAAGTGCGGCACGTTCTTATCTTGCCGCAACAGGAAACTCAACTCATGGTTACTTTGGTGGTGGTGAACCTGGTCCAGTAACAACAATGGATAAGGTTACTTATGCATCTGATACGACAGCAGCAGTTCCTGGTGCAGCATTAAGTGCGGCACGATATGGTGCTGCCGCAACAGGAAACTCAACTCATGGTTACTTTGGTGGTGGTTATCCTGGTCCAGTAACAACAATGGATAAGGTCACTTATGCATCTGATACGACAGCAGCAGTTCCTGGTGCAGCATTAAGTGTGGGACGTTATAGTCTTGCCGCAACAAGTGCAAGAGCAAATGGTCTTCCTACCACCACCCCTTCCCCTGTTATTGTATAAGTAGTGCTATAATAAAAGAAAAAATTATATGTCTTTAATGATTGGACTTCCCTGTGCCGGAGGTATTGTAAGTGAAAAAACAACACTTGGATTATTTAATCTAGGAAAAAGTTTTGTAAGAAATAATATTCATCATGGATTATTAACTCTAACAAACTCTTCTTTGATTACACAAGCACGATCAAAGATTGCAAATTTCTTTATCAATAATACGGAACATGATTATTTGTTCTTTTTGGACAGTGATATTGGGTTTAATCCAGAAGATGTGGTAAAATTATTATCATATCAATTACCTATTGTTTCTGGTGCTTATCCAATGAAGATTATACCTGAACGATATTGTGTTGATGTTATACAACCAGAACAAAGACACGGCGATCTTCTTAAAATTAATGGGAATGGGATGGGATTTGTTATGATCCATCGTCAAGTGTTTATAGATATTGCAAGACAATATCCAGGACTGAAGTATATTCCATCAGATTATCATTCCGATACTCCACATACTCAGGCAGAAATGAATAACTCATATCATTATTTTGCTGAACATAAAACAAAAAACAGTTTTGCATCAGAGGATAAAAGTTTTTTTCATAGGGCATCACAAGTTGGTTATGATGTTTGGTTAGATACAAGTATCAAACTCAATCACACTGGTTATCACATTTATCAAGGATAGTATTATGAAATCTGGAGCAACTGAAACATCTTATACTTATTTGCAAGAACATTATAAATTTCCAGAAAATGTTTTTGTTTCTCATATTCCACAAGAGATAAAGAAATCAACTCATGAATATAAAATATTATGGGCCCACCATGCTTATGACCAACAATTATTTTTAGATTTTGATCATAATATTGTAAATTATATTGTTTCTCCATCACAATGGAATAAAGATCAATTTATTAAGTATCATAATGTTCCTGAAGATAAGATTACTGTAATACCTAATGGTGTTGCAGATATATTTTCTTATTCTAATCAGAAAACAAAAACAATGATTTATACTTCTATACCTTATAAGGGTCTGGAAGTATTATCAAGAGTAATACCATTGATTACTCAAAGACATCCTGATGTGAAGTTTAAGATATTTTCATCAATGTCTTTGTACGGTCCAGGACCTGATCAGTTTTTAAATCTCTATGATCACCTCAAAAAGATGTCGAATGTTGAGTATTCGGAGGCAATTGATCGTGAAGAATTAGTAAAGCACTATCAAGAGTCTGCATTCTTTATTCATCCTTGCACTTGGGAAGAAACATTCTGTGTTTCAATGGTAGAAGCAATGAAGTGTGGTGCATATCCAATCATCACTGATATTGGAGCACTATCTGAGGTTGCAGGAGAAAAAAATGCAAGTGTAGTTCCTATTGATGGAGAACCAACATCGAAAGGATTTAAGATTACTGATGACTTCATAAATAAATTTATGGAGACATGTTGTGAGGCACTGAACTATTACGATCAGGACCAAAATTATTATCATAAAATCTCAAAAATAATATCTAATTATGTTACTGAAAAATATAATTGGGAAACCATTGCAAAGCAATGGAAACTGCTAATTTCACAAATAACAAATCAAACTATGACTACTGAAAACTCTTCTGAATTGACTTATACCCCAATTGATTCTCATCAAGCAGTTACTGATGATGAGTATCTTACGCAAGCATTTTCAAATGTTTTAAGGTGGGAAGAAAGTGATAAGGAAATGGCACAAGGAAGAACAAACTTCCAACTTGAAAAGTTTATTGGACTGAATACACATAATATCTCAGTTTCTTTTGAGCATATTCTCAAGGAACGTCGTATTATGGCAACGGGATATATGTATAAACTCATTGAGATGAAAGAAAAAGTTCGTGAGTTTGATTATAAGTGGGCAGATAAGGAAGATAAGACACAACCATTCATGTGGGGTGATGAAGGATCTGATGGAGGAAGAAAGAAACTATGCTGGCATGATCTAGATGAACTTGAATTAACTCACTATCTTAAGTCGAGTGAGATGGAAATCCGTGATCGTCTTCATCAGATGCAGCACCTTGATAAAATGCTTGATAAACTTGTGAGTCAAAATGGAGGAACACCACCTACAAGAGAGCAATTCCTTGAAGAAAATCAAGAGTATTGGGATACTCGTCTTGCAGAACAAGCACTTGATGACCTAATGGCAGCACAGACTGGTATCTCCGGAGCAAATCTTCAGGCAATGCGTCGTGCTTCTGCTCCTGCAATGGTTGACCCAAGAAATAACTTCAAAGAAGGTTATTTACCAATGGATAAGTTAATGGATCCAAGAGGACGTATGGAGTTTATTGGAGATCTTCAGTCAAAAGTAATGAAGGGATACGAGAAACTGACTGGAACTGATCTAGGTTATGGTGCTGCAATTAAACCGGCAGAAGAAAAGAAATCTATTTCGGGGCAAGGATTTAAGGAAGAATGAATTCTCAAATCATTGTAGTTGATGACTTTTATGATATTCCTCATCAGTATCATATAGGTTTTGATGAAGGGAAATGCCTTATTACTGATGAAACAATTGGCAAAATAACACAGATTTTGGGGCATCCTATTAAAATAGTTGATGCGTCAATTGAAAACGTAAAATCATCTGGTGTACTGGCACATTTAGAGTGTGATTGGATTGCAGTGATTTATATGACTTTGCCATTAGAAGCATTTGGTGAAATGGGAATTCGTTTTTATTCTCATCTTTCAACATGTCTAGAAACATTTCCAACAAAAGAAGAAATTGTAAAATATCAAATTGATGAAAAACAAATAACTAAAGTATTTTCTTCTGATATGAAATTGTGGAAAGAATATGGATGTATTCCTGCAAAATATAATAGAATGGTATTGTTCAGGGGAAATAGATGGCACTCATATACTCTAAATAATATTATTAGATATCAGAAAGTAATTATAAAAAATGGCTGATACACGAGGAACTTTTAGATTAAAAAATATTTTACTTTTAAAGAAAAAAAATAAATGGATTCCATTGGATGAAGTTTGGATAAGTCCGTCTCCTTTTATAGCACCGCCACCTGATACCGGATACTTTGGTGGTGGTGAGGTAAGTGATAATGACAGTTCATCAATGGATAAGGTCACTTATGCGTCTGATACGACAGCAGCAGTTCCTTCTAGTGGAAATTTAAGTGTGGCACGAAATGGTCTTGCCGCAACAGGAAACTCAACTCATGGTTACTTTGGTGGTGGTGAGGTAAGTGATACTGGAAGATCAACAATGGATAAGGTTACTTATGCGTCTGATACGACAGCAGCAGTTCCTGGTGCAGCATTAAGTTCGACACGTAGATATCATGCCGCAACAGGAAACTCAACTCATGGTTACTTTGGTGGTGGTGATCCTACTACAACAATAATGGATAAGGTTACTTATGCGTCTGATACGACAGCAGCAGTTCCTGGTGCAAACTTAAGTGTGGCACGATATGGTCTTGCTGCAACAGGAAACTCAACACATGGTTATTTTGGTGGTGGTGATGTAAGTGATAATGACAGTTCATCAATGGATAAGGTTACTTATTCAAATGATACGACAGCAGCAGTTCCTGGTGCAGCATTAAGTTTGGCACGATGGGGTCTTGCTGCAACAGGAAACTCTACTCATGGTTACTTTGGTGGTGGTTTTCCTGGTCCAAGATCAATAATGGATAAGGTTACTTATACGTCTGATACGACAGCAGCAGTTCCTGGAGCAAACTTAAGTCTGGCACGTAGTTTTCTTGCCGCAACAGGAAACTCAACACATGGTTATTTTGGTGGTGGTGATGTAACTGATAATGAACGTTCAACAATGGATAAGGTCACTTATGCATCTGATACAACTGCTGCTGTTCCTGGTGCAGCATTAAGTTCGACACGTAGATATCATGCCGCATCAAGTGCAAGGGCAAATGGATTACCAACTTCCCCATTTTTAAATTCTGCACCAAGTTCCCCTGCGATAAGATTTTCAGATGGAGCAGCAAACACACCAAACACTGGTTACTTTGGTGGTGGTGAGGTAAGTGATATTGAACGTTCAACAATGGATAAGGTTACTTATGCATCTGATACGACAGCAGCAGTTCCTGGAGCAAACTTAAGTTTGTCACGTCATGGTCTTGCTGCAACAGGAAACTCAACACATGGTTACTTTGGTGGTGGTGAGGTAAGTGATAATGAACGTTCAACAATGGATAAGGTCACTTATGCATCTGATACGACAGCAGCAGTTCCTGGTGCAAACTTAAGTTCGACACGTAGATATCATGCCGCAACAGGAAACTCAACTCATGGTTACTTTGGTGGTGGTGCTGTAAGTGATAATGGCAGTTCATCAATGGATAAGGTCACTTATGCATCTGATACGACAGCAGCAGTTCCTTCTAGTGGAAATTTAAGTGTGGCACGAAATGGTCTTGCCGCAACAGGAAACTCAACTCATGGTTACTTTGGTGGTGGTTTTCCTGGTCCAAGATCAACAATGGATAAGGTCACTTATGCATCTGATACGACAGCAGCAGTTCCTGGTGCAGCATTAAGTGCGGCACGTTCTTATCTTGCCGCAACAGGAAACTCAACTCATGGTTACTTTGGTGGTGGTGATGTAAGTGATATTGAACGTTCAACAATGGATAAGGTTACTTATGCATCTGATACAACTGCTGCTGTTCCTGGTGCAGCATTAAGTTCGACACGTAGATATCATGCCGCAACAGGTAACTCAACACATGGTTACTTTGGTGGTGGTGAGGTAAGTGATACTGGAAGATCAACAATGGATAAGGTTACTTATGCGTCTGATACAACAGCAGCAGTTCCTGGTGCAAACTTAAGTGTGGGACGAAATGCTCTTGCCGCATCAAGTGCCAGAGCAAATGGTCTTCCTTTTCAAGAACAACCAGCAGCAACACCAACATCTCAAACATTTAATATTCCAGGACCAGCACCAAACACTGGTTACTTTGGTGGTGGTTATATTGGTCCATCCCGAACAGCAATAATGGATAAGGTCACTTATGCATCTGATACAACAGCAGCAGTTCCTAGTGCAAACTTAAGTCTGGCACGTAATTCTCTTGCTGCTACAGGAAACTCAACTCATGGTTACTTTGGTGGTGGTGCTTATCCTGCAAAAGCAACAATGGATAAGGTTACTTATGCATCTGATACGACAGCAGCAGTTCCTGGTGCAGCATTAAGTGTGACACGTTATAATCTTGCCGCAACAGGTAACTCAACACATGGTTACTTTGGTGGTGGTGGTGATCCTACTACAACAATAATGGATAAGGTCACTTATGCATCTGATACGACAGCAGCAGTTCCTGGTGCAGCATTAAGTGCGGCACGATATGGTGTTGCCGCAACAGGAAACTCAACTCATGGTTACTTTGGTGGTGGTTATCCATCTTCAATTGCAGCAACAATGGATAAGGTTACTTATGCGTCTGATACAACTGCTGCTGTTCCTGGAGCAAACTTAAGTCTGGCACGTAGATGGGCTGCCGCAACAGGAAACTCTACTCATGGTTACTTTGGTGGTGGTGGAAATATGCCAGCAAAAACAACAATGGATAAGGTCACTTATGCATCTGATACGACAGCAGCAGTTCCTAGTGCGAACTTAACTGCGGCACGATATAAACTTGCCGCAACAGGAAACTCAACACATGGTTACTTTGGTGGTGGCCGCCCTTTTCCATCCCGAACAGCAATAATGGATAAGGTCACTTATGCATCTGATACGACAGCAGCAGTTCCTGGTGCAGCATTAAGTGTGGCACGAGATGGTATTGCCGCATCAAGTGCAAGAGCAAATGGTCTTCCTGCCAATCCACCTACTCCTTTCCCTGTTATCGTATAATTAGTGCTATAATAAAGAAAACCTTTGATATGATTGAAAACCCTTTATCTTATATTTTAATCCGTCCAAATGTCATTAATGATTATGGTCTGAGGGAAATGCGAGAACATATTGAAAGAACAAATAAAACAGATCTTTCAGTATTTGATCCACATAAGTCAAATGAGACTGGTAGTAAAGAATGGATTGTAAATAAAGAGGTTCGTGATACCCAACATGTTGAGGCAGGTCCAATATTCCCAAAAATTGTAGACCTTCTAAAGGACACAGTAAAAGAAGTTATCAATCCATTTTATGGTATTGAGATACTTGAAAGTGAAGTTCCGCAGATCCTTTCTTATGGTATTGGTGGTCACTACTGTCCACATATTGATGGTGAGTCATTATGGCGAACACCGAATAATGAGTTGATATGGAAAAAATCTACCGACCGTGATCTGTCAATGGTCTTATATCTCAATGATGATTATGAGGGTGGAGATTTTATCTTTCCAGACCTTAAAGTTAGAGTAAGACCTGAACCTGGAATGTTAGTTTGTTTTCCATCAAACCACCATTACAGACATGGTGTTGAACCAGTTACTAAAGGACAGAGATATAGTATAGTTTGTTGGGCTACCGCAAAAGGGTTTCCTACAATGGAGCAACAAAATCAAGAACTATCTCAGAAGTATGGTATAATGATAAATAATTAAAAATTTTAGAGAATAAAAATGAAATACATAAAGCACTATTATGTTGATGATGATCAGAATACTTTTTGTTGTGAAACATCATCAAATCCAAAATATAAAAGACATCCTACAAAAGAATATAGTGGACTTGACGTTAAAGTTTGGTTAACTGATTCTGATGGAGTTGATGTATGTCTTGCAGAACTTCCAGATTCAACTACTGTCTCTACCATAACCCAAGAATGTGGTAAGAATAGTGTTCAAGTTTTGACTGAAGAAGAGTATAATACTGTTTGGACACCATACTCTGCGGCATTAACACTTTATGGTGAGGCAAGAACTGCCAAAGAATCTGGTGATACTGATACTGCTTCTACAAAAAAAGCAGAAGCAGAAACAAAAATGACTGAAGCAACAACTGCAATTCGTGCCCTTTAATTTGACAGATTAACAAAATTATTCTACAATAATAGAAATTTAAAATTTTTATTTTATTTTTATGGCAAATATTTTGGGAGTGCAATTCGGACATGATGGATCTGTTTGTCTTCTTAAGAATGGTAAGTTGGAGTTTGCCATTGCAACAGAAAGAATTACTGGTGTTAAAAAACAACAAGGATTTACTGATGAGGTTATAAATTATGCTTTGGACTCTTGTGGTTTAACAGTCGATGACATTGATTGTATTGCCACTAATGATTTTAAGCAAGAATTTTTTGGCAATGAATATCTTTTAGATAATTTTATTATTCAAGGTAGAGAAATTAAGTGTTATATTATTTCCCATCATCTGGCACATTGTGCCTCTGCATATTACACTAGTTCATTTAATGAAGCACATTGTTTTAGTATGGATTGTAGTATGGGGAAGTTGGAAGCAAACTCTTTGGTGGCATATGGTAAAGGGAATAAACTTTTTGCCAAATATTGTCCCGGTGAAATGGTCGGAGTATTATATGGTGAAGTAACAGAGAAGTTAGGACTCGGACCTGCACTTCATAAGGCAGGAACAACAATGGGTCTCTCATCATATGGGACACCATTTGATTTTGATTATCAATCTTATACTGATGATATCAAACATAAGATGAATGTGGCAGCATCTGTTCAGAATTTGTTTGAGAATAAAGTATTGAGTGTCTTAAATGATATAGATCAGAACTCTGATAACCTTTGCCTTTCTGGAGGATCATTTTTAAATTGTAATGCCAACTCAGAGGTCGTAAGAAAATCTAAATTTAAACAGTTTCATCACTTTCCGGCATGTGGTGATGATGGAACGGCAGTAGGTTCTGCACTTTATGTTGCTCATCATATTCTTGGAGATGCAAGGTATGATTATGAATCACAAGACATCTGTTATACCGGAAGAGATTATCCAAGCCAAACACCGGACTATAATTACATAGCAAGACAAATTGCCGATGGTAAAATCATTGGTTGGTTTCAGGGAAAATCCGAGTTTGGTCCAAGAGCACTAGGTAATCGTTCTATTCTTGCAGATCCAAGAAACTTTCATAATCGTGATATCATCAATCATGTCGTGAAGAATAGAGAATGGTTCCGTCCTTTTGCTCCTGTTGTATTAGAGGAATGCTATCAAGATTGGTTCGACTTTCCTATACCTAGTCCTTATATGCTTTATACTGCACAGGTGAAGCAACCAGAAAAAGTTCCATCTATAACTCATATTGATGGATCTGCTAGATTTCAGACAGTCACAGAGAAATCTAATAAGCACTACTACAATATTATCAAAGCATTTGGAGAATTAACTGGTGTTCCTGTTCTACTGAATACAAGTTTAAATGGGAACGGTCAACCTATATTAGAAACCGAAGAGGATGCACGAGAGTTTTATAAAAATTCTAAATTAAACATGATGATTATTAATGGTGATATAATATAAATATTTGGAAGTTATTTTGCAAAAAATGGCAAAATATATTAGTCATTATTGAAAACACACAATTCGTGCCCTTTAATTTGACAGATTAGTAATATTATTTTATAATTATATGAATTTTAAAGTTTACACAAAAGATAATTGTCCTCACTGCTACAAGATTAAACAAGTACTAGAGTTGACAGGAACACAGTTCGTATCTTATAATCTTGGTGAGGACTTTACACCAGAAGATTTTTATGCTAAATTTGGTAGGGGTTCTACTTTTCCGCAAGTAGTATGTGACGATAAAAAATTAGGAGGATGTATTGACACAATCAAATTCCTCAGAGAACAACAAGTCATCAAGTCTTAACATAAATAAAAATGAAGACCACATAAATCGTGGTATTGAATTCTTGCTCAATGGAGGTAAGAGAAAGCAAACAGGACCATTTCACATTATGTTTGAAAAGATGGTTTGCTTTCTGAGATGGAAAGTAAATATTCACTTTGAGTTTTCCATCAAGACATCCCGGAGTAAGAAAAATGTTAGCAACTAGTTTAGTATTTGGTTCATTTCTGACTATTTTATTTCTCATGATGGGTCTAATGATTGGTTGGACTGCCAGAGAATATATGATGAACTATAGAGAGGCACCGAGATATCATCCTGAAATGTTTGATGAGCAAGGAAATCTAATTCCAGATGAAGTAATCGCATTTAATTTTGAAAACTATGACGACAGCAACGAAGAAGAAAACGACAACGACTAAGGCAGTATCACTGGAACTTCCAAAAAATCCATTTGTCTTTGAAGTTTTAGATCTTGTTTCCAAACAAAGAAGCAAGGCAAAGAAGATTGAAGTTCTCAAGATGTATGAACATGCTTCTTTGAAGGCAACATTAATTTGGAACTTTGATGAGAGTATAATTTCTATGCTTCCTGAAGGAGAGGTTCCTTATTCTGGATTTGAGGATCAGGCATCATCAAATGGAACTCTGAGTACTAAAATCTCAGAAGAAGTTCGCAGAATGCATGAAATGGATTCATTTTCTATGGGTTCGAGTGATAAGAACGGACACACCACAATTCGTAGAGAGTTTAAGAACTTCTACCACTTCCTTAAGGGTGGTAATGATGCTATGAGTGGTGTTCGTCGTGAAACGATGTTCATTAACATTCTTGAGGGACTTCATCCATTAGAAGCAGACATTGTTTGTCTTTGTAAGGATAAAAAACTTTCAGATAGATATAAGATTACAAAAGAACTTGTAAGTGAAGCATATCCAGATATTACTTGGGGAAATCGTTCATAATTATGGCAAATCAATTGGGAGATGCTCCTACTAAAACAGAAGAGGAACAGTCTATGACCTCATGGACACCATCAGAAAAAGAAAATTCCAAATCCGTATATGGATGCGATATACTGATAGAGAATGGAACTTGGGAACAAGTATCTACTAAAGATTGTCCTAATGATGCCATGATAATCACTTATGTGGTTGATGGAGAAACGAGATATGATTTGACTCGTAGTCAGAAAGAAGTTCGTATCTTTAATATGTACTGGGATAAGTTTCGTGAGAATTTAAAGGGCATTGGTTTTGGTATGGGAAGAAGCAACCCAAAACTATGGGGACTGGAACCACCACCCCCAACCAAAAAGCGGAAATAATTACAAAATATCGGTAAAAAAAATTCCGGCAATTTTTTGGTCTGTAGGGTCGATTATAAAATTGTCACACCACCTCTTCATAGGGGTGGTTTTTCATGTATAATACGGGGGTAGTCAATCATAATGACATGACACTTGAAATGATTCCTCTCACTCTATCTGATCTTCAAAGACCAAAAAGAATTTCGCCTTTAGAAGATTGTAAATTAAAACTTTTTTTGTCTTGTATTGATGATGTTTTATTTTTAAATCCTGAAAGTATTTCTGCATTATCAGATGATGAAATTTCTCTTGTGGATGATGAAATTTGGTTATTGTATTCGACACTCAAAGTCAAAAAATCTTATTTTGAGTCTTTAGATTTGCCTGAGTATCATGATGATTATGAACAACTTGAAAAAATTGTAAGGAAAATGGTTATTGCAAAAAGATTTATTAAAGAGATTGATAGAGAAAAATACTTTCGTCTTTTTAAAAGGCATAATCTACTTTCCGACAAATATACGAATAGAGAAGAACTTAAATTTTTTATGAGTTCTATTAAATATGATATTGGTAAATTATTCACTAGCAAATCTCCTAGAATTTTTTCTAGAATGTGTGAATATATGCTTGAGAATTATGGTGATGATGGATTGAATAAAATCACAGGATCCGTTATTTTTGACAAATTCGAAGGAGGTGTTGACTAAATACAGTATAGGGTCTATAATAGACCTATCGTTCATCAGAGGAAACTCTGACGCAAGTAAGTCGCGCAACGGTTCCGTTGATTCCATGCTAGAACTATTATTCTATTCATCACTCACATGTGCTCAAGCTGATGCTATTATGCTGAAGATGAGAGTAAACGAGAATATCTCTAATGCTTTCAAACTTGAGTTGGTAGAGACCGTAAAGGAATCTGTCCCTGAGTGTGTATGGGACGCAAACGACTAAAGGAACGGACTTAAAAATCCAACTACTTTAGGAGTAAAATCATGTCTACTATCACTTATCGTGGTGTTAAGTACAACCCAGAAGCATACAAAGCTGCTGTGTTGGCAGAGCAAACCGCAACTCGTAACCACAATCTCATGTATCGTGGTATCAAAATCGAACGAAAGTTTGCATCACAAAGTTGACGATTATCGCACTTAACTTTACTGGGGGTCGCAAGACCCTCTTTTTTATGCTATAATGATGATGTAGTAATATGGTATATGGAAAAAGAAAGAGTTAACTTGATTATTCGCAATTTAGAACTCCTTTTAGATTCTCTAAAGGCAGAAGTAAATTCTGATAGAGATGATAAGGTAGACTATAATCCATATAGTGAATATATTGAAGATTATGATGAAGTCTTTGAGGAGGAAAATGACTGAAACAAAAAAAGCAAAAGAACTGGTAAAATTACTTGAAAGACTGATAGAGAAAGATTACCTCTATAGTGAAGAAAGTATCAAAGAAATGAAATCACAATTGCGTTCGGTAAAACAGCAAATTGTTGATATAGATAAAAAGAACTCAAAAGGATTTGGAGCATGAATGTAAAATTGATCAGTGTCACTCCTGATGCAGAAAAAATGATGGGATATGTGGCACGAGTGTCAAATCCTTCTAATCAAGAGAATCCAAAGGTTGCTGGTCTTCTTAAGTATTGCGTCAAACATCAGCACTGGAGTGTCTTTGAGCAGTCATTCATGACTCTTGAGATTGAGACCACAAGAGGACTTGCGGCTCAAATCTTGCGTCACCGGAGTTTTACATTTCAGGAGTTTTCTCAGAGATATGCTGATAGTTCTCTACTGAGTACAAATATTCCTCTACCAGAACTTCGTCGTCAAGATACAAAAAACCGTCAGAATTCTATTGATGATATTGATGAATTTAAAGTTCAGAAGTATCAAATGTTGATGCAAGATCACTTTAGAGATGCAATGGCATTGTATCAGACAATGCTTGATGATGGTATTGCAAAGGAATGTGCAAGATTTGTCCTTCCTTTAGCAACTCCTACAAGACTTTATATGAGTGGTTCTTGTCGTTCTTGGATTCATTATATTGATTTGCGTTCTGCTCACGGAACTCAAAAAGAACACATGGACATTGCAGAAGCATGTAAGAATGTTTTTATAGAGCAATTTCCAACAGTAGCAGAAGCACTGGAATGGATCTAAATATTTTTATACTGAATTGATAACATGGCAACATATCCGATTATTAATAAAGAAACTGGTGAGCAAAAGGAAGTAGTTCTGAGTGTTCATGAATGGCCAAAGTGGTGCGAAGAAAATAGTGATTGGATTCGTGATTGGTCTGATCCATCTAC
>Ga0209535_1001018_pt1 | contig 19221 bp, 13 predicted proteins | sample LinPmetageLP28_FD_184041 | JGI IMG/M metagenome (GOLD analysis project Ga0209535, IMG submission 184041) | Marine viral communities from the Pacific Ocean - LP-28 (SPAdes) (version 2) | ecosystem: Environmental > Aquatic > Marine > Oceanic | place: Pacific Ocean | collected 2009-08-22
GCTGGAATAAGACTTGTAGAATTTAAAGAAAGTGATAAGAGGGTAAAAGGATGGAAAATAGAGAAGCTATAGTCGAAATTATTCGAGGTAGTGTATCTAACAGAAATCAAATTGGGACCATTGAAGAATATAACACCATAGTTCGTAGTAATGCTTGGAGTGGAGAAATGTATAAAAGTTATTATGCATTTGATGAAACTTTAAAAGATTACGTAGAACAAAATAAGGGTGTTAAAGGATTTGATGGTCTTACCTATATTGATAAAATAATATTAGATATTGATAAAGGAAGCATTCCTGATAACCAATTTCAACCTTATCTACTAGAATGTCTAAAAGAAATAGATGAACTAGGTATAGATAAATCACACATTAACATATGGTTTAGTGGTACTGGATATCATATAGAACTATTAAATGTATTTGGCTTTCAACCTAGTAGAGTTTTACACGAAAAAGTAAAACTCACTATGAAAGAACATCTATCATTTGCAGATAGTATCTTTGATAAAACACGTATCATTAGAGCACCTTGGAGTTTAAATACAAAAACTAAATTATATAAGGTTTTTATTCCTTATGATTTAATATGGAATTTAACTTATGATAACGTATGTGAAATGGCTAAAAGTAAATCTGTTTATGAAGATAAATGGGTAGAAAATAATTGGTATGATACATTAAATAAGGATAGTGAAGTAGAACCTTACTTACAACATCTTATTGTATCTACATCAGAAGCAGTAACTAACTCTAACTATAGGCAGACAGATACTACATCAGTAGTAACTTGTATGCAACACGTATTTAATGAAGGACCTACTAAAGGTTCACGTAATATGAAGTTGATGCGTATGGCTAGTAGTTATAAACGTGCTGGTATTCCTTATGTAGTTGCCTTAAATGGTATGCTTCAATGGGGTAGTGGCAGTTTAGATGATGAAGAAATAATAAGAAGTACGAGTAATATTTACGATGGGAACTACCAATATGGATGTCAAGATGTAATTATGGCAGAATATTGTGACCCTAAATGTATACACTTTAAACGAAAAGACTATACCTTGGAGATTAGAGATGTAAACGAATTACAAGATGCATTTAAAGCATACATTGCAAATGATATGACTAAGATGTCTGTTAATTTAGCTGATATATGGAATACACCTGATTATATTATAAAGCCAGGAGAACTAGTAGTGTTCTCTGGCGATACAGGTATGGGTAAATCAGCATTTGTTCAAAACATTGTAACTAAAGTAGATAAGCAAACGCTTTTTCTATCTTTAGAAATGCATGAACACTTAACATTCAGACGATTCATACAAATTGCAACAAATCAAAATGAGAAATGGGTATACGATAAATTTAAAGCAGACCCAGATACATCGTTTGAAGATAAGCTAGGACATATTAAGTTAATGACAGTAGCACCAGAAATAGAAGCAATACGTAAAGTTGTTGCTATACATGAACCTAACATATTAGTAGTAGATACTACTGATGAGGTACACGTAGATAGATTTGATGGTGAAATTCAAAGACAAAATATGGTCATAGGTGCATTAAAAGAAATGGCACAAAAGCACAATATAATTGTGTTTGCTGTGCACCACGTAAACAAAGTATCTGCAGCAGGCAATACCATATCTTTGCATTCATTGAAGGGTAGTACTAATATTGTACAAAAAGCAGATAAAGTTTTAATGGTTAAAGGTAAACGTGATGAAAGAGCAAGAATCATATGTAGTGAGAAATCACGAGATGAAGGTCGCTTTGAAATGACAGCTGCATTTGACTATGAAACTATGACTTTTAAACAAGTCGATTGGAGTTAAAGATGATAAATATAAGAACAGTAAATAAAGAAAGTATAATTCTTCAAGAACTTATACTTTTGTATATTATTGTAATAGGTGTTTCATATCAAAAAGTTAAAGGAGAACATTTTTCTTTTAACTTTGGTATCGGACCAATAGAGCTTGTCTTTACATTAAGGTTGTGGAATAAATGACACATCCAAATAAGATACGTGGTAATACACTTGAACGAGAAATCGTCAACAAGTCTAAAGAAGCAGGGCTCTCAGCAAAGAGAGCCTATGCTTCTGATGGAAGGTCACTAGGGTTTAGTGAAGTTGTTGATGTTCTTGTAGAAGATGTTACCATACAAGCAAAAAGAAAGAAAAAAGTAGCACAATGGTTATACCCAGATTTTCATGGAGATGATGTAGATTGTGTTGTTACTAGAATGGATAGAAAAGAAGCATTAATAATAATGCCACTAAAAAGATGGATAAAAATGATGAAGGAGATTAAAGATGGCACAAGCAAGCTTGACAAGTAAAGAAATTGCAGAATTAATGAAAGGAATATCGCAGCTTGTATCAGTAAAACGTATAGTAAAAAATATAGACGTAGATACATTAGTAGATATACTTTATAAATTTGAAAATGCTGGTAAGTCAGATGATGAAATATTTAGAGCATCAGAAGATTCACATGATAGTTTTCAACCTAGAGTAGGGAATTGTGAGTGTTGTGATGACTAAATTCAACAAAGAAGAGTTATTGATATTAAGGTCAGCATTACTTAATTTCAAAAAAGCACCCTGGGTATCTGAGGGAGAACATAAGATTATTAAAAATATGTTAGAAAAGATACATGAAATGTTTAATTAGATAAATAGATTATTCCCCCCTATAAATCAACATGCTTTAAAAGGAAGCAAGTGGTGAAAACCCACCTAACCCTTTAAGGCAAATACACTTGGTTGGCACTGATGTATATGATATATTAACAAAAGGGGGGAATAAAAAGGAGAATGATTTGAAAGAAGTTGAAGTAAATATAAATGAACAAGGACAAGTTCAAACATTTAATAATAAATATGGAACTTTTTATTTATATAATATTGATTATTTACCTGATGGTACAATAAATATAGATAAAGCGTTACAAACTTTGCGTTTTCATCTAAACAAGCTAAATAAGTAAAAAAAAGACTACGAGAATAGGGTAAGAATCAATTAAAAAAATTTATTCGACATAACTATCGGATAAACACAGCTATGTTTATAGAGAACTATTCAGTTTCGTTATTATCCATTTCTTCTTCTGAATCCTCAATTTGGTCCCTTCTAAGTTCATGAATAGTATGAACAGGTATACCAAACATAAATTCACCAAACATTGCAGGACTTTTATAAGTTCTCATAGCATCTCTACCAAATCTACCAAATGGAAAATACGTAGCTAATTGATATTTAGTTAAATTTTCTAAATCACCATTTAATAATGCAGTAGTTGGAGCTAATACAAAACGTGCAACAGGTGGTGTAACTATACTTAATGGTGATAATACAGGGTGTGGGTATTGACTAAAGAAAGCTCTTTCTCTTTCTTCTTCATCACCAAATAATAACATAGATGTATCTTGCATCCAGTTCATAGGTGGTGATAAAGCGTAATCAAATATACTAGCTACAAATATGTTAGCTAATGCTAATGACATCATATCAGCAGTAAGTTGTCTTTGTGCTCTTTTTGTTTGATAGCCACCATTCCATTCTTCAAATCTAGCTCCTCTATATACTTGTATTCTTCTACCTATACTATTCCAGGCATAAGGATGAAAACGAGTCATAACTCTACCAAGAGATGTATTTGCTATGTTTGGTCTTTGAGTAGCATGATAAATAAACTGTGATGCTTTAACTGTTCTGTTAGCTAACTCTATTAATATAGGACTATCAAAAGGTAAATTTTTACCAAACTCACCTAACATTTGTCTGGAATTAATGTATGCTGCATCCCAAGTTCTACTACGTAATAAAAATTCAGATTGTCTCATGAATGTAGCACCAGCTCTTGTAATAGCTTTACCTGCACCAACCTCTTTAAAAGTTTCTCTTACTGTTAATTCAGAATAATTATCAAATTCTTTTGAGTCTCTATCACGTAATCCACCCTTACTTATACCTTTAGATATAACTTTAGCAGCTTTAACTAAGGGTTCTGACATACCAACTACTTGAAAACGTATGTCTTTAGCAGCTTCATTAGTTAACATATCTTCAAAAGTACCAATGTACGCTTGCCATTCTTCCCAGTCTTTTCTATTCCTAATTGTTTTTTTAATTCTTTTACCAGTAGAGGAGTCAAGTAATTCATATGTTGTAGTTTCACCCCAAACATTTTCATTCCACCAATTGTCACTTAATGCATTTGTAAAAGGTTTTAAACCTACATCAGTTATAGTATTACTACCACCACCGTATATGTTAGTTAAAAAAGTTTTAGGATGAAATAGTAATGACATCATTTCAAACTTTCCTTCTATATCATTTAATCTTTGACCCATACGAGCAATATACATATCTCTTGCTGCTCTATCAGTTGGTGCATCTTTAAGTATTTTACCACCAAATATTCCATCAAGTTTTTCAGTAAAGTTTATAACAGACTCATCTGTAAGTACTTGATATCCATTACCAAATCTACCTATTTTATTAATATTTTTTTCTTGCATTAGTTCTGCTAAATTTTCCATTCTAAATTCATTAGCCATTTCTTTAGCTGCTTCTATACGTGATAATTCTTCTATACCTTGTCTTTTTAGTGCAATAGTTTCTCCACGTATAGCTCCTCTTTGGAATGTTGTAAGACCAATTTGAGCATCAACCCTATCAAGAAAATCTTTTTGTTTTCTCATTCCTTTAACAAAACCTCTGTCTAATTTATTTTTTGCATAATCTTTTAATAATGCAAATTCGTTTTTAGAAATACCATGAATATCAAAATTTCTAATAGAAGGATAACCCATTTGATTTTTAGCTACATCCATCATAAAATATGCCCACGATTCTGTTATATTTTTATCTGTAGATAAAGGATTTTTTTCTACAAAACGTTTTATGTTATTAGATAATTTTAAAGATAAATTACTGTTAATTAAATTTCTGTATTGAGAAGAAACATATCTTTGAACATGATTCATACCTATATCCCATTCAGGTAAACTTATTTCTTCACTTCTACCTTTTAAATTTCCATTATATCTAGCACTATCCATAGGTTTTTGTAATGTAAAATCTTCAATAATAGCAAGTTCAGTTATGTCAGTTTCTAAACTTACGCCTTTGGTGTTATAACCTTCGTATTTTTTATATAAAAATATTTTAAATCTTTCTAATGCTTTTCTTTGTGCTACAGTACCTCTGTCACTAGCTGCAAACTCTAAATCTTGAGCAGCTAATTTATCAGGATTGTTTTTAACTTCTTTTAATTCTAATTCTATTTTTTTATCTATAGCTTTTTTATTTTGTTCTCTTCTAAATTTAGTACCAAATGGGTCAGTATGTGCTACGTAATGTTCTACTTTACCATTAGAACTTACAAACCTACCTATTCCAATCATTTTACTCATAGGTTTATTTCGTTGATATCTTTTTATTTCTTCTTTTACTATAGCATATTCTTCTTTAGAAAGTTTTTTATTAAAATCTAATTTAACTTGTTTTCCTTTTATTTTGATAGGACCTTCAAAAGTTCTTTGCAAATGTTCGTTTAATCTTTGATAGTATCTAAAAAAATTAACATCAGTAATAGAAGGTAATAATTTTAATGCTTCTAAAGGATTGCTAGTAATTACTTCCCCTAATCCAGCATATAAAGAATCTATTTTTGTTTTATCAGAAAGTAATCCATTAGAATCTAAAAACAATTTTTGTAGTTGTTGTATGTCATATTCTATTTGTTTATTAGTTTCGTTGTCTTTTGGTTTAGATAATTCTTCACCTTGTGGTATTTTATATTCATTAATTTTTTTATTTAATCGTATTAATTTATCTTTTAATATTGTATTGTTACTCATAATGACATCATTTAAAACTTGTGTCATAATATTTGTGTAAGATTCGTTAATCATTCCTATAACTTCTTTAACATTAGAAGGAACTCTTTCACCTTTACTTCCTTTTACATCGGGAAAGTTAAAAGTAACTTTATTTTTAATCATTTTATCTACTTCTTTTTTAAGAACATCAAACTTTTTTTGAATGTTTTCTTGTTGTTCTTTGTTTTTAATACCATCGTAAAATTTTAATTTTCCATTGTTACCTGGATTACCTTCTCTTAATAACATTACATATTTAAATATTGTATTGTAATTATCTGCTTGAATTTTATCTTCTGGTTTTATAAGACGTAAACTTTTTTCTATTTGTTCTTCAATATCTTTTTGTTTAGCATTTTCAAGTTGGTGAAAAGATAAAGCTAATTCTGTATTTAATTCTAAAGTACTATAAGGCATAGTTCCTTTTTTAAATTTAATATTACCATCTTTGTCTTTAACAACATTAGTTACACTACCTAAGGTTTTATCTTTTTGTGCATTTTCAATAAATTTTAATTGGTCTTTTAATGTTGTCGTAGCAAAATGTTCAAACCATTTTGGTGCACCTTTTATAACATATTGACCATCTTTTACTCTAATTGACTTTTGTAGTAAAGTTTTGACAATACCAGGTTGTAATAGTTTATTGTAATAGTTCATAAAATTATTAATGTCTTTAGCTGTAGCATCGCTAAATTCTTTACCTAATTGAAATCCTTGAAATGGTCTTCCTGTAGTAAAAGATTCAAACTGAGCATCAATAGTAGAACCAAAACCTTTATATGTTTCTAAGAAATTTTGTAATCTACGTAAAACTGCTTTACCGTAGTCTGTAACATTTTTATCTTTATATGCTTGTTCAAAATTAATCTTAGCAATACCTGTGTCTTTATCAACTTTAATTTTAGTATAAGGTTCTTCTATAATTTTTATTTCTTTTTCTTTTGTTTCTTTTTCTAATTCTTGTTTAACTCCTTCTTCTAAATCCTTTACTTTAACTTTTTTAGTACGAGTAACTGGTATTTCAGCTTCTTTAGTAGTTCCAGGTGCGTTAATTTCATTTGTTTTATTGTATACTGCATCTAAAGTTTTAAAAAATATTCTAGCATTAACGCCATCAATAGCAGGGTTAGCAAACATAAGGTTGTTTTGTAATTCATTAATAGCTTCTTTAATATTTCTTACTTGAACTAATCTTCTAGTAATATAAGCATCATATTTCATTGTATTGTAGTCAGGATATTTTTTCTTTATTTCAGCGTTAATTTCTTCTATTCTTTTTATGCCTTCGTTTAATGTTAACTGTATGTTTTTATTTTTTTTCTTAACAAAATAATTTATTTTAGGGTTACCTTTAGTTTTTACAATAGGATGAGCTAATAAAGCAAAGTCGTAAAAAGCAAACATTTCTTCTCTAACTTGATTTAATAATTTTTTATTAGTTATTTTTTTGTCTAATTGATTAAATATAATTTTTTTAGCTTGTAATATATCTCTAGATATTTGTTTGCTGTTGATTCCTTGCTTTATTTCAAAAGTTCTTACTAATATATTTTGTAAATCAGTCATAATATTTTCTTTAGCCATACCATTCTTGCTTAAAAGTCTAATTATTTCATCACCCTTACGTGTTAACATATCTACGCCTACTAAATTATTAACAGTACCTCTAATGTTTTTACCATCTGTTAAATTATTTGTTAATATTTTAATGTCTAAGTCTTTGTAAAAATCTAATAATCTAAGTTCTTTAAAAGTTGTACTCTTTTCTAAGTTAGTATATGTACGTTGTAAATATTTTACAATGTTTTCAGGTTTAGTAAATGAAAAACTAAGGTAATCTGTAGGCATATTTAATTCAGATAGTAGTTTAGCTTGTTGTAAAAAATAATTTGTTTCAGCTCCTTGTTTCATAAAAGGCTGCCATTGATTTATAAAGTCTCTAGAAGCTTTAAGTAAAGAAGCATTTTGTACTTTATTATTATATATTTTATGTTCTGCATTTACAGTTACATCTTTTTTACTTTGTATTGCTCTAGAAAATACTTTGAATGTAAAAAGATTAGTTGTTCTGTTGTTTGTTAAACTGTACCATTCACTTGTTTTTAAATTGCTTACATCTTTTACAACTTGGTCTACTTTACGTTCTACTTTAAAAAAAGTTTCAAATATTTTTTGTACATTTTTAGTAGGTTTATTAATATTTATAAACTCCGCACTATCAACAGCTATATTAATACCTGTGTAACTAACATCTTTTAAATATCCAAAATCATTTAATTTAATTTTAATGCTATATCCATTACCAATATCTAACTTACCACCGTTGTTACTAATAATATCAAATAACATTTGAAAATCTGTAGTAGCATTAACAATAGTACCTACTGCTTTTTTACCATCCATAGCTGCTTTTGCTGCTTTTAATCTTTCTTTACTACTTAACAACATAGAAAGTTTGTCACTATTTGTTAATGTTTTATCTTGAAATATAACACCAAATATATTTTCTGCAATACTGCGACCATTTTTATTATATTTATCTTTCATTGTTTTTAAATCTTTTGGTGTTGCAGTAACATTACCATCTTGAAGTTCGTATTGTATTTTAGGATTTTTAAATGCTCTTTTTACAGTAGAAGGCAATGATTGATACCCCGTAACTGTATCACCATCTTTGTCCATACCACCTAAATATATATCATTTAATTCAGATGCAAAGAAATTATATCCTCCACGTTCAACAAATCCTTTAAATTGTAATGCTCTTACACCTCCATTACCACTGTTTGGTGTTCTCATTACTAAATATGTTAATGCGTCTTTATATAAATCGTATTTTAATCTATCAGATTTTTTAATAGTTTTAAAAGTTTCAAACGCTTTTTCAAGAGTCATGACTTCCTCTCCTATTTTGATAGGGTCTTTTTTATGTCCTTCACCTAACATAAATTCGTTATTTTTTAACCCATTCATACGTTCTAAACGTGGCGTATAAAGCCCTGAATAGGCTTTAAATCCACTTTCTACACCTATTTGATTACTTCTACCTATAATATATCTTGCAAGCATATTTGACGTAAAGTTTTTATTTTCTACCATTACATTAAATGCATAATCTGTCTTACGTAATATCTCTGGTGTTAAACCTAAATCAGTTAGTTCTGACATTTCTAAAGTAGCTACATCAGCCATTTCAAGTACATCTTTTTTGACTTGTTTATTTAATTGACTAAATATTTCTTTAGATTTTTTTGTAGTAGGATTTAAAGAAATTACATCTAACAATGCTTGTACTTCTATATTGTCTATATTAAACTTTACATAATTATCATCGCTTTGTAAAAATTCTCTAGTAAGTTTTTTATTACCATTCATATTTTCAATTCTTAATTCTTGTATTGCATCAAAATATACCTGGTCAAAATCTTGTAATGTATTTTTATCTAAAAATTGTTTATATAATTTTAATTTTTTATCTCTATTTATTTCAACACGTTGTTTGTAAACATAATCAGTTACAGATTCGTTAACACCAAATTCTTCAGGTCTAATCTTAGCAAAATCTATAGCGTCTTTTAATGACCAAGTATCATTTTTGCCTTCTATTAATTCATTAATATTTAATCTACCTTTTTGTTTTAACCCACTACCATAAGACATAACGTGTATATTATTATCCATCATAAATTTATTTAATCCTGCAGACTCTGGTTTAAATCCACCAACTTTATTACGTATGTCACCCTTACCCATTCTTGGTGCAGCAACAATTACAGGTTTCATAAATCCGTAATCTTTAGTCCATCCAAATTTTTCTGTAATTACTTTGAACACATCTTCTCTAATAATTAAACCACCATCAGTACCTGATTCTAGTTTTAATCCATATTTAATTAATTTTTTATCTGTGACAGCAATCATATTTAAATAATCATAAATACCACCTGGTAATATTTTTTCAAAATCTTTTGCTTCCATAGGAATAACATCACTTTGTGGTAATGTATCATACTTGTTATCTTTTAATACGTCTCCATTAATTTTACCTGTAGCTATATCTTCTTTTAAAGTTTTTATTGCTTTAATTAAATCTTTTTTATTAGATGTAGGACGTTCTATAATTCCGTTATCTAATAATTTATAAATCATATTAGATGACATTTCAAGTTGGTCAAAAGCAGTCTTTAAATACTTAGGATTAATTCCAGTTTCTAACATAGCTGCTACATGAACATTTAAATTTTCTTTTACACCATTAGGTACTTTATGTAAAATTACAGTACCTTTATCTTTTGCACCACCGTATATATAATAATCCGAATAATCTACTAACAAATTATCGTACAATTTATTTAATTGTTTAGTGTTATATATCTCTAAAGGTTCTTTATAAGTACCTGGATTTTTAGGGTCTTCTGCTTTTCTTATAACAACACGTGTATCTTTTTGGTACCTAACGTTTATAGAGTTTTCTGAAGTACGTTCTATTAAATTCTTACCTTCTTTATCTACTTCTAACTTACCAGTTCCTATTTCTACAATTTCTCCATTAACATCAAATGCAAATTCTTTATATTCTTTGTAATTTTTTAAACGTAAAAACATAGACTTCAAAGGCTTTTCACCTATTTCATTTTTAAAATTTATTTTAGGATAAACACTTTGTATGCTAGATTCAAAACCTTGATAATTATCTATGTTATTATAGACAGCATCTATAAGCTTTACTTTAGTGTCGTGCTTAGAATAATCTTTGTATACTGGGTCAGAAACAATTTGAGTATATATTCTATCTAAAGATGTATTAATACTAACACTATCATTAATATCGTTTTTATCAGATTTAATATATTCGTTGTATTCAGGGTCAAAACCGTCTAACAATCTAGATTTAAAATCATTTACAATTGCAGTATCTACTGCATCCTTTCTTTCTTTTGTTTTTCTAGCAAAGTCTTCTTGCGTTTCAAACTTTTTAATATACAAATCTACTGCTGTATCACTTTTTAATGCTTTGACTGCATCTGATTTTGTTGCTTCTTCTGATAATTCTTTTAATTGTTTTGGCGTAGCTTTTTCTATATCTATTTTTTTGTCTTCAGCTATAGTAACTATCTCTCTATCTATAATTAATTTTGCACCTATTCTTTGTGCTCGTTGTTGTTGTTGTTGATATAAAGTATTAACATGAGTGTCAAACATTTCTTGTACTTCAGGATTTTCTTTGTATGTTTCTGTTTTTTCTATTTGTTTTTTATATCTGTTAATGTTTCCATTACCATTAGCCATAGGGTTTTCATTAATCATTTTTCTAAATTTAACTTCTTGTGGTGATTTAGAATTTGCTCCAAAGAAAAAACCCATCATATATTCATATACTTGTTCAGGCAATGGTAATTGATTGTAAGTAGCCATACCACCTTGAAATGCTGACCCAGATACACCACGTGCAAATGCATTTGCTACTGTTTCATTAGTTAAAGAATTATCTGCAGCTTTACGCACTGCATCTCTACCTGCTTTTGCTGTAGAGGGATTAGAAAGTAATCTAGATATATTAACAAAACGACCTATACCACCAAATGTAACTCCTGCTAATGCTCCATGCATTGTTGATTCTGCAATAGCTTTAGGTCCTTTCCAAACAGAACTAGCACCTAATGCAACACCAAGGTGAACTCCTTCTTTTGCTAGCTGTCTAAAGGTTTCATTTTTCAACAAACCTTTATTCATAAAAGTAGATGATAGTAAGCCTGAAGAACCTATTCTTTTTTCAATATTATCAGTAACCATGTCAGCAACACGCATAGGTATTGAACGTATTTGCCAACCTTTTAAATCTTTTACTTCTTTTTTACCTGCTTTTAAAGCAAGTTTTACAGCTTCTTCTTGACCTTCTTCAGCTATAAACTTAGCAAATGGTCTAAAACCACCTATATCTATTTTAGCTGCCTGCTTACCCATACCAGATGCTAAACCACTTGCACCTAATTTTATTGATTCTTCTGCTGCTTCAGCTGCTACTATTTGGTCTGCTATTTTACCACGTTTAGTTGCTGCATCTTTTGTTGGTCTTCCTACTGCACGTTTTATAGCTAATTTAGCACCACCTCTTTTAGCTACAATACCTGGTACTGCTGCACCCATAGATAAAACACTAGCTACAATGTCAGGAGCAAATCCTAAAAAATGTCCTACTTTATTAGCTAATGATTCTGTAGTGGTTTCTGCTTCTGCTGCCCAACCCAATGTTGTAAATCCTTCTACAACACCACTAGTAAATTGATTTAATACATTTTTTAAATTACCTTCAGATGTAAACATATCACGATTAAAATTTCCACCTGAGTTTTTTACTATTTTTTCAATGTAATCTATATCAGTTTCAGTAAAACTTTCTGGATTTGCTCTATATGCAGTAGCACTTCTAACTGCAAAATCATCTGCGGTTATATTTTTAGATTTATATAACGATTCTAAATATTGAAGCTGTGTATTCAAACTATTCTCCTAAATAAGTAGATATTAAACTTTGTTGACCAATATATGTTTCTTTATAACTGTCTGGTAAATCTTTAACATTTACTTCATTTAATATATCTCTATAAACTTTAAACTGTCGAACTATTTCTGGATTTTTTTGTATATCTACGTTGTTTGTTTCTGCTTTTCTAGCTTCATTTATAACATTACCATAAGTACTTAAAGCTGTACCTACTGAATCTATTTGTTTTTTACCAAATCTACGTCTTTTAATTCTTCCTTCTATAGTACTAGTGCTAAGTCCCATACCACCTAATATTCCACCACTAAATATACTTGCAAAAATTGAAGTACCTACGTCTTTTTTGTTTATTGTTCTTTTAGTATCTCCAGTAGTTTGTAATGTACCTGCATTTTGCCCAGTCAATACATCTGTTTCTGCTAAAGTGTAACTACCAACTGTATCATCTATTAATTTATCAGCACGTTTTTTATCGTACAATTCGCTTTCTAATTTCATATCAATCATTTTTTTAGCAGCATATTGTTCTAAATTTCTACTATCTTCATTTAACCCTTTTACCGCTGATAATAAATTTGCTAAACTTTTAATTGTTTCACTCATGTTATATTCCTCCATACATATCTAATAAAGATTGTCCGTAATTTGATTTGATTCCAAGTTCAGAACCATACTGGTCTAATTGAAATCCTGCTGATTGTATATCCCTCATAGAAGATGCTTCTCTTTGTTGTAATTGAAATGCAGATTCTCTGCTCTGTAATGCTCTTGCTTCTTGTTGTTGTAAAAATTGCATTCTACCTTGTTCTAATGTTTGCATACCTGAACCACTACCAGCTAATCCTGTTCTACCTACTTGGCTTTGCATTTGTTGCGTTCCTAAACTTTGTTGTTGTATTGCACTAGCTTGTTCCATTTGTCTAGCTTCACCCATAAATTTTCTTTGCGTTGCAAAATCAGCACGTTCTGCACCCATTGCACCTTGCAAAGCTGTAAATTGATTACTCATTAAATCTTTGGCTGCATTCTTTCTTGCTCTTTTAGCTCTTCTTTCTCTTCTACTTCCAAAAAAACCTGCAATTCCTGTACCTATTGAAACTGCTGCATTTGCTGCTAATAACGCTGTTCCCATTATTTTTCTCCTTCCTTTTTAAATGGTTCAAATACTTGTCCTAAATCTTGCATTACATTTAGTATGTTAAATTGTCTCGCTACTAATTTAGAAGCGTTTCTTTTTGCTTGAATTAACATTGCTTCATTATCTGACATAAACTCTTGTTTACCTAAATCCATAATAGCATTACCAAAATTTTCCACACGTTTTGGTGTTTGTTGTTTCCAAGAAGAATCTCCACCTTCATTATTGGTATTTATTTGTTTAATAGCTTCTTCATATTTTCCTTCTTGTAATGCTTTATATGCAGAAGGAAATTTTTGCGTCCAACTTGTACCTAATTGATAGTTAACAGATGTCAATGCTACTTCAAAGTCTTCACTATCAATACCAAGGTCTTTTGCTTGTTGAGATGCTGCATTCATAGCTGTACTAACATCTTTTCTAAACCAATCATCAGTAGTTTGTTGTGTTAATTTAATTATGTTACCTTGTTTATCTAAAGCTACTTTTCTTTTACCAGAAGGTGTATTCATTTCTTTGTATGTACCTATATCATATTTAGATAAATCTTCCTTTGTAAGTAAATGACCTGTACCACCAGTAGGTTTATCTAAAGTATCTAAATAAATCATATCAACAAAACCTTCTTCTGCTGTTAATTCTTCTTGTATTTTTTGTAATTTATCTTGCTCCATAACTTATCCTGTTGTTAATTTGTTAATTGCTTCATCTGCTATTTCATCTACCTTAGGTGCAACATCTTTCATATCTCCACCTGTAAAAAATCGTGTTACTCCTGCTGCAGTTTGAGTTGCTTTAATAGCATCTAAATCATAAGACGTTTCTTTTAAATCTTTTAAATTTACATTAGCATTATTATATCCAGTAGATTCAGCGAAAGCTGCATTTGTCATACCACCAATAGGAGACATAAAAGTATCTAAAGTCATACCCAAAAACAATTCAGTAGCTCCATCTATTTGTTCAATAGAGGTAGGTAATTTTTCTTCATCTAACATCATATCAGGTTCTATTTCAGGTTGTTCTGTAAACATAGATTTAACCATAGGTCTATCTGGCTTTATCATAGGAGAATCCATATTAGAAAAATCAGACTCATAAACATTATCTGCTGATGATTCATCAAAATCAATGTCATCTAAATCTATACTATCTATTAATCTTTGTTCTTTTGCATCTATTTTTTCTTGTCTTTTTTCTACTCTTCTAGCTCTTTTATCAGTTCTATTTGATTGTCTTTTATATTTATTGTCACGAAATTCTTGTACGCCTTCAACTACATTTCCAAATGCATCCATTATTTCAGAACCAGTTTGGAATCCTAAAAGACCTGAAGTCACGTCATCTATAACGTTACCTGTATAATTTTTATTTCTGTTTATTTGTGCAAGCTCCCCACGAACTTGCGACATTATTAAATCTGCTCTACTTGCCATTATTCCTCCTTATGCTTAAAGATTTGCTACGCATGTTATATCTAAACTTTCGTCTATATTTGTACTGTTAGTAAATGTAACATCTTGTGTTGTGTTGTTATTTATACTTTTATTTCTTTGGTAATGAAATTTTACATAGTAGGTTTGATTAGTAAAAGTTCCACTATGTACAATAGTTTTATTTGCATTATAATTTAAAAGATTAGTTCCAGGGTCTCCACTTGTACTCATAGCAACTGTTAAATTTCCGTTTAAACCACTTTGACTGCAAGTAATGTTAGTATTACCATTTCCACTACTTAATGTAACTTGAAATAAATCAGAAAAATCTGAACCATTAAAACCAAAAGCAGTTAAAGTAAAATCATTTGGTATGTTAGACCAAGCAGCAGATGTGCTTGTAGCTTGTTGTTGAATATTGCTGTAAACACTGCTTCTTAATGGACTACCTGTGTTAGTACCGTTCTGTGCTCTTACTCTTATAAAATATGTAGTATTACCACTTAACGATGAAAATGTATTACTTCCAGATGCATTAGCCGAAGACGTACTACCCTTTACACTTGGTGTTACATATGCTGTTACTAAATTACCAGAGTTAAAAGTATTTACCGTGTCTAATTGTACTTGCCAATATCTTGTAACATAAGTTTCTCCCGATAAATTTACTGTAACACTATTACTTGTAGCTGTAGTACTAAAACCTGGTGCAATAGGTCTTGCAGAATATTTACCAATAATATCACCATCGTCATCTATGTTTAAAATAACATCATCATTTACATCACCATCGGGGTGGTCTTGACTAAACCAACCGTTTGCATAATTATCAGGTAAATTATTTCCTTCAAAATCTCCACTAGAACCGTAAAAATTTACAGCAGCACCTTGAGCATTGCCATATATTTTAGAATTGTTTACACTAAAATTAATATCATCTGTAAAATATCCAGAATTATTAACATAGCTATTTGATTGCCCAGAAATATCACTAAACTCTGCACATTCTAATAATTGATTTTCACTGTATGGAAACTCATCATTAGAAGCATCATCTAAACTTCCTAAACTTCTTGCAATATATCCTGCAATTACAGTTTCATTAACATATTGTATAAAATTTACCTCAACAGAATTATAAAATATTATTTGATAAACCCATGTTCCAACTGCTAAAGAAGTTAAATTGTCTGTAAAATTACCAGAAGTTGTTCCTGCAGCAGCTGTTAATTCTGTACCAGGATTTACAAAAGATGCACCTGGACTGCTAGACCTACGTATTTCATGTCTTACAGTACTAGTACCATAAGTCCAAGTAAGTTTAATAAATTGATTTGCTGTTCTTTCTGCAACAATAGAACCTGTTGGTGAAACTGGTATAGTGCTACCTCCTGTTGCAGCTGTAGTAGTTAAACCTGCAGTAGCGTTTCCAATGTTTTTATTTAATTGTGTTTTATGCCACTCACCTTGTCCTTTTATATACAAAAATTTACTTCCTTCTGTATTTACTAATATTGTATCACCTACACTACCTTCTGAATTACTAGGAATAGAATTTTGTTCTACACTTGGTGTTTTATATTGTTGTTGTGCTTCACGAAATCTTTTTAATTGTTGTATGCCTTTTAGTATCATCTTTTTACCAGCTCTCTATACACTATTTGCATATCATTTATTTCAAATTCGTCATCTATTTCATTCGGGTTACTTCCTACACTAGTATGACCAGCTACAATTAAACTAAAACTTTTAACTCCTTGTATTGTACTAATAGGAATTTTAGCTGTAGTAAAACTACTCGCTACAGGTAACGTAATTAAATTTGTTATAGAACCATCTTTTCTCATTTTTAATTGCACACGTGAAGTATTAGGTTGTTTATAATTTATGTATACAGTTTTTACATTTTTTTTTGTATCTGGATTATCTAATGTTATTTCTTTTGTTTCTGCAAGTATCATGTCATCACTTACATTAAAACCAAATGTATTACTATCCCATTGCTTAGTTTTAACAGTGTTAGAGTTTTCTTCTAAAAATAACATTTTACCGCTTCTTGTATAAACAATATTACTAATATCTAATAAATCAAATCCATGAGGTTTATATTCACACCAAGATTGAGATTTAATATCGTATTGTAAAATTTTATCTCTTGCACTATTAAATATTAAAATACATTTTTTGTCTGGATTGTATCCAATAGTTGATTTATCACTATAATAAGAATTTCTCCAGTCTGCGAGCCTAGGTTGTCCTGTTTCACTTAAATTAATATCTATTACTTGTTGACCGTCATATAAAAATATTCCAGATTTATTAAACCAAGTTATAAAACCTTCTCCTTTATATACGTGATGATTTTTTTCACATCCTCTAAATGCGTAAGAACCTTCTAAAAATTCTATATCTCTTGAAATATTTATAATAAACAATGTATTTTTTTTAAATTGTAACAATTGATTATTAAGTGTTTCTAAAGCTACAATTTCATCACCATCGTTTATTTCAACATCTATAAAATTGTTTGCTCTAAATGTATCAAATTTATTTACATCTGATTTTAAAATTGTGTCTCCTTTAACTTTTCTTTCTTTACCATCATACAACGCTACATTACCGATATAAGCTCTTCTATTAGCTATTGTAGACGTTTTAAAGCTTGAGCCTTCTCTACCTACTACTGATTGATTTAAGTTTAAATATGGCTCATTTTGAGATAAAGATAATAATTGTTTGCTATACATATGATTTCCTCCAGAAGAACCAAATGTAGCTAAAGGATATATATAATATTTATTTGTAGAAGTAAATATAGGCATTTCTTCGTATCGTTCATTACCACCGAATCGTACTCCTTTAGTAAAATCTATATCCATAAATAAATATTTTTGTTCTACAGAATCTATTTTAGGAGGAACGTTAGAACTTAAACTAACTAATGACCAATATACTTTTATACCTGTTTGTCTAGGATTTGATGGTATTCTACCAGTCAAAGATACATTTAAAGGACGTTTAAAAGATTGATTAAATCCTGTAATACTAGGTTGTAATATATTTCCTATATATACTGGATACGATTCTTGATTGTCGTATACGTTAGATGCAAACAAAGCATAAGCTATTTGTTGGTCGTTAGTGTATACTGGAATATTAGAATTTACACTACCAACGCCTAAATCAGCTGCGTTTGTTTGTTTATTAAAAAAAGCATATAAACTAAATGTACCATGACCATTAGATAAATCCATTTTTTCATCTAAGGTTGCATTTAAATTTACAGGAGTATCTAATTTATCATTAGTTATATGTCCATTATTGTCAGTATCATTTAAAGTAAGTTTTATTATATTATTACTACCGTCTAAAGTATTGTTAAGAGATATTTCGGAAGTACCTAATACAAAAGTATCTTCATAATAATTTTCTGCATCGTAATCATATGTACCAGAAGAACTTTTTAATGGTGCTATATATAAATCTGTTGCATGATATTCACTATAATTATGCCCTATATCGTTAGTACCACCTGCAGTTGTAGCGTTAGTATTACCCATGTTGTACAAATTTTTAACATAGCCATACCATTTAGGTGTATTGTTAGTAGCAATAGTTGAAGTTGCAGATAATCTTATTTGACCATCTATAACAAAAGTATCTATTGTAGAAGCAGTACTTCCATATGAAAATTGATTTGAGTCTGTATCTCCATCTGTTAAATTATATATGTCAATACTTCTAGAGTTTGCAACATTAATTAAAAATAGTTCGTCTGTAGCTAATGTATCAGAAACAGCATCTTCAATGTCTCTATCTAATTTTAAATAAGTAAAACCATTACCATAATTAAATGTACTATGGGTTGCAGAGTATTCATCAGGTATTGTGTTTACTTTGCCAAATAATTTTAATTTTCCTGGAACTTCATTGTCTAATCCATTTAATGTTTGAAATTCATTAATTTTTATATCTCTTGAATTAGTATTATTGTTTAGTCCACCACTAAAATTATTTACGTTTATTGATTTTTTTGGCATTCGTTCTTCTCTTTTTGTTTTTGTTATACAGCCTTCTTATACTATCAGTAGAAACACCTTTTGACTTTCCCCCAATAGAGTTACTTGTTACCGTCAATTATTTCACCCCATACACTTGTTTTGCCGTCTCTTATTTCTACTGTTTCTACTTTAAACTCACCATTGTCAAACCAATCAACAATAGCAAATGCGTGACCCCAGTT
>Ga0209535_1001019_pt1 | contig 19214 bp, 28 predicted proteins | sample LinPmetageLP28_FD_184041 | JGI IMG/M metagenome (GOLD analysis project Ga0209535, IMG submission 184041) | Marine viral communities from the Pacific Ocean - LP-28 (SPAdes) (version 2) | ecosystem: Environmental > Aquatic > Marine > Oceanic | place: Pacific Ocean | collected 2009-08-22
TGCTAAGGTCCTTGATGTCCCACGCCATGTCACGCACCTTCTCTGCCAGTTCTCTGTACAGGTTCTCTGCCATCTCCCAGGTGCCTTCTGCCCTTGCCAGACGCTGTTTCAGATCAGTGTTTGAATCTCTTATCACAGACATGTCTCTCTGCATGTTCGTTATCTCGATCTTGTTTGCGTTGATTGTGTCAGTCAGTGTGACCACATATCTCACACCCGTGAACGACCCAACCAGTATTGAAGCCACCACGGGGATCATCACTATGTTGCTCTTCAACCAACTCTTTTTCGTTTCTGTTGTCATTTAAATTCCTATTGGATTGCTCTGTAAAGTGCAACTATTTAAATGTTTTTGGAGGGGGGATTATCTGCTACTATTATCTACGGTTTGAACGGCCCATGAACACGTTGTCATTACGTTCACGTTGTAATTTCCTAAGTACTTTCCTACGTTCTTTTTTCTTCTCTACTTTGATCTCTGAGGGTTTCCTGTAGGTGTTGCTGTTCTTGATCTGATCTATGAAGTTGTCTTCCTTGATCCATCTCTTGATCTTACGGTATGCTCTGACGGCATCTTCACCCGGTCTCACTTCAACATAATAGCCTTGGAATCCTAAAGGTCTTTCAGTCTTTTTGAACTTGGGTCTAGTTTTGTTTTTTTGATATTCCATTTGTTTTTCTAAATACTAACACAGGGTCGGCACTGTTGTCAACCACCGCATTAGTTATCTGTATCTTGCTGACTCCTCTGTTTCTCATCTCCTCTGCGTCAAACTGATAGGGCAAAACTACTGTATCTACTACATTTTTCAGCCCCCTTGCGTTGGTTCCTAGTTCTTTGGCCTTACGTGCTATACTCTGCTTGGCCTCTTTGGTAAACTCTATGTCTATGTTATCTAACCCGAATAGATAGTGGGTCTGTTTCAATATAGCATTCTTGGGTTCTGTCAGTATCCTTATCAGTTGTGACTCGTCTAACGGGTCTATGTTAGTGATCATGGAGAACCTACCAACGAACTCTGGTATCAACCCGTACTTGATCAGGTCCTCTGGTTGTACGTCAGACAGGTAATTCTTGTCATCCTGCTCCTGCAGTTTGGTTCCAAACCCCATGCCGCCTGAAGCTTTCCTCCTTCTTATCTGTTTCTCTAACTCTGTGAACGCACCACCCACTATGAACAGGATGTTGCTAGTGTCTATGGTTATGGTCTGTGCATCAGGATGTTTTCTACCTCCATGTGGTGGCACTCTGCATTCTGTTCCCTCCACAATTTTAAGTAGTCCTTGTTGCACACCCTCACCTGACACATCTCTGGTCAATGAAGTGTTCTCCCCTTTACGACAGATCTTGTCTATCTCATCTATGAATATTATGCCCTTCTGTGTCTTCTCTATATCGCCCTCAGAGTTTGCATACAGTTTCTGCACCACATTCTCAACATCATCGCCCACATAACCTGATTCAGTCAGCGTAGTTGCATCTGCTATCGCGAATGGAACATCTAGGTATTTTGCTATTGTTCTCGCCATCAGTGTTTTACCAGCACCTGTGGCACCCAACACCATCACGTTTGATTTGTCTAGGTCAAAGTCTATCGGTGGTTGTACTATTCTCTTGTAGTGATTGGCAACTGCCACACTTAAAACTGTCTTCGCGGCATCCTGTCCTATCACGTATTGGTCTAGGTGTTCCTTGATTGCAACGGGATTAAGTATTTGCTTATCGCCGGAGTAGAGCTTCTCCTTACGTGCCTTGATTACATCTTCCTCCAGTATCTCCACACAAAGTTTCACACACTCGTTGCATATGGATGTCTTCTTGGCACCCACGATCATCTTCGTGACGTCCTTACGGCTCTTGCTACAGAACGAGCATATCAATGCTTCTTCCGACACTATCTATCGTCTTTTAGTTTTTTGATTTTAGGGAAAAGCTCGCCCATGTTGTTGATCCTGTTCCTGTTCAGTACACCAAAACTTGCAGAGTCATCCATGTTCGAGTTTAGGAACCATGTTTTTGACATGGTTAGAATGTAACCGCTCCATACCTTCATTTGATTTGAACTGTAATCCATGTTCATTATTACTGTGGTCGCGGATCTACATGCATTCAGTAACCATGTGTAGTCTCTACCTTTTTTATTAGGTTTCCATGATTCTAAATATTTTTCATACTCGGGGTCGTCTCCACCGAATGGGTCTAGTGCGGAAAAATTATTATCATCCCAAAGATATATTGTAAGATCTTCTTTGGGGAAGTACTTGTTAATCTGATCTGCGAAATTATCTTTGTCTTTTTTACTAAGATTTACTAGGCAAAAACTTTTATTTTGATTTTGAAAAAAACTCGGCGGAGTAACCATGGTGATGGTTCCCATCTTTTTTCGCAATTCTAGTTTGTCACCAGCCACTGCAATTTCATTTTTTTGTTCTTCGTTTCCTTTTGCTTTATCCATTTTTCTGATTTAATATTGTTAGTATAGCTGTTTGATCTTCTGAAGTCAACTCTGAAAGTTTTATTTCATTGGCTTCAAGTTTAGTTATTATCTCATCTAAACGTTTCTCAACTCTTTGGTGGTAGTCTTCTTCGTTGGTAATTCGTTTTTTGTAGTTTTCAAACTTTTCTACCGGGATTTTTTCTTCGATAGTAATGCTTTCGGCGATTTCAGGGATTGACTCCTCTTCGATTGTGTTTACCGGTGTTGGTAAAATAATTTCGTTCTTCTCAGGTTCTGGTATGTCTAGCTCTTTAGTTTTATTCCAGATTGTATCATCTGACTGTTCTTCATTCTGGATGTATTCTTCCTTTTCTTCCACTGGTACAAATATTCTCTGACCATTTTTTATAATCATTCTTTTCTTGCCGGTAATCTTTTTGCCATCTCCCTCGAACCCTTCGAGCAGTTTGTCTAACTCCTCGTCAGTCATTGGTCTATCTTCGGTCTTTGGGGATATCATAAACTTCTCTTTTAGTCCTTCGGCACTCATTTCCTCCAAGCCTTCCGGTCGCTGATCTTTCAACGCAGAACCCTTGGTGATTATCTGTGGATTGGGTAAGTCTGGGTCTATAATTTGTGCAATAATGTTTCTATTCTCTTCCGGAACGTTTTCAAATTTTGTATCGCCTCTTTTTATGTCATCTATGATGTCTTGGAAGAACGCCATTCTAGATTCTGTTATAGGACCTTGGCTCTGGGCTTCTTCCTTGCTTAAGGATACGTCTGCTAGAAACTGTGCAATATTACTTTGATCTCTTTCCATCTTTAACCTTTCGTCGCTAATGTCCTCGAATTTGCCATGTTGTTTGTGGAAGTCATTTAAAAGATTTTCCCTGTCTTCATCGGTCATCGCTCTTTGTGTTTCGGTTATCGGCTTTGGGGGCTGTACCACCTTCTTGTCTTTGACTAGTACTGTGCCTAACATGCCTATTGTTTCTTTTGGTTCTACTGCTATTTCAGGTTCAAGCACTTCTGTTAAGTCTGGCTTAATTCGTTCAGGCTCCTCCATTGCTTCTTCTATCTGTTCTGATATTGTTGGCTCTTCCTCTGCGGCCTTACGTGCATACTCTTCTAATGCCTGTTTCTCTTCTTCCTCACGTTTCATGAATTCTTCTAGTTGTTTGTCTTTGTCAACTTTGGGTTTGTCGATATCTATTGTATCGTATATGTGTTCGTCTGGATCGAATCCATCTAGGACGGGCTCTTTAGGATCAACACTCAATGTGTCTTCCCATTCGGGATTAATCACAGGGTCTGATTCTAGAACCGGTGTGTCAGAATCATTGGTATCTTGCTGTATTATTTCAACAGGCTTATGTTCAGGTTTCTCTACCTTGCTATTGAATGATTCAAGTTTGTCTTTCCATTCCTTCATCTGTTCTGTTGCCTGCTCCATCTTTGCCGCCGCGTTTGCTTTACCAATCATTTCGTTCCATTTCAAGGTGACGTCCTCTTCGTCTGGTTTTTCTAGGTCAACTATTTCCTGTGGCTTAGGTGCCTCTGGTGGGAATCTCCTCATTAAGCTCTGGTTGGCCGCAATCAATAGTAACACTGCTAACGGGTCAAACACCACGATTAAAAGCAATATAACCCACCTTACAGCCTTGCTAGTTTCAACTTGGTCCGTTATACCCCAATCCACTGCCAGTGCGGCTATGTACTTCACAGGCCCGATCTCTGCTTCCAGTGTCAGCATCTCTTTCTCAAGTGGTTGCTTCTCAACTATGTATAAATCAATCTTGCCCTGTGAGTCAAATATTTTATTCTCTGCTGTTTCTATATCCTGTGTGAATGTGCTTTTGTTGTCCTGCGATCCTGATCTCATGCTGGCAATCACAGTTTTTGCTTCTGCGGTCTCTGCCTTGTGATCTGCTTTAAGTTCTGCTATTCTTTTCTGTGCTTCTTTGATGTTGATTGCTATCTGCTCACGTTCCGCTTTCTGACTTGCTTTAAGGTCGGCGGCCGCTTTCTCTTCGTTGAAGAATGATTTGTTTGAAGTCAGTATGTCACTGACGTTCTTGTCTAGAACTTTCAGTCTGTCGTTTAGGTCTTTCACCGTGTTGGTCTCGACCGTAAGTAGTGTTTTTAGATTTTGGTTGGCGTCTGCTATGATCTGTTGTTGTACTTCTATGTCACCATCTGCAGTTCCGCTGGTCCTGTTTATCGAATTCTCTAATCTATCTATGACAGCATTCTGTCTCACTATGGAGTTCTTCTCGCTGTCTATCTTGTCTTCTAATATCTGTATACGTTGTATTAATGTGTCTGACGCTAGATTCTGTTCCAGGTGTGCTTTGGACAAGAATCCAAAGATACCCATTGATGTTATTAATGAAAGTATTATCACTGCCGTTGTTAGGTAAGTCCTCAGCATGAAAGGTGTGAACTTCCAGTTCCTGTACAGCCATGAGGCCGTAATCAGTTTACCCACTTCCAATACACCACCCATGATCACCACAGGTACGAAAGCACCTGGGAATATGGTCGCAAGTCCTATTACGGAGTAGAATATTGCCACTCCTGATATAGACAGTGCTGATAACAGTGTTAAGATCGCTATAAACATTTATAAAGTGTATTTACTATAACATAAAGCCTGTTTTTATGCTATTGATTTATTTGGTAAATATGTGTATGGCGTTGACACTATTAGCAGGATACCAGAACACACTTAACAGGCCCACTAGGCCTAAGGATCCTGATGGTATCGCTCACGCAACCAACACAGGTACACCTGCCAACACAAAGGCTGACCGAGCCACTACAAAGGCCAAGTATGCCATATGGAAAGCGGCATGGACGGCTACATATAACTCAACAGGTGATCATTCCACTGAATTCACAACCTCCGGTTCTGGAATCACATACGCAGACGATTAATATGTTTAAGATGTTTGCTATAATGTGTGCTGTCACAGTCATGGATTGTACCACACACTATGAAAATCCTCCAAGAACCTTCAACACAGAAGCAGAATGCCAAGAAGCACTGGTAATCAAACAAGAAGAGACGGTCAAAATGTTATCTGATGCAGATGGGCAGTTGATTGTGAAACACCTAGAACTAGGTTGTACGAACGTTTACAATTAAAAAATTATTGTTTATTACTCTGATGTGTAACTTAGGGCGTTATCAGTTGTCAATTGTGTTGAAGTCAACGGAGCGAATCCTGTAACTTCTGACACTGTCACTGCTTCTGATATTTCACCTAGTGATGCTGTTAACACAGGTCCTGCAGTAACTTCTTCGTCTTTGATGTTGCTGTTGCCTGTTGTTGGATCAAACACGCTCATCTTCTCTGTTCTTGTAGTGTTTAATGCATCTGCTATTCTGTCTTTGATGAATGCCGCTCTTGTGCTTATCGCTGTTGAATCTTCTAGTGTGTTAACACCTGTGTTTGCAACAAAGTTTCTGTTTTCATACACAAGACCAAATGCTAATGCTGTGATTGGCTGGTCGCCTGCATCACTGGCATATGTTGTCACAATGTTTACAATTTTGAAATTAGTTCTTAATCCTAGGTTTTCACACATCATTTTGAATCTTAATGAACCTCTTGAAATCTTTCTTGATTCAGCAATGGTTGTTGGTGCTGTACCAAAGTCTGAAGCAACACACGGTGAAATTCTTCCAGCGTTCACTGAAGTTGTGTCTAAAAAGCCTGCTGTGTTTATTGATACTGTGAAGTATGCATTTTCCGGTTCTGCTGGAGAAACGTTATATAATGATTTTGGTTCAACTGTTGCCATTGTTTAAATTCCTTTGTCTTATGTACTTATTTATACTGATTATTTATAAAAGGACCAACTAGGTGTGCCAATATACTTGCAGGCATTATTGGTCATATGCCGTTCTTTGCCATTTACTTTGATGTATGCTTGGTACGTACGGCAATATCCGCCTGAAATCGGGTACGAATGTATTACTCTTACTTTGCCAGCGGCCAGACGCTTCTTGCTATACCAACTGACAATCTTGCCGTTCTCTGTGCTTGTTAGGGCGAAGAACACCGCTGATTCATGCATCTTCTTTTCAACTTTCTTCAACTTGAATCTAAGGAATTGTGTGCGTCTGAATAAAAATGCAGGCATACTATATTTTAGATCACTGCCTAGCCACTCAGGTGCTGGCATATCTCCAATATGTCCTCTTGTTTCTTTCAGATCGTGTGTGTCCGAAAATGCCGTTCCCGACACAAAGAGACTAATCAATACTATGATAACCTTGAACAATTTCATATCCTCCGTCCATCCTCTCGCAGGCAATTTGCCTTTGTGTAATTACAACATCCGCAATAGGCATATTCCATGTGTACATTTCACAACTCTTTGCGATGCCCATGTCAAATAAAAAGTCTGATGCTCCATCATTACATACTACCTTTTCCTCTGTTAGGTTCTTTATGACTTCACCTTTCTCATTGACCACTTTGATCTTTGTGACTTCAACATCACAGTATTGGTTATCCCATGGTCCACCTGCATCGGCAGTAGTTGAGAATATGATCAATCCTAGTGTTAGGAATGCCAGGGCAATAAGATAATAAATTTTTCTCATAACCCTAGTTCAATATTTCTTTTGCTTGTTCGTTAATGCTTTTTGTATCAATTAACGCCAATCTTCTTTTGTTCACTTGGTTGATGATCTCTTCAACTTCTTTTTTACTGACTTCGATCATTATGTAGGCTCTGTAAGATTTAGTTTTAGTGATGTACATTTCCTGCTTGGTTACTTCATAACCTCTTGCAAGAGTATCCTCGATCACATTAACAATCACATCTTGAGATCCTGCGGTAACATTTAGATCTTCGTTAGTACCTGCTTCGTTCTTTGTGATAGTAGTTCTGTTGTTCATCTCACCATTGATCCTATCAATAAGTTTGGCTTTCGCTAACAGTGTAGCTTTCTTAACAGCCAACTCCATGTCCGGAGATACTGCGGTTGCCGCTTCTTGATACTTGAACATAGTTTCATGATTGTAATCAACATACCATTTAGGCGTCTTGTTAACCACTCCGCTCTTGTCCATGTCTGGTTTGATCTTGTATGTAGAGCACTGTGCCAACATAAGGCCTGCTACCAACACCAAGATTATTTTAGTCATGTTCTTCATTTGTTTCCTTATTTGTTAAAGTTTGCAATCAACTCTGATACAAAGTCAGTGACACCAGCAACATTGAAGTCATTGCTGAACTGTGCCCAACCATCTCCTACCATCGGATATACCGCTAGGAAGATTGCAAATAGTATTATTAGTCTAATCATACAACAATTATAGCACAATTTCCAAAAACGTCAACCAGAGTTGATCTTGCTAGAAGTGTTGACTTTATTGACTTTATTGTTATGATATCCAATTGAACACGCCTCTGATCGCAAGTAGCAGGTACATTAATTCCATTAATGCCCTAGGTGTGTCTTTGTCCTTCACGCCCATCCATATCCAGATGCTACATGATATGAGTGCCACTGCCCAACCTAACCATTGCACTTCAGGATTACCGCCACTCAACGTGAATGCACTGATCATAGCAAGTATAAAACCTAGCCATCTCCATCCATCAATCTTTTGATAATATCTTATCTTCACTACTTGTTGCCCTTCATTGCAGTAATCTCTTTTGCACCTTCTTCGTCCCATACCGGAACAAGATTACTTTTGTGCATCATGCCTATGCCAAGCAGTCTACGTTCTCCCGAGTAATGCATCTGTGGCTGTTTGCCTGTGCCCACGGGTATCTTGTCACCGCACTTGGGTTGATTGGGGTCTGGTGTGTAGTCTGGTATGTTGTAGCCTCTGAAATCTTTTACACTTCTCTTCAGTGTCTTGTCGTCGAGTCCTTGAGATTCAAGCCAGGCCTTGTGTTCTGCTTGTGCCTCTCGCTTTCTTTTCGTATCGGCTATCTTGATCCGCATACGTTTTGGCAATTTCATTTGTATGAATCCCATGACTTATTATACTATTAAGGTAATTTGTTGTCAACTATGGTCTGTAGTATTATTTTTTGGTAATCTGGGTTTGTACTCCAGGCAGTCATGCCTGACAACAGTTTCCTGTAATTCCAACTTCCTGACTCGAGTTGTTGTTCTCTTTCGGATCTAAATTTCACATAAGCCGGATGTGTGTTCAGAATTCTGATCATGTCCTTGATTGATTGACATTTTGTTGTGTACTTCTTCACACCCCAACTGGCATCTGGATTACCCAGTGCTTTCATGTGTGGTACCGTGTCAAGACTCCATGTCCTCACACCAAACAGTGCGTTGCCTTCTGTGGCGAACCTGCTGGTACCCCATGCACTCTCTATGCCCGCCATGGCAATTACAATACTGATTGGCACCCTCTTGTCTTTGTCAGTGGTCCAATTCAGATATGAAACACAAGTGGATGTTGCATTGATAAAAGAAACCTTGTCAGAGAACTCAAACTCTGGTTCTTTCAGTCCAAGTTCTTCTATTATCCGCATTTCTTTCTTGTGGAACTCGTCCTCGATCTTTTGCACCGTGTACTCGTTTGGATTGAAAGTGCCGGCAACCCATGCACCTGCGATAACAAATGCTACTGTTATGCCAAAGTATATTAATCTTTTAAGATATTTTTTAAACATGATCTAGGATGCGTGTGGACCGAGATTTTTAAAAATTGGCCTATCTCTGGCACTAGGGGAACTCGAGTCCACTTGCTTATTGACGCATCATCAATATTAAACTGCAACCTTTTGTTCTGTTGCTGGTTCTGTTGTTTCTGCTTCGTACTTCGCTTTGTACTCGGCTTCTGCATTTCTCATCGCATTGTTCCAGTCTGCCTTAGACATACCTGTAAACCTTGTGATGATACCATCACTCATTATCTTGAACGATCCACATAACTTGTGTGAGCTATCATCAGCGATCTTATGTACTACACCTGTAGCCTTACCATCTGCATTTTCTCTGCCCATGATATACATATAGTTTCCTGACTTGCCTCTCCACTTATTATTTGTCTGCGTATCTTCTTGACATCTTGATCTCATTTGGTCTAATACCAAACTTGCTTTTGCTGAACATTTGTACATGTTGTTTCTCCTTTTGTTTACCATTATTATAACTGGTAATGGTATAACCGTCAACCTGTGGAGAAAATCGCTATTTTGTTGACTTTTTAAAGGTCAGACAAGGTATGTTTTTCACTTACACCACCAATCCAATTGTTGTATATTGAACCCTTCTCGAAATATCTGCCAAAATTCTTTTCACATTTTTCGTAAAATGAAATCATGTTGTTGTAGGTTTTTCTACCAATATCGGATTTTAAAGCATTTGCCATATAAAAAATTTCTTTTTTGCCTAACCACCATCTATAGCAATTAGTTTCAACGTCTGGCAAAGTCCATTTGTTGTCTAATTCTGTGCCAGTCTTAGGAAAATTAAGATTATCTTTCACAGGCAAGAAGCTTCTGTGTGAACCTGAATACCAATTCTTATTATCTGCATTATTTTGAACATCTTTTACTGTGTAGGCTAATGACACAGCCAAGTCGGTATTTCTTTGATCGAGGAAAAAGTACAAATTGTATGGATCAGAATTTGACATGTTGAATTGACCATCTATCCAAAAGAATTGATTTTTATCAACATGGGGAATAGCATGTCCAAATACATTTACAAACTGGTCTTCCTGTAAATGAGGATACCATTCGGCGATACTATGTGCATTGTTTGAAAAGAAATCTAGCGTAGTAAATGGGAAATAAAATTCCTCTAAATTTTTGGAATAGAATGCAAAGTGTTCTGGTAACAGATCATAAAACTTAATTGGCACGATCTTTTTGTACTCTTTCAAAATTAACTTTAATTTAGATAAAATATCAAATTGATCAAATTCATTGGTATGATTATCTATAACTCCAGGAAATCTTCGATATATTGCAATTTCGTCTAACTTAGATTTGTTTTGTAACATGCTGAGCAATATTAAATGACTATCACGTCCTCCACTGTAAAATAACCTAACCTTTTTATAACTATCACTTATGATATCACATTGAGTGGTGACGGCATCGGTAAAGGTGACGGATGGGCGTGTAAAATTTTTTGGAGTGTTCCAGACTTTGAAATCGGGCCATTCATATCCAACACGTTTACATTCTTTGATTGCGTGGTATTTAGAATAAAATTTTTTATCCTTTACTATCCAGTGTGGAATGTCATAACCTCGTAAATGTAGTTTCTCCGTCAGGGGAGTTATCATATTTTTATAATCTCGTTATTGCATGATAGAATTTTATGCCATTGCTCTGTTTTCTTGCCAGTGACTTTTAAAAAGTATCTTGGCTTGTGTCCACAGTTTGCTGAACCATGTGGCAAATCCTGCCATCTAAACCACATCACATCTCCTGCTTTCCATTGTGCCCAATGATAGTTCCCCATCAAAAGAGACTGACCCCAATTCCAGTCTTCCAGTGCAACAAATAATCTCACACTATCCTCGTCATTTTTAATATCGTCCATGGAGGTCATTCCGTGCCTGTCATCGATAGCACAACAAATCTTGTCGATATGATAAGTGAACATTTCACCTGGCATCTGTCTTATTATCTGAGCATATGGTGCCTCGAGTCCAAAAGTTTCAACTATTTTGTTTATTTTTATGTGTATATCAGGATCTACAAATACCCGTTTTCCTTCTACACGAGTATCAACCCCTAATTCGATATGTTCTTGAACGCTTAACCTTTGCAGGTATTGTGACAAGTCCAATGGAGCCGTTTCCTCAAATGGCTTTGCGAGGATCTCGTTTTGCCAATCACCTTGGAATTTTAAAAAATTCATTTTAATTCCTTGCATGTCTTTTTTGGTTGGATCAAAGTGCCATTCACTTTGTTTCCTTCTGTAGTTCCATGCTGTTTCACTTTTAAACCAGTGCTTCGTGTCTTGTGTCATTTTTGATTCTCCTTATATTATTAGATCTAAGTCTTTTTGGGTTAAGCATTGTTTGATAGAGTTGATTATCTTTTTTACTTCCATGTCTGTCAACCATGGATGTGATGGTATGGTTAGTGCGTGTTGTATGAAAAAATTTGTGAATGGGAATTGCCTGTTAACATCGTTGCTTAAAACTTTGTTTTTTGAAAAATTATATTGATAGTGCAAATGACTTTCTATACCCATTTTGGAGAGTTTTTCTTTGAAAGCAACATTATCATGGACGAACAAAACAAACTTATGATTATTTGTAGTGCTGTAAAGCGGCGATGTCCTTATCTTTATTCCTGTATCTTTCAATGCATTTCTGTACTGCTCGGCTATGTTGTGTCTTCTCTCTTGCCACTCGTCAATGTATTCTAATGACGTAAAGACTTGCACACATTTATCTTCATGCGGTTGAGCATTTATACCTAAGTAGTTTATTTCCCCGTAGTCTTTGTTTATAAATCCGTTTCTTCTGGAATACCTAAAGTTTTCGGCCAACTCTTCCTTGTCAGTGAGCACCGCACCATACGTGCCAAAAACAGGACAAGTTTTATTCTGAGCAAAACTAATTGTGCTGGCATCGCCTATGCTAGTTGCCTCTTTGCCTTTGTACTTAGATAGAAATGCTTGGCAACTATCATTTACAATTGGTATGCCGGATTTCGCAATTGAATCATTGTCATGACAGTCTCCATACAGACCAGTTGTCATTATGGCCTTTATTCCATTTGTCTCAACATCATTAAGATTTTGTTGTCCGTGCCTGTCAATATCATTGAAAACAAGATCAGCACCTAGTATCTTTGGAGGCATTACCGAACTTGGTATGCTGTGATTGATACACATTACCCTGTCTCCTTTTTTAATACCCATTGCTAGGAAAATTAAAAAAAGAGCAGAAGTTCCACTGTTTACCATAAGAACATGCTTTCGTCCGGTTAGTTCCTTTATCTTTTCTTCGCAGGCAGATGTCCACCTACCTCCCATGTGCTGATCCTGTGAATACACACTTTCCAATCTTGTCAAAAGTTTGTGCTTGACCTCATTGTACATTCTACTTAAATGTGTAACCTTAATCATTTACTTTATTTCCATGCCTTTTCTGAACCCTGAACAATTTCTAGTTCCATTTCCCGTGGTAGATTGATTACTTCTAGTTGTCTAGTGCTATGATACTGAACAAAGAGTGGATCATTCAACACAATGTCTTTTAAGGCTAATCTTAATTTAGCCAGGTCTACATTTTTTGCTATGACTGTGGCGTGCATCATAGGAAGTCTTTCAGACACAGTGCAGGTTCCTTTTCCTGAGGCCGCATATTTTAAACTCTTGCCTTGGTTGTTGACCATTACATCAACATCACCGCCCAGCATTCCTTTCAAGATTGCTCCACTGTTTTTGTAAGGCACTAATACAATATTCTTGCCTAGTAAAGTCTGTAACACAGATGGATCATAACCTTTTCCGTGTGCGACAGTGATTGTACCAGACTTTCCAATGCTCTCGTTCCTAGTACAAATATGCATCGGTTGTTCGTATTCCAGCAATACAAAGTTATCTTTGTTGTTGAACAGTCCACGTTTGTTCGATTGATTCGTGGAGTAAACCATCATTGTGGGTTCGGTGGCTGTTTCAAACACTTTTACGGCTTGACTAATCTTGCCTATGTTTTCCCATTTTACTTTGTATCCTTTTAAAGTCAGTGCATCATTATACATTGTGCTTCTAGCATTAAACGATCCACCTGCCTTTCCATTGTTAAGAATTGTTATTGTATCAGCATGTACGATTGTTGTCATCAATGCAAATAAAAGAACTATTATTTTTTTCATTTTTCCCCTCTATGTTATTAGTTGTCTTAAAAAAACCGCTTCAATGTCATTTCCAAGTATGAACATGAAGATCAGCGGCACAGTTTCGTATTTTTTTAATAAGATCCCTATACAACCAAATACGATTAAACATGCTGTATAGAAGATAACTCTGTAGTCCTGCAGGCCCAGGTATGTGTTCAATAGTAACATGAGTATACCTAAGATTACAACTACAAAAATTTTAGAAAAGTTTAATATTTTAAGGACATGTTTGGCCATTGGCCATGCCACTATTAGCCCAACCACATTGGCAAAAACAAACCACGGGACAATCTGTTTGAATATCATATCAACGTTGTTCACAACATTGTCAAATTGATATGGTGACCATCCAGCGTCCACCAACAGGCTGTACAGGACCACCTCGGAGCCAGTGATAGGAATGCCAATCAGTAGTAGAGGCAACATACTGGCAAACTGTCCGGAGTTGTTTGCAGTCTCACTAGCAACCAACATCTTTGCAGGCGAATTTGGGTGTAAATGTTTTTCGGTGCTGTAAGATGTGTTGGTAGATAGCACGGTGCTGACCCCTGGTACAAATCCACATATGTATCCTATAATACTCCCCCTGAGAGAACTTGGCAAGCATTTCCTAAAGTAATAAATCAAAACTTTTTTAAAACTTGTGCTTGAATCTTTAGCTACCTGTCTGGTGTAGTTGTCTGTGTACATTCTGTATAGTGTTGGCACAACCAAGAACCCGATCAGAATTGAGATAAGAGGAATCCCATATTGCATGTCCTCGAAACCAAAAGTATATCTTGGTTCAGTATCGAGATTATTTTCACCTGGGAGGCTCAAAGTAAATCCTATTAGACATAACCCAGCATTGATCAGGATATTGTTTTTGTTGTACACGTACAAACAAAATATTATCACGAAAATGTAAAGATAGAATTTTATATTATTACTAAAGAAAAAACTGATCTGAGATGCCAGTAAGCCAACAATAGACACGGTCAACAAGACTGCTATCATGCTACCAAAAACACTGCCCAATGCACTTATACCTATTGCTAATTTACCATTGTTGCGCCTGTTGAACTTGGTTCCTTCAATCACAGCAGGAAGGCTGTTGGTCTCTCCAGGAATTCCTAAGTAAACAGCAGGTATAGTTCCAGTAAATTGTACCATGCTGGCCAATGACATGTAGAAAAGTAAGAGTTGTATTACATCAAATTCTAATAGTAAGGGCGTGGCGACAATCATTGCCACAGTGACCCCGGCACCAGGTAAAACTCCCGTGACCACTCCAGCTAAAAGACCTATTACAACCGCGAACAACTGTTCCATAACATATTTTACAACAATTTTAATGTAAATGCTAGTGGAGAATTCCACACACGGCCCGGCTCATGCATCTAAGACATAGAAGTCGGAAAAGTTGCCGACGTCACGGTAAGTGGCGTTGCAATGATATTTATCGTGCGTTACTGATATCTAATTTTTTTATGTTGTTTTTGATACAATGCCAGACACTATCAGCAACCATTTCTGGTTCTATATAGTCCTCGTTGTACTCGAAACGACTGCTTACTTTTGCAGGATTAATTTTGATAAACATGGTCTTCTCGTAGGTATTTTCTAAAATATCTAGCAATCTATCTAGATAGAATTTAGTTGCAGAATATATTACATTTGGTGTTTTTGTCTTGTAGATTGCATTGCTACCAATTACTACAACATGACCTTCTGTGTTGTGCTTAAGATATTTTTGAAGCAACATAGTGTTTCCTGTACAATTGATGTTTATTGTGTCATCTGTGTACTGAAGATCAACATTGTCAAAGGTAATGTTTTTACCATGTCGCATTCCAGCACCTGCAACCAATACCAGACAATCGTAATTTTGATAATTGTAATTGCTAATAGACTCCATGTTTTTTAAATCTAGCACCGAGCTAGACGGATTGTCAATGTCACAGGGTGCAGTATCTATGATGTGTTGCCCAATCCTGCTAGATCCTCCAATTAAAAGTATTCTCTTCATCTTAATTTCTTTAAGATTTCGGCCTCTCTGGCCTTGGCTCTTTCTGCTTTGTCTTTCTTCTCTTCTTCAATTTCTTCCTCACTGGGAGGCATCCTGACTATTTCAACGTTTGATTCTTTCACTTCCTCATCCAATGAATTTTTTGGTGCTTCTATAGGCAATCCAGCATTGTCAAACCATCTGTTGTCCGCGGTCACGTAGCAGGCAGAATAGAAGCTGACATTGTCACCGTTGATGGATTTCCTTGATATCAGTCTACGTTTCTTGTGTACCTTGCCCGGGTATTCTTGGTGATTCTTTTGTATCAGTTTGATCCCTCCAAAGAGATCGCTGTAGATCCTATCGATGTATACGGTCTTGCCTTTGGCATCTTCACCAAATTCGTTGGAGACCACTGTGTGTTTGTCTTCTGTGATTCGGGTCTTGTTGGCTATGTTGCCCAATCCTTCTAGTAATTTTTTTGTTTTCTCGCTTGGCATAATGTTTTATATAGCTGTAACAATCCATAGGCTGTATAAACAGACTCGCCCTACTCCTGGGCATCTATATCATCATCAACGTAAAGCGTCTCTGTTTTGATTAGCAAATGAAGAATGTCCAGATGCCTATAGATTGTTTGTGCTGTCTTAATTATATAGAAATTTTAAAGAATGTCAACCACACCTAACATCTTGAAATGATCTTGTATGGTGTATGTGTCGAGATTAACAACATTGCCACGAACATCTTTGATTAATTTTGTGTATCCTGCCAGCTTGTATCTACGGAATGGAAACTCCCAATTACCTGACTGTTGCCAATCACCTTCTAATATGTGTTTGTCTGTGTCATCTATCAAACACAACGGCATCTGTAGTACCAACTGTGCTGATATCTTATCATGTAGGTATGCAGTGATTATCTTGTTCTGAGGTATCACATGCTCTAGATGTTGTTTACCTTCCATGTCATGTGCCTTGTAATGATACCCCATAGGTGCCAACTGCTTCTGCATTGATCGTATGTACAGTACCAATGATGTCTTTATGTGTTTCTTGGTCACTTGGCTCCAACGGTCATTGAACAGATCCGCTTTCATGTGATCTATGTATTCCGCAAGTTCCTTGAGTTCTGGCCTTCCCTTGCTCTTGAAGTTTATCTCTGGTAGGTTAGTAAGGCTTTGGAAGTCTATCATTAAATTCATCCTCTGTTATCATTTCCATTACAACTGCATCCGCACCATTGTCATAGTGTTCCCACACTGCTTTGATAATGTCTTTGTATGGTAAACCATATCCGTATTCTTCCGTCTTGCCATTTTTAGTGACAAGACAGATGTAATAACTTAATTTACTTGACATATTTGTTGAAGGCCGTCTGTGCTTCTGAGTCTGGTGCTATATCACCTTCATCAAGTTTCAGTGTGACATTGGCATTATAACTAGGTTCGAATCCCTCTGGTTGCTCTATCTGGTACACTTCTTTCAGCATATGACCCATCGCCACTGGTGCGTCCCAACCAACACCGTTTGCGTGTTGCCATTGTTTCTTGGTTGCAGTGTGTATCAGTGTTGCACTCGGACACACTTCTTTGAGGCTCATCAACATCTTCAACATCCAGTCCTCTGGTAGTCTGCTCAATCTCTTAGCCTCTGCACCCATCTGGTACTGCTTCATCAGTCCTATGAACAGACCCTGGTTGATCTCTCCACCATCCTCATCTCCATAAATTGTTTTAATGGCCGCCAATGCGTGTTTCAATCCTTGTTCACCTGCCATCTTGATGCCTTTGTAGGCGTAATCAAAATGTGAGAAGTAGTGCTTGTTTGGTCCACACTTGCCCGTGCTCTTCCTCACACGTTTGGGCTCTAGGTCTATCTCACACTCGTCGAACACTTTCTGTACTGCGTGTGCCGTAGCAACCCTCTCTGTTTCAGTTTCTCCCATTTTGTATCTGTGTAATAAACATCTGTGTATCTCTTCTGTACCTGCACGTAGGATACCTGAGTCATTCACTATCTCGAATGCTTCTGCATCAAAGGCCGGTTCATCTGTTTCCACTATGGTCACTGGTATCTTGGTCCAACCAAGTAGTGCTAGAGCCACTGCTCTATGTTGTCCGTCAAATATGTACAGTGTCTCTCCGTCTGAACGTTTCACCGCCGACACAGGACAACATACCCTAGGGTCGAACTTCTTCATGATGTTCATCACGTGTCCTGCCCTCACGTCTCTCTGTACTGAATAATTGAATGCGAAGTGTTCCAATGGATGATCTTCAACACCTCTTGGCAACAGTCTGCCCTTTGTTATTTGATTCTGTAGATTTACTTTGGCTTCTGCCAATTTGCTGTTCCAATTTGGAACGTCTTCTGGTGCTTCTTTCCTGACTTCGTTTACAACGTCAAGAAGCATTTTTACTTTGCTCATAATATCTCCTATAGTTAATGAGTGCAACCGAGGGCAGAATTCCTACAATAGGATAAACCCTAAATTACCTTTTTATTATAGCAGAGTATTGTCTACAGTCAACCTATACTTCGGTTTGCCCGTCAACGTACTGGCAGGAGTGTGCTTCACTGTCTATCATGAAGCCAAAACTCTTAAATGATATCACCATTTCCCTGGATTTTTGCTCGGCCATGGCCATGCATTTGTCCTCTGTTGGGTAGAACTTTATTGGATCTTCTTCAAACATTGTACATGGATTACCCAACGTACATATTACTACTAAAACTTTCCACATATTTCACTTACCTCGTTTTTTTCTTGCCAAGCAGATCCCTAATGGTTTCCTTACAGGCATCGTGCCAATATCTTCCCGAATCTCGGAGTTTTTCATTGGCTATACGTAGTTTTTCCATCTTACGTTCAACTATGCTGAACTGAGCTTTGGTAAATTCTTTACCTACCCTATTCTCCAGCCTGTTCAATATCGAATCGATGTCAGGACACGTGATGTCAGGCACTTTGGGAGCCTTCTTACGTATCTTAGACCAATAAGCGGTCTTTGTTTTTGGTCTACGCACCCTAATATTTAATATTCGGAGGTTGTAGAGTGAAGTGCTACTATAAGTTTTGTGGGAGTATTAGTGTTTAGTGATTACCCAAGCTCTGTGATAGAAGTCGTCGATGTTCTTCTGTATGAGTCTTTTTGCCATGCCTGTGGCCTGTATCTCGTCCTCGAAAGGACCATGCTCTGTCTCTGTTCTGTGATCTATTGTGCTTTTGTCGTTGGGGTCTTTGTGTGTGCCTTCAACTACCCAAAATCTGTTTGTAATTTTACCCATTTTATATAAGTGTTATGCAACCGTACAAGAAAATTGATGTGTAAACAACGATGACTGCCCACACCACTTTGCTCATTTGACTTTGTGGTTTTTCTTCCAGTAATTGCTTTTTTTCATGCCGAGATAGTTCTCACCTGGTTCGTAGTCCCATCTGTGACCGTGGTGTCCACGCACATCTGCGTACATCATTCTCATCTTTACCAGCAATTTAATTAACGGATTCTTACTTGTTCTCACTCGACTTCTGACCTTTGCTTATGTTATCTTAATTTTTTCTTTCTACCTAGTGGTATCAGTTGATCTTTGACAAAAAGTTCGCCTCTCTTTGTCGTCCACTCGATAGTTATCATCTTCGATTTAGAACTACCCTGAAATGATCTCACTGCTTTCTTGTATGACATCGCTTCAACATCTTTGGTCTCTGTTCCGTCTGTGATTTTAAATATTCTGTTTTTTGACATATAATGTAATTTAGCATAAAGTTGACAGATCGTCAACCTTAAGGTATAATTATATTTGTAGATGTTGATTGAGTCGAAATAAACATTTTGGACCAGGGTTCGATTCCCTGCACCTCCACCATCTTCCACGCAAAACATATCTTGGGTATGCTTTACGGGGGTGATC
>Ga0209535_1001020_pt1 | contig 19209 bp, 7 predicted proteins | sample LinPmetageLP28_FD_184041 | JGI IMG/M metagenome (GOLD analysis project Ga0209535, IMG submission 184041) | Marine viral communities from the Pacific Ocean - LP-28 (SPAdes) (version 2) | ecosystem: Environmental > Aquatic > Marine > Oceanic | place: Pacific Ocean | collected 2009-08-22
ACACCTTTAGCGAAAGGATCTAATAAGTTTCTTTTGTAAAATGCCATATCAGCGTCACCTTGTTTGCCTTTGCCTAGTGTTTTATAAAGTAAACCTACAAAGTCTTCAGCTTGAGGTCTTATAAACAAATCAAATCGCCCTTTACCTTTACCTTCCATTATAGCTTCAGTTTCTGAAAGCACGCGACCAGCTAATATTTTACCTTTAGTAGATCTTTCAATTATTTTATTAAAATCAGCGTCAAGTTTTTTTGATGCCATTACTAAAGCTTGTTCAATTTTAGAATTTATGTCTTTATTTTTTAAAACGTTTTTAACTGCTTGTACGTTTTTTAAAGCATCATCGGCAAAGTAGAAATCATTGTAACCTTCTTTTGTTTTACTTTCAATCCAATCAGCTTTTGCTTTAGCCGTACCATCAGCTAAACCTGTTATGTTTTTCAAAGGTATATCTAGCCCTAGTTCTTTCATAAAAGCTTTTATAGCTGGAGCAGATTCTTGTGGTCTAGCTGTTAGTATAAATATATCTTCATTACCAAACTTGCCTTGACGCTTTAACGCGAGATCAGCTAATGGACCTTTTTTACCATCAACCACTTTGTTAAACTCACTAAAATCAAACTTAGCGCCTTGGCTTTCTAGTTTTGCAGATTCTAAAGCAAACTCAGTAGCGTTGATTTTTTTCTTAGTACCATCAGGCATTGTAACACCTATTTTACTATTAGTTCTAGCTAAAGTGTCATCAAAATCAAATACGCTAATACCTTTTCTTTTTAAATCTTTTGAAGCCATTGTAGACGCCATTTCTCTGTCGTTAGCTATGTCAAGTTCTTGTATTCTTTTTAATACTTGATCATTAGTAAACTCACCTGTTAATCTTTCAGACTCAGGTAATAGTTTATTATTAAACTTAGACGTAGTTAAATCTGACTTAGCCATTTCTTTTAAAACAGCTTGTTGTTGTTTTTGATTAAGGTTTTCAAAGTTTTGTAAGTAACTAGGCTTATTTTTAAGTTGCTCTGAAAAAAGTCTGCTAGTGATAATATCACGCATGTTAAATTTATCAGCAGCTTCTATTTCTTTCATTATATCAGAAGTGCTTGCCAGTTCTAACTTTTTTGAAGACATTGTTTGTCCTCGTTGCTTTATAGACTCTAAAGTTGGTTTAATAGTTTTTGGATTACTAAGGTTAAAACCAGACTCTATAGTAACACCCTCTAGCCTTGGAAAAGCCCTTTGAGTTAGCTTATATATACCTGTTTCACCTATTTGATTACGAACCATTCTAACATTAATAGAAGCGTTGCCCTGTAGCTCAGCAATGTTGTCAATAAGAAATTTATTCTTACCCATCCAAAACACGCCTTTTTGGTTTAAATCTATATAATTTACACCTTTTTTATTATAAAGAGCAGATATAATAGCAGCGTCTGTTTGCATAGATAAATTAGTTTTCTTTTGAAAACCTTTGACTTTCAGATGTTCAAAAACTTCTTTTTGTGCATATAAAAATCCGTCTTGTATTTCTGCTTTATATCCATTTTGTTTAGCAAACCTAACACCTTCGTTATTAAATTCTGTTACTGCTTGCTTGTGCTCTTTAGAATTAACAAGATCAGATATTGCTTTGCTAAGCTCAGGAGTTAACACGTCTGTGGTAAATTGTACAGCGCCATCAACTTTTTTAACTGTAAAGCTACTCATTTGGGCTTTATCATTAAGCTTTAGCTCAATGTTCATTTCAACATTTCCAGACTTTATAGTTAAATCACCAGCGCCTTTATTACTAAAACCACCTCTCATCTTAACTTCAACGCCTTCTATGTTTGCTGCTTCTGCTACTTTTTTAACAAAAGCTTCATATTGTATACCTTTGTTTTTAGCTTGTTGATCTTGGAAAACACCATGGATCCAGTAATTAGCTTCAAAATAGTTTTCTAAAGCTTCTCTAACCTTAGGATCTTTTACTTTATTTAAAGCTTCTTGTGTAGCTTTTCCACCTGTATCTTCTATATAACCTTTTAAAACGTTGTTAAAGTCTTTTTCAACGTTTTTTCCACCTATAGTAAGTTTTATTCTTTTTATTTCAGCTTTGTTGAGCTTTTTTACACCATTTGAAATTCCATCTTTACTAGCCATATTAATAGACTTACCGGCAGCAACATCTGCTACAACTTGTTCAATAGGTTTTTCTTGTGACTTTATTTTATCTCTTACAAGCTTATTAGTAGTTAATTGAGTATATAGCTTTGCAGAATTTTTAAGAAGCTGTCCTATAGTTTCTTGTAATTCTCCTTTTGGTAAAATTCTAGGTATGCCTGCTTGTGTTATACCTAAATCTAAACTAAATTTTTGGTAAGCTTTTTGAAAAGCTGGAGATGATGTAGGACCTCTAAATTCAGGTTTTAATCTATATACACCCGGCTGTGAGGTTTTACCTGTACTTCTACCTCCTGGACTAGTAACAATTAAATTTTCTCTAAAACCTGGTTCACCTTTAACGTTTTTAAAGGGCTCGTAGAAATAATCTAAAAGTATTTGTGAAGCTCTAGGTGTTATTGCGGTGCCTTGAATATTAGCTGAAACTTCTAATTTTTTACCATCTACACTTACTTGTTTAGGAGCAACGTTAAATTCAGGCAATATTTTTAAAAACTTTGCTCTATTGTTGCCTTTTATAAAAAATTGTTGAATATTAGTAGCAGACTGAACGGCATCTAAGTATTTACCTTTCATTATTTTACCTGCTAAATCAGAGCCCCATATTTGCTCAGCAACTTCGTTAGCATATTTAGAGCTAACTTTTTTCATGCTCAAATCTTCAGTTATTTCAGACTTAATAGACACGTCTTTAGGAACGCCTGTAAATTTAGTAGGATCAATTAAAGGTGCGTCTTTAGGCTGTGATGAAGGTTCTTTAGGAGTACCCATGCTTTGTGCAACTGCTAAATCTTTAGCTTGCTCAGAGTCTAAGCTCGTTTCTTGTTTTATTTTTTCAGCATCTATAGCTAACTCTTTTTTAGCTTCTAATTTAGCAAAATTAGTGTTAGCAAAAATAAATTCACCAAAACCAGAAGGACCCACAGTAGTACCATCTTTTCTTTTAGCTTCAGGATTAAAATTAAAAATTCTAAAAGTAATTTCATCAATAGCTAAATCACCTTCTTTTTGAGTTTTTTGTTTACTTCTTATATAGTTATTTATAGGACCATTTTTTCTTAGCCCTTGTGCTAAAACAAGTGATTTTTCTTTAAGCTCTTTAGGGCTTTTTGGATCATTCCCAGCTCTTACAAAAGCATCATAATCAGCTTTTGTTTTTATGTTTTTTGGAACAAGATCTATTATAGATTCTAATAAATCTTTTGAAGAAACAACAAGATCTGGTCTTATTTTTATTTTTTCACCACTGCCAGCTAATAAATCTATTTCACCAAATCGTTTTATTTGCTTAGAAACATCTTTACCTTCGTTTATATTGTTTCCAAATCTACCTAAAAAATTAACCAACTGCTGTCCTGTGTTTATTCTAGGTTTTACTATATTATTTTTTTCTGCAAAACTGATTATATCTTCTCTAATCATTTTTAAAAAACTTACGTCTTTAGATTTGCCTACCTCTTTATTAGTTGATAATTCTGTTATAAAAGCAAGCATTTCTTCTGCTTTCATATTTCTACCTAATTTAGTTCTAAAATCAAAACCTGTACCGTCTTTTTGCTTGCCGTATTTTTCCGTTATTAATTGTGAAAGTGATTTACCCGTATCGTTTATTTCTTCTGCGAAATTCTTTTCTAATGTGCTTATTAAGTTGTCATTAAATCTTTTTAACTCTTTTGGGTTTTGATGAAAAAATGCAGCTAATCCAAAATGAGTAAGCTCGTGAGCTAATTTACCCGCGTTAAATTCACTTTTAACAAAATACAAGGTGTTAGTGTCGCGATTAAACTTTGCTGTATCATTTTTTTCACCTTGCGGCATTTCAGTATAATCTTCTACAAACTTAACGCTAGGTTTGTTTTTAATATTTAACCCAGCAAAAGTTTTATTAACATAGTTTGTTGCGTTAGCTTCAAAGTTTGGATTTTCAATATCTAGTTTAAACTCATGTGTTCTAGCGTTTATTAAGTTTAATAAATCAGGTTGAACTGCTTCTAAGTTTTCTAATACTTTTCTTTTTTGCTCAATAGTCATATTGTCTCTTATACCAAGCTCTCTTGGTGCTAAAACAAATATTTTGTTTTTATTTAAATCAGGATCTGTTTTTAGTCCACCCTCACCAGCTACTGGTCTTTGATCTTTTAATTCTGATTTAAGAGTTTCTATGTATTGAGATTGAAGAGCATATTGACTCATTAACTCTCTAGTTTTAGACTCATAAGCTCTAGGAGATACGTCTGCTTTTCTTAAATGTGTAAATCCTAGTAAACCAAAAGTGCCAGCACTAGTAAACATTCTTCTAGCAATTGCTTGAGACGATGCGTCTGTGTAGGTTTCTTTTATAAAAGTATCAAAATCAACATCAGAATTTAAGTCTTCAATAAAATGCTCTGTTACTTGAGCAGCTTCACCCGCTGCGACACCCACTACGGATCCTTTAAAAACTTTATTAATAAAGCCATTAAAAAAACTATATCTACCTTTTAATTTAACGTTAGGTGTAACACCTCCAATAAGACCAAAAGCAAATCCAGAACCTGTTTTAAAACCTATAGTCTGTGTTTTAATTTCCTCAATACCAGACATTATACCAATATACTTGGCTCTGTCGTAAATACTTTTACTTTGGCTAATTCTTCTTAAATAGTTACCAGCTCCTAAAACTGTAGCAGCACCTTGAGTAGCAACAGTTAGTGCAGCAAACTCTGCCATTAGTGGTACAAAGGCACCTGTACCTTCTACTATCTCGTCAACAATGGTTCTTTCTAAAGCTTTTTGTGATTTTGCATTAAACTGTATAGAAGGTACTTCGCCAGAGTTTATCTCGTCTGTATTAACTGTGTTATACTCTCTAGAATAATTATCTATAATATCTTTAGTGTTTCTAGAAGTACCTACAGCCAGCATAGCTTCTTCTCTATTACCTAATATACCTGTTGCACTTACAGCTTCAAATACAAAGTCAGATAAAAGGTTTTTTTCTAAATTTTCAGGACTTTTATTTAATAAATATAGGTTTTTTATAGCTTCAAATCTTACATCTAAATCGGTTTGCGCTGCTCTATAATTATCTAAAACTTGCCTTGTTTCTTTATTAAAGTTCATTGAGTTTAACCAATCGGCACCCCAACCCATTTTTGCCGCAACTTTGTCTAAGTCAAATAAGTTTCTTTCTTTAATAAACATAGGATCTTGCAGGCCTTTTTCCATTGCTTCTTTGCTTATTCTTTCTTCAGTGCTAGCAAATAAAGATGCGCTACTGTTTTTAAACTCACTTTCAGGAATAATATAACTTAAGGCGCTAGCATTTAATTGATCTTGCTCTTTTATTAAAGTAAGAAACTCTTGTCTTAAAGCATTTCTTAAAGAAACTGGATTATTTTTTTTAGCGTGTGTTGTTATATTTTTTTCAGCAGCTTTTACTTGGGCATCCAATATAGGATTACCGTAAGAGTCTGTATAATCTTTATCAGTTGTATCAACCTCTACAAGTTTACCATCAATTAAAACTTTAGATGATGTTTTTTTAACATTGTCTATTAAAGTGGTTAAATTATCAAATTCAGTTTTTTTAGTTAATTTTAATTTTTCTTGAGCTATAGCTTCTTCTGGACTTAAGGTTTTATTATCTATTTCAGCTTGTATATCATAAAGCTCATTTAAAACTTTATTTCTTTGTTTTTCGTGCTTGTGTAATAGTTTATCAGCTTCAGAACTGTTTTTTAATAAAATATTAACTTGCTTTTGCTCTCTTTCTGGTGTAACATCAGGAGATTCAGCATTTATTCTAATTTCTTGTTTATTTTTGTCCGAAGTTGATATTGCTTCTATTGTATTTCTTGTAAAAGCTTGATTACCTAATTTAGCAACTGTTTTTCTTAAATCATTTCTAGAAACGTTTTTATTATTTAAATAAACATCTTTATTTTCTAAAATATAATCAACAGTTTTATCGATTATACCAGTCTGAACTTTATTTATTTTCGCTCCATCTTCAAGATCCATATAGGCTTCAGATAGTGAATAATTATTACTAAAATCAGATACAAGATCTATACCGTCTTCTGTTAAATCATTTTTCTTAAATAAAGTGTCTATAGTATTACTTAATACATCACTAAATTGATTTACTTGATCAATATTAAATTTACCTTGTACAGATTTTTCAGCAACAACCTCTTTACTTCTAGGAAAACCTTGTTTATCAAAACCTAAAAATTGAGTTTCACCTTCTTCTAGTACTTCTTTAAAATCAGTTGGTATTTCGTCGTACTGAAAGTTGTGTTTTTGAGCTATGTTTACTGCGCTTTTATTACTTGATTGATTGTTGTTTACAAAGTTTTTAATAGTTTCATATACATTATCTGTTGAAGATGATATTCTACCATCTTTGCCTTTAATGCCTCTTGGTCCGCTAACATAATCTTTACCTCCTAACATAATGCTTATAACTTCGTTGTTTAGAGATTTTATAGTAACTTCGTCTAATCCAGGCAAAGACTCTTCTATAGTAAAACCATTATTGTTTAAAAACTGTTTAGTGTTATTAACAAAATCTGTTTCGTTAGTTATAGCATTGAATTTTTTTTCGTCAGGAAAAGGCTTTTTAAAATCAATTTCTTTTTTTTCTTCATATACAGGCGCACTACTTTGCACTTTTTTACCTGAGATATCTGTGTCTAATATATCTTGAGTAGCTTGTAAACTAAATGGATCACTTTCTGTAAACGCCGAAGAACCAAGACCCGAGTCTAAGCCCATACTCTCTGGTGCTGCTATTACTGACGGCGCATTCGCACCCACTACACCGTCTTGTTGAAAATTTTCATCAGTAGTTTTTTCTTTTATTTCAGTCAAGCCTTTAGCTTGCATTTTTTGCATATATTCTTCAAAGCTCATACCAAACTGTTGGGCTGCTTGCTGAAGATCTTCTACACTGTATTGATTTCCATTTATTTCGTACATAATTTAATTTTAATTAGGATTTAACTCGTTTGGTACTGCTGCTGGTGTGCCGTCTTCTTTTATTGTTCCTCTTCTTAAAGCTCTTAAATAATCTAAAACAGGATCATATTGTGCTTTAAATTTTTTACCTTTATCCGTAGAAAAACCGTACTGATTTGCTAATAACTTTTCTATATCACTTTCTTGAGTTAAGTCATATTTTATAGGTTCAAACTCTACAATTGGACCATTTTCTACTAATTGTTGAGGTTTAGGTTGTATTGAAATCACTGCTTTTGTTTGACCTTTATCTGGACCTGTGGTTATTTTTCTTGAAGTTAAAGTTACCATGTCGCTAGTAACACCATCAATTTTACCAGATACGAACTTTTGAGTACCTTTTTCAGTTGTTTCAAAGTTTAATTCTTGTCCTTGTATATAAGCAACAACGTTGTCTCTTGAGGCTTGGTTAATTTGACCTTGATCGCTTGTTTGTATAGATGTTATAGCCAACAGCTCTCTAGTTCTTTTTAATAAATCATTGTCTAAATCTTTACCTCCAAAATTAATAGTAAAATCACCTTTGTCACTTACAGGTTTTGTAGTTTTTGTTTTGGTTTTACTATAAAGAAAATCATTTAATTGTACTGCTCTACCGTCTTTACCTTTTACATAACCTTGATTAGCAACAGTTTGCAACCATTTTTGTTTAGCATAATCTCTTAAACCTTCTGTAAGCACTTTATCATCTATCTTACTAGCTACTTTAGGATCAGTTAAATCTATGTTTCTAATAGATTCTAAACCTGCTAAATTACCTAAGTTTGATTTAAATGTACCATTTTTTAGCTCAGTAGTAAACTGATTCCATAAAGACTCTCTAGCGTCTTCGTTTGCAATTATATTTTGCGCTGCTATTTCTGCGTTAGCTTCAGCGCCCGCAAACCAGTTACTATCAACATATTTTGTTACGTCTTTTGACGAAACATTAACTTCATTACCATCTGATAAAGTTATAGTTGCACCTCCAGTTGTTTCAGTTCTATATTTAGGTGTTCTATCAAAATTTGTAGTTATACCATCTTTTTCTATAGTTTTATTAACTTCGTCTTGTATATTATATCTTAAGTTAAAATTTCTATTTATATAAGCATCATCAATATCTTCAGTGTTTAAAAATACTTCTTTACCGTCTTTTTTAACATAAAAACCTTGTTTAAGTATACCATCTTTACTTACTTTAGAACCTTGCCTAATGTCTTTAGGTCTATTGTTATTTAAATTTGTAAAATCTGCACCATTAAATTCTACTTTATTTTTATTTTCATCTATATACCTAGTATCAGAAACAGCACCATCATTTTTTCCATTATCACCTATGTTAGTTGTATGCAATGCTAAACCAGTATAAGCTTTTTGTTTACTACTTATTTGGTTAACAATAGAGTCCATAGTGTCAGTATCGTTTCTTTTATAAGCTTTTATATACTTTTTTCTTAATGAAGTAGTATTTATTTTAGCGTCAACCTCAAATAAGTCGTTAGTTACTAGATCTTGACCGCCAGTCATTACATTTTTATTCTCACCTCCAAAAACTGTTACAGAAGTATCAAGTTTATCAAATTCTTTACCGGCCTCAACACCTAATTTAGCGTCTTCTTCAATAGCTTTTATACCAGGCGCTATACCACTTTGAAAACCTTTTTCAAAAGCAGTAAGATCTACTATGCCTTCAACAGGAGCTTCGTAAGATCCAGGCGTAGTTCTAGTCATTCTAGGACTAGGCATATAATATGGGTAACTTTGTTTTGCCATTATTTTATTAATTTAAATTCTACGTCTATCTTATCGTAATATACTTTATCATAACCATTATCACCTTTAATAACAGCATATTGTGGTATTTCATCAGACATTACACCTTGATAAACTTTGTTATCACCTACATAACTAAAGTTATATATTTTTAAACCGCTAGGCGAATAACCTATTAATTTAATATTGTTTTTTAACCTCCTATCGCTGTCAGTTCCACCCATAGCGCCTGCTATGCCTATACTGCCAATACCTCCAAGTATTTGACCAAAAGCTTGCGCTTGAGCACCTTCTGCAGATGCTTGTTGTTGTGAAGCGCTACCAGCTTGCGCAGCGGCTCTATTTAGTTGCTGCATTTCTCTTTTTTCTTGAGCTTGAAAAACAAACTGTCTACCTTGCGCTTGAGCTTGGAATAATTGAGACTCTAATCTAGCCTGACCTTGAGCTCTAAGTCTTTTATTTTGTGCTTCTTGTTGAGCTATACTAGACGCAACACCTTGCTTAGCACTTAAAGCTGCTTGAGCTAAAGCAGTGGCACCACCTGCGCCTGCTCCAGTAGCCCTTAAAGTATCTAAAGTACTAGCTAGCGATAAGTCTGTTTGTTGCACTTGCATTTCTGCGGCTTGAGTAGCAACAGTTAAATTAGCAAAAGGATTAGTAAGCATTTGTTCTGCTCCTTCAAAAGGATTTATTATTTCTTGTCTACTAGCTTCTAGTCTTCTAACTTGAGCCTCAGCTTTTTTTCTTCTTCTTTCAGCTCTTCTTCGAGCTGCTCCGCCCATGATAGCTTTGCCGATGCCTCCTAATACTGAAGCACCGCCGGTTACCCATAAAGCTGTTGAAATTCCTGCCATAATTTTTTATTTTTTTCTATTATTTCTTTTGGTAATTCTTTATAGTCATTTGTATAAACATCCGCTTCAGCTTCTTCAAACGTCTCAGCATCTGTTTTGTAAACACAAGCCCAATGACAATCTTTGTGTATGTAAAGTACTCTTTGTGTTCCAGTTTTTGTAAATATAACGTGTGGTCCTTTTATTCTAACAACTTTACCGTCATCTGATAAGTAAGACAATTCACCTTTTAGTAAAAAAGAAGGATGGTTTTGTTTGTGAACCATACTTATAACTAAAGATCCTTTAGGCATAAAAAGCTGTCTTGTATAAAGTCCGCCTTCTATGTGTTGTTTTAAAGGATATGTTTCTTTCATTTGTTCCGACTGCTTGTCACCAGCTTTATGATGAACAGCGCCGTTAATAGTTAGTATTTGTTTTTCTAACTCTATTATTTTTTCCCACAATACACCCCTAGTTTCAGGTATATTTTTTAGAATTTTTTCTAAAGGGTCTTTTTTAAATAATATACTCATTTAATTGAATTTAATATAGCGATTGCTCGTAGTTGAAGCCTATTGAAAACAATTCAGCTTTTTTCTTTTTGTTTAATGTTTTATCGTTGTTTAAAGGTTCATGCTCAAAAGTTGCTTCTGTAAAAAACCCTTTTATACCGGTAGTTGTTAAACTACTTATACCAGTTATTGCAGACGTATCTTTTATTATTACGTTTGCATAGTATTTTTTCTCAAGAGGTGTAAATCCTGCAAAGCTAACTACTCCGTCTTGATAATATCTACCTGTTATGTTGCCTGGTATAGGATACGCGTTGTAGTTTTCGTTGTCTTCAGCTGGTGAACCTAAACTTATAACTTTCCAGTTGTTTGTTCCTTCGTAATTAACAGTTTTATAGTGTTTTACAAGTGAAGGATTTTGATTACTAACAACTGTTATAGTACTTGGCTGAAAAACTCCATAAAAAGTATTTTTATCTTGATCTTCGTTGTAATGTTTGTATAAATCACCACCATCAAAAGTGTATAAAGAGTTGTTTAAGCTACCGCCAAAGCTTGGATTATATGTTAAAAACGAACTCCAACCATTTACTTTATCACTAAAAACTAAAGTTTTATAATTTATTAAGGGCTCTAAAGGCTCAACACCAAATTTATTTGCAGCTACAAAACTAACTATTTCGCCAGCTCTTAAATTAATATTTTTAGTTAAAGTAATAGTGTTGTTAGCAACGCTAATAACTCTATTAGAAAACTTTTTAATAGTATTGCTTTGTATAAAATAACCAGGTTGAATACTGTTAGAACTTGAAGATAAAACAACTTTATTTTCATTTTTAATAGAATTTAAAACCGTAGCTTGTATTTTAGTTAAAAAAGTTTGTTTGTTTTGTTTTACTAAATTATCTAATTTTAAGTTTAAAACGTAATTTCTAGCATGAATATCGTAAAAACCTCTTATGCTTATAGACTTGTCTAGATGCTTTCTAAAAAAACTTCTCATGCCATATGATGATATTTCTGTTAAACCGTCTCTAGACAGCCTTAAAACAGATCCTCTGTCTTTATCTACAAAGTATTTTCTAAATCCAAACACAGCGAAACTTTCTGGGTTTTTACCTATACCAAATTCACCTAAATATGGAGTTATTTGTCCTATAACAACTTTAGCTGTGGTTGATAAGCCTCCACCTTCAGCTGTAAATATAGCGTCTTTATCAATTAAAGCGCCGTTAACTTTGTTTTCTTGAAATATAAGTAAGTTTGTATCTTCAGCGTATAGCTTTTGTATTGAGCCATATGCTAAATCAACAGATTTTGTTATATTTTCTGCTATTGAAAATTGGTTAGTATTATTTACACCTGTTCTTGAGTTAAATATACCAGAATAAATCATAGAATTTTCTCTATGCTTTCTATTATATTTTTTATCTACAGCGTATGCTTTAGGCCCATAATCTATAGCGCTTTCATTAAAACCACCTTTTATTCTAGACTCTTCTACGTGCCACTCGTTTTTTGAAACAGTATTGTTAATGTATGGTGTTTTAGAAGAAAACGTTAAAGTAACTCCTTTTTCTATTTTACATTTAACATTACCATCAAAAGTTAACACCGTTTTACCTCCATTTAACTGACCTGTTGTATCATCTTTAACACCTGGTCCGCTTATAGCATAGGAAACACTAGAGCTTAAAGCACCTAAAGAAGAGCTAGTAACGTTTATAGTGTTAGATTCTGCGGGCGCTGAAGCTAAAGTAGAGCAAGCCGTAGCTATGCTAGTAGCTAAATAAGGTTCTTGCCTCAATATAATGGTGTTAAAATACTTTACTCTTAATGTTACAGCCATTTATTATATATTACTTATTTTATTAATCATTTCCTTTTCTCGCTAAAAATACGTGTGGCACCCAAAAAACATCATCTACAGCATAACCAGAAGCCCTTTGTGATCTTCTAGTTTCATAAACAACTTTATATGTATAACCTAATATTTCTATATCGTTGTTAGATTGGAACATAAAAGTGTCTTGTATGCCTCTATGTTTTGGATGTGCAAAAGATCCTGAAAAATCATTTGCTGGAGTATAATACTTATAACTACCTTGAGTTTCACCTGTTATAGGATTAAAATCAAAATCAAAACCTCCATCACCAAAAGTACCAGAGTTTGCGGCACTAAAAGGACCTTGACTTGCAACTTCAAAATCCCACTGTGTTATACCTTGTTCTAATTTATCTCTTACATCGTGCTCTACACCGTTAGCTCCACTAAAACTTGTAGAGCCAATATTAAATTGCCCAGTACCATTAACACCATTGTCATGGTTTATACCTGTTCCTTGAAAACCTAATAAATCTATGTTTTCTTGAATTTCGTAAGACGCCTGCGAATTACCTTCTTCTTTTATACAAATAACTCCCCCCATAGTTACGGTTATTGGATTCTCATCGTTTGCGGCACTAAAAGGACCTTCACCTGTAACTAACTCACCTAACTCACCTCTATATGATGTAGGTAAAATATGGTCATAATAAAGAAAATCACTAGTAGAGCTTTCTCTGTCATTGTTTTGTTTCTTATATTTTCTAACTCTAGGCTCTCCGCTTTCATCTATTTTAATAGACCATAACTCAGCGGGATCACCTGCACGGCCTTCTCCATTAAGAAAACTACACAAAAAGAACTCACCAGACCGACTGTGTCTAGGAGCACTAGGCATGCTTTCTTGAGACACACCGTCGTTATTAAAAGCTTCAAGACTTGAAGGGTTTTCTGTCCAATAGCAGTTATACAAATCATTATCAACTCTAAAAAACGCATCTTGATTAAAAATATTTTGTCCGTTTATTTCATCTGTGTTAGTTACAACGTAGTAAGGGTGGTTTGCATCGGAATCAACATTAGCACCTTGTATGACTATTAAATCAGCCGTAACTTGAGCATTTACAGTTGTTAAAGTTCTTTTACCAAAGAAAATACCAGTTTCATCTGTTAAATATTCTTCTGAGTTTAAAAAATTAACATCTGAGTCATAAACAAAAACATCAAAAGTTTTATTTATAACACCATAAAAGAACTCTGGTCTTATAGATATTTCACCAGTATTAGGATTTATAGATAATTCTATTATTGGATCTCCACTAGAATCGTGTAAAACAGTGCTAGTATCTACTGTTATAGTTGTGTTGTCATCGCTAATGTTAGTAGTAGAAGAAGTAATTGAAGGATTTATATTTTTAGAAACAAAAATTAAACCACTTTTATTGTTTTCTACATCAGCGCTGCCATTTACGGCTGGTATTTGACCAACAATAACGTTTTCAACTTCTTGAGAGCTTCTTACAGAGGAATCTATATTAACTATAGGTTGAACTATAGGTGCTACATTTTCAAGTCTTAAATTAAAAGTTTGACTATTTAAATTAACTACATCTGTAGATGTTTGTTGGTGAACTATGTCTACGTTAAATTCATAAGCGTTAAATTGTTGTCCATCAACAACACTATGATAAAAGTTATTTTTTGGTTTTATTTTCCACTCGTTATCTAAAAACAATATTTCAAAAGGCATAAAAGCTTGATCAGTTATTATAGACTCTTGAGGAATAAGTGCTTGAGTAACCAAATCAGCTATTGGACTTGTTGTTTCTACAAATCCTCTTATAGAGTTTATTGAAACTTCAATTATATCATCACTTGTTATATTATTATCTAATACATCTAAAAAATTAATAATACCAGCATATATACCTTGGAAATTACCTTCGTCCCAATATAAAATATCTTCTGATAAATTAGCATCTACTTCAATTTGACTAATAATAGAAGGTATATTTAAAGCTTCATTAAGCTCATGAACCAAGCCAGCAGTAGAAGTTTCATAATATATATCTAAAGCAGTATCAAAAGGTTTTGTTTCAAAAACAGCTAAATTATCTTGTACTCCGTATTTATAAGAATAAACTCTAAAGCTTTCACCATTTGTTAAATCGTTATATTCATTTGATAAACTACCGTCACACTCTATTAAAATTGGATCTGAACCTGATTTTTTAATTATTTTTACTAAATCTTTATTAGATCCTTTTAAATATTCACCAATAGCAAACTCACTAGCGTTACCACCAGCTATAGATAAAACTTTATTTGCTTGTTTAAACACAGTAGCCTTAGTATCTCCAGAAGTTGCGACTTGTATTGTTCTTAGTGTTCCCTGTAGTCCAAGCTCTGTATTTGATCCTATGTTATTACCAGTAGAACCTCCAAATGGTATCTGTGCCATTAAAGGATTTTTACTAGTCTCAGATATAAAAGCAAAAACATCATCGTTTTCATTTTTAATACCTTGCTCTTTTGATGTACCTATGTTTATAACATCTAATATATCATTATCACTTTGTACAGATAATCCTGCATTTGTAGCGCTTGGTACAACTTTTGGAAATAACTTGTCTTTACTAGTACTTAATCCAGTTTCTTGTGTATTAGTAAACTCTATATCTCTAGTTACTTTATTTATATTGTCAGCTAGTATAGGTATATACGTTTTTGGATCATCTCTATCGTTATCAAAATCATAAACATTAGGAGCATACACATTGTTGTAATCTTGCTCTGTTTGTTTAACAACAACTCTATAAGAATACCAGCCATGTGGAATTATTTTGTATTTATAAAAATAATAGCCTAAAGGTACACTTCCTGAAACAGCATTATAGCTTAAGCTGGGCTCGCCATCACATTGTATTATTAAATTACCATTTTCAATAAATATATTAGTTATTTGTACAAAATCTACATTTTGTCCTTTTAAATAATCTCCAACAGTAAATTCGTTTATAATGCTAGCGTTTTCAATTGTAATTTGTCCTATTAAAAAATTACCATTAGTATCGTTAATAACACTAGATGTTACTGTTGTTTGATTTAAAATGCTAGAATTAGTGTCGCCACCGTTAGCAACAAGTTGCGGTAAAGCAGCACCCATTAAAGCGTTTTGAAATATACTTTCTTCAATAGTAGATATATTTAATACAGCACCTGTTATAGGATTTAAATCAATTTTATGTATTGTAGCTTGATTACCAACTACAGATAAAAGATTACGCATGTATACTTCGCTGTAACCAATTAAAGGTGTTTCTAAAGTAGTGTCTAAATATAAAAAATCAGTAATATCAATAACTGGAACTATAATTGATGAATAAAAGTATAAATTACCTAGTTGAATACCTCCTGTGCTACCTGGAGAACCATCGCTTAATATAGGATTTGTAGCAAAATTTGTTTCGTAAAGATCAAAACTATAACTAGTAAAACTAAGTTCGTTATTAACGTTAATTAAAGTTCCTTTAGCATAAGCGCTAGGTATTTCTTTATTAAAAGTTATAGTTAAAGCATCTCCACAATAGTTTTCGTTTCCAGGAGAGGTGTCTTGTATTGGTAAAAGATCGTTTTCAGACCAAGTACTACTATTAAACGTGTTAGACTTTGCGTCTACTGTTATAGAGCCATCACCAATAGTTGAAGTTAAAACAGGTGATTGTCTCCCAAATTTATCAGATAATACTACACCTACTTCGTAAGTTCTTTTTTGTTTTACAGAGTGATAAGGATATTCTTTGTGTAAATAATAATTATTAAAATCAGCATTGCCTAAAGGATTAGTTATATCATATTTCGCATCAACAGATGTATTAAAATTTAATCCCACAACACCTTTTTCTATAGGTAACTGTCTGTCTTGTATAAAATTACCATATATAACTCTATTACCTACTATTTCTTGTGCTTTAGCAGAAAGAGGAATATTGTCATACACTCTAGGTAATTGATCTACTGGCAGTGTTTTATAAGGAAGAGTTGACTTATATTTATATTGAAATACGCCTTCGTTTTGAATAAAATTATTACTATTACTGGGTGTAACTAAATCTGAAGCATTTTCGTTTTTAATTTCTATAAGCTCAACAGCTTTTACTACGTTACTATTAGACTCTTTATAAAGTATTTCTATGCCGTTTATATCTAAATTAGTTTTTAACTTAGAGCTAGGTAGTATTATATTTAAATTAACAGAGTTAACTGAGTTTACCATACCGTCAGAGGATCCATTATCATCTTGAAAATAAGCTTGGCCTCTTTTTAATATTTTTTGTATATGATTACCATTAAAGCTATGAGTTTTTGGTATAAAACAAACTTGAGTAAATGGAGCTATAGTAGAATACTCGCCATCTACAAATCTATATCTATACGAAAATCTAACAAATTTTTCGTCTATTAAGCTGTCTGGATAACTAGTGTTTGTTTGTAGTGAAGAAACTGGTTCAGTTGTAGGTACATTATTGTTTAAGGTTGTTTGATCGTAATCTAATAATAAAGCAGGCATAAAAGGAGCAAACTTAGCAACACTTATTTTATCTTCGTTATAATAATACGGATTATTACTTGCAGCATCGTCTTGTATTGCTTTTTCTACATTTATTTTTCTAGGTTGATTAAAGCCGTCTGTAAAAAACAATAAATCTTCTATTAAATTTACACCTGTTATAGTATGTGTTTTACTAAAATTCAAAAATAAACCAGAAACTAATAGTTGAGGCTGCGTAGTGTCTTTTGCATACATATATATACCACAAAACAAATCACCATTATCTGCTTGTTCTGCCGTTGTAGGTCCGTCTTCATCACCAATTAAACCTTCTTTATTGACATCAGGACAAGTATAATTTGTAATGAAATAATAAATTCTACTGTTTTTTTCATCAAAAAAAACGCCTATAGTGTCAAGGTTCGTAAACCCAAAAACAGTATCACCAACTTTAGAATTACCTAATAGGTTCTGTATAGACCCTATGTCTGAAACTTCTGAAGTAGTTATTTGTATGTTTTGAGCATTGCGATACTCTCCATTGGGTAAAACGCGATCATCAAGATCTTGATTCATTTTACCTTGAAGAAAAGTTCTTTTATCTTCAGCCATGTACTAGTGTTTGATTTGTTTTGATTTATTTCTCATAACTTGAGATATTTCTGATATCTTAAGGTTAGAAAGCCTTATCTTAGCGTTTCTAAGAGCCGCTCTTCGCTCTTTCTTGTATCTTTGTACTATATACTCAGATATATCTCTTTTAACCGCTAGAACGTTGTATGCGATATGTTTATATAAAGCTTCTTCAGCCAGCTTATTTACTTTCATTTCAGCATCAGTGCCTAAGCCGTCTGAAATATATTCAAGCACAATAATTTTACCCGATAAGTCGCTGCTAAAACTAAAACTACCAGTTCTTTCATTAATTGTAAAAAATCCGTTTACTTGTGTAGTTTCTGGTGTAGCGCCATATCTTTGGCCATAATCACTTCTAAGGTAATCAGATGTAGTTAAATACAAACTGTCTTCAGAAGATAAATCACCTGATATATTTTTAGTGTCAAATGCTTTCCAGCGAGCTTCTGTAACAGAACTACCTTCAACAGCATTACCATCTGCGTCAAATACATAGTTGTAATTATTATCTTGAAGCATTGGTTCTGTTGGATTTGTAGTAAGTCTAGTAGGATATATAATTCTACGTACGCCTGAGTTGTCAATATAACACACTTTAACGTAGTTAACATAGTCTTGAGGCATTGGCATAGACAACGATGGTCCTAACTCAGCTTCTTGCAGCTTAACTGTTTTAAGTACATCATAGCTAAATTCTTGTAAACCACGCTTAGCGTGAAATATAACATCTGACTTAGCCACGTGACCTATCAACTTACCATCACCAACGTATGCTATCATAAAATTATCTACAATGTCTTTAATAGAAGTATATTGATATGTGCCAAAAGTATTATCTAGCAGCTCAACTTTAACTACGTCGTTAGCAGAAAGCGTAGAAGATATAGTAAGTGTAGCTGCAGAAATACTAAAAGTTGTTATTTCTGTATTATTAACATATACTCTAACTTGGCTAGCAGTAGGTGTTGTTTCAAAAGTAAGTGTGAATGTAGAAGTAGAACCATCAGCAATAAATGTTTGAGATCCATTGTAATAGTTTTCTTCTGTAACTGTTCCTAATAAACTCATATTATTGTTCTGATTGTGTTATTTGTTGTTCTTCTTGTTGAGCCGCTTGAATAACAAGTGGATCTTTTATTGTAACTCCAAAGTGTTTTAGTATAGACATAACAAGATCAGGAAACTCTGAAGAGTGTAATCTAAAATTACTACTGTTAATAGCGTCGTAAGTATATATTGGTGTACCAAAACTAGTTGTATCTACACCAGCGCTCCATAGTGGATCTCTAGGTCTGCCTATATAATATAAATCTACACTTGTTATAGTGCTTGGAAACACATATAATAAATCTGCAGAATAATAATATACTGGAAAAATAGTTGATGGTGCCGTTAGTTTTGAAGAAAATAAAAACGGTAATTTAGATTTATCTATACGCTCTATATCTGTAAACTCACCGTTTACTTTAAGACTAAGTGTAGCATAAATATTATTTAAAGCTTGAGTTGTTGTTGTTCCGGGTATAGTTGTAGAATATCCTGGCGTTTCAAAATAAGTATTTGTAGAATCTATTGTTAAAGTTGTTAAATCGCAAAATGGATCAAGTTTGTCCATTATTTTTCTAGGTATATCACCGTAACCTTGTGCTGCTCTTCCTCTGGTTTGCTTTGCAACAGCTTGGTTATACTCATAAAAAGCTCTGTCAAGAAGCTCTATTTGAGATACAGCAGCAATCTTGTTAAAGTTGTCTGGCGTCATATAGCCGCTACCTTTTTTATTTAGTATAGATAATACTGTAGTATATACTTTATTTACGTCAATTGCCATATTTTTATTTTTATTATAGTAGTATAGCCACCATTACAGATGGCTACACCACTTATAATAGTTACGCTATTTTAGCTTTTTTTCTATTGATTTAAAAACTTCTAC
>Ga0209535_1001021_pt1 | contig 19204 bp, 15 predicted proteins | sample LinPmetageLP28_FD_184041 | JGI IMG/M metagenome (GOLD analysis project Ga0209535, IMG submission 184041) | Marine viral communities from the Pacific Ocean - LP-28 (SPAdes) (version 2) | ecosystem: Environmental > Aquatic > Marine > Oceanic | place: Pacific Ocean | collected 2009-08-22
CAGGACAGAGTTTCGATGGTACCAGTGCCATTACTATTGCGTCAACTGACCTATCAAACACAAGTGCTATCGCATTATTAACTGCTTCACAGACATTAACAAACAAAACTTTAACATCACCGGTCATTGCAACAATCACAAGCACAGCAGATATAGATTTAACTGCTACAAATGATGTTAATATACCTGCAAACGTAGGTTTAACATTTGGTGATGACGGTGAGAAGATCGAGGGCGATGGAACAAATTTAACAATATCATCTAGCAGTAACATTAATTTAGATGCCTCAGGTGGTGTAAACTTAGACGGCGGCAATGGTACAATTAATTTCAAAGATGATGGTACAAAATTCTTTGTAGTTTCAAAAAGTAGTACAAGTGCTGTTTTAAGTGTTGACGCAACGGATGGCGATATGATATTCAAAGGTGATGATGGTGGTTCAGTTTTCACAGCATTGACACTGGACATGAGTGAGGCTGGTACTGCCACTTTCAATCATGATGTTATCTTACCCAACAACGGTATCCTACAACTTGGTGATGCTGGAGAAAACATTGTGGGTGATGGAACCGATTTAACAATAAATTCTAGTGGTGATGTTATAATGAAACTCACCGGGGAACAACTTAAACTTAACGATGGTACTAGTCATATTGGCCAATTCGATTTAACTGGCAATCATTTTACTATTGAAGTTTTAGGTAATGACAAAGATATGTTCTTCAAAGGTTGGACTGGTGCATCACAATTTACAGCATTGACACTGGACATGAGCGGATCGGGTGCCGCAACATTCAACAGCACGATCGCCACAACAGGAGTTACAATCGACAACACGTCTACAGGTGATTCATTGCTAGTCACAACCACAGAGGATTCAAGCACAGCAGGTCCAGTTATTTCATTAAAGAGAAATAGTTCATCTCCTGCAGATGCAGACTATCTTGGACAGATAAAATTCAAAGGTGAGAACGATGCTGACCAAGAAATAAATTATGCAAAAATTACAGGTAAAATACTAGATGCGTCGGACGGAACAGAAGACGGTATAATAGAATTTGCACACGTCAAAGCAGGATCACAAGTAATTACAGGCAGATGGAGATCTGACTCATTACAACTTTTAAACGGAACCAATTTAAGTGTTGCTGGATCACTAACAGCATCTAGTTTAGCATATCCAACATCAGATGGAAGTGCAGGACAGGTATTGACCACGGATGGTTCGGGCACCTTAAGTTTCGCAACGATAAGTGTGGGTGATTTCACATTCAATGGTTCTACCATGAGTGCACCATCAAACGCAGACATGACGTTTGACAACTCGGGCACAGGACGTTACATATTCGAGGGCACATCATCACTAGCGATACCTAATGGTACAACAGCACAGAGACCGACAGGTTCAACCGGTGAGATAAGATACAACTCAAGCACGGACGCCATAGAGGGTTATACCACATCAGGTGGATGGGCACAACTGGGTGCCACAAGTTCTACGTCAGAGAACACCGACGACACTGCAACCGGAAATGCAACAGCAATCAGCACCACAGAGAAAATTGTAAACCAATTCACAACCAGCAGTTTCGACAGTGCATGGTATTTGACTATTAATCGAGACGAGATCAACGATCAAGTTTCTACTGCAAAACACAGTTTGGCACACAACAATTCTGCCGCGGTCGTCTCGTCATCACACATGACAAAAAGCGATACCGCAAACAGTTTCGTGACCATAGATGCGGATGTAACTGGGGGTAATGCAAGACTAAAGGCCACTGGAACAAGTGTTGTAAACTCCTTGTCCTTCTACAGGATAGCACTGGGGGATAACACCACAGCAGGCACGACAGGGAATGTGACCAACGTGATAAACGCAGATGTTGACTCTGCTTCGGAAAGCATAGACAGTTGGGCCAAAGCCTCGTACAGAGCGGCCAAGTATTACATATCGATTAACAACGCATCCAAGACGGAAGTTTCAAACCTCGAAGCATTAGTTGTTCATGACGGTACCACGGCGTACATCACATCATATGGTGCGACCAACACAGGATCCAATGACCTTATTAATTTAACGGCGGCCGTTGATGGTTCAAATGTTGTGGTCAGTGCAACCGGTAACGAACCAAATCTGAGAGTCACTGCATACAGGATTCTACTAGCAGACGATGAGTCAGGATCTACAGGAGATAATGTCAATGTGGTTGCCGCAACCACAGTAAGTTCTACAGCGACAACAGTTGACTCATTTGTAAATTCTGCTTACACAGGTGCGTTCTATGTGTTCACCGGTTACAATAGCACAGAAGGTGCGGCCAGTGCCACAGAGGTCATGGTGGTATCGAACGACGACGCATACGTCAGCACAGGTCCTACAATTTCCACAAAAGGCACGGACCAATTAACTTTCTCTGCCTCACAGTCTGGATCAACAATAACAGTTAAGGCCGCTTCTACGTCGGGTGCGAGCACGACTGTGAACGGTTACAGGGTACACATGTTAAGGGGATCAGCAGGTGCATCAACGGCAGACACGGTGCTGGTATCAACAACACAGACTATATCAGGTGTAAAAACATTCAGCAGTCCAATTGCATTGACTGTGGGAAGTGACCCTTCTACTGCTACTAATAATGCACACATCTACGCCAAGGACGAATCATCCAGTGCAGAAGTGTTTGTGAAAGATGAAGCCGGAAACGTGACTAAAATATCTCCACACAACGAACAAGGTGAATGGGAATACTTCTCGAGGAATACCAAAACTGGCAAGACTGTGAGGGTAAACATGGAAGAGATGATCCGTGATATTGAGAAACTCACAGGCAAAAGATACATCAAAGATTTTTAAACAATCAAATCTAATATAGTCTGTAATTTACCCTTTATACTTTTATTATTCAGTGTATTTTTGAGACCCATGTGCAAATTCTTGGGCCAACATTCAAACGCACACCAGCAGTATCCTGAATGTTCGTCATTCAGTTTAGGTAAAAATTCTGCGTCTATGGCTACTAGATATGTGTGGAAGAAGAACTTCTGATCGTTTGATGTGAACATCTCCAATGGAATAACTTTCTTGAATTTGGGTAGACTGCCCGTCTCTTCCTCTATCTCACGTTTCAGACCCTCGAATGCACTCTCTGTGAATTTGCTTTTGCCGCCAACCAATCCCCACATGCCTTGTGTCTTACGATCAGTCCGCTGTAGGAACAAGAAACGTTTGGTATTTGTTGCGTAGAACAGTGCACCTGAACAGACTATATTATCTTTCATGCTTTATTATAACAACTATGGGGTGGTAGCGTCAAGGCTTGAGTTGTATCCTGGGTCTGCTCCGCCATCCAGCACTATGCTCCATGTGCCTTGGGCATATACACCCTCGTATGATTTGACCCATTCTGTGCCATTGTACCTGTACTGTATTCCTGTGTTTAGGTTGGTAATGTATTCTTGTGTTGAATCATGATGAGAAGCATCAAACTGCTTGACCCATTTGGTACCGTCATATTCTATGATGTCGCCAACACTGGCTACTATTGATCCCCATGTTGCACTCTGGAAACTTGCCGTTGAATCACCTATATCATTTATAATCAAATATCTATCACCTGTGGTAGGTGTGCCTGGATCAAATGTTGCTGGGTTAATAATCTTTTTCACAGTAGGTCCTATCGGTGCGTCTGAATTGTTTGGTATCGTATCACTGTCGATCGTGTACAATAGTATTGTATCGTCCAATGTTGTTGTTGCTATTGTTCCAACGATTTCATTGCCGTTTGGCTGTGTCAATCTTATCTGTGATGTGCCGTTTGTGACCTTGCCATACTGATCCAATAATGTCTTCCAGTTCACCGCTGGACCAAAAGTTTCAAAAGGATCAAAGTTGTTGGGCTCGTTAGCACCAGTCTGGAATCCATCTCCGCCTGATTTGACATTTACTCCTGTCGTACCTAACAGTCTCAATTGATTTCCTGTGACCAACAATCCAAAGTTGTTTGGTGTTATGAAACTCTTCGACACTAGTTCTCCGTCTATCAGTCCTTTTGCAATTCCGCCGTCGTCGTCGTATATGCTCATTATTATCTTCTGTACCACACCAAGTTTTTTCACTTTTACAGGTGGAGACAGCCATATGGGCATACTAAACTGTAATGTTGCTACATCAATTTCGGAATCTGCACCCACTGGAATAGTTCTCGAACTAAATGTAATATTACCTAACTCTATATAACTTAAACTTGTCCAGTCTATGTAGTTGTCTGTCTTTTGTATCTCAAAATCTGGGTTGAACAAGTATAGTATCTGTTCTAGTATCTGCAGTTTTTGATCTGTGTTCGATGAGAAAATATCTGCTGTGACTTCCAATCTAAAAGGTGAAGGCATAACTTTTTCAACTGTGTATCCAGCACCCAACTGATTTGTGTAGTTGCCATCAGAATCAACGTCTCTTTCTCTTAGGTGTTGCTTTTCAATATGATAAGGATTTTGCATTCTTTCCCTATCATAGTTTAATTCTCGCACATAACAAGCAATCTTTGGTGCATAGTTAAGTGCATTCTCACTGTTGTTCCTGATGATGTTCGCAACCTGTCTTGTTGGGTCACCGTAAACTACAGGCACCGCCCGAAGATTTATACCTCCATCTTTGCCCTTGCCAGTCTCCACAGAGAAATTGCTCAATATCCTAATAAATTGAGTTAAAAATTTCCTAACCTGTCCTTCGTAAAAGTGTAGCATTCTTAATTGTCAGCCTTTGGTTTCAATGCATCTGTCAAAGATTGTCTTTGTGTTACTGTTAGTCCGTTTATTGTTGATTCTGTTGCATTGTTGACGAAACTTGTTTTGTAATTCCCTCTAGAATCGTTGTTCGTTGTAGTTATTCTGACACTGTCCTCAATTTTGACCCATCTGGCTCCGTCATATCTGAACAACCTGTTGGGCAAGAAATCTGTCCTTAAGAAGTAATCACCTTTATCTACGTCAGACGTTGGGAACGATATTCCAAACCCTGCGGGATTTCCGTTGGGTGCAACACCGTCTCCATCTAGATAGAATCCGTAGTGTGAACTTGCAGGAGTGTCTATTGTGGCATTCACTGTGTTACTGCTACTTGCTCTCTGTGATGCTGTGTTGACGTTTTCTGTCCTAATGTTACCCCTCTCATCTATGGGTGCAACGTAATATTGTTTGTAGTTGAATCCTGCCTTTGGTGCATCCTGCTCTGCCTGTGCCACAACTTGATCGTTGATTGTTTTTTCTCTGTTGTAGGTACTCATGTAACTGGCAACAGATCCTGTTGTGGTTGCATCTCCGATCACATCTCGGAATTCCTGTGAGTCAACTAGGGTTTTCATTTTCAATCTCAACAGGTGTGGCCACCATGTCTGCGAAAATCCTTCTGCGGCCCTGTTGACGTCTTCTACCACATAGTATCTTTTCAGTGCTATAGGCACACTCTCATCTAACGAATAATCTTCTTTCATGTGTGGGAATTCTATGACATCACCACTCATGGGTTTCCTGCCAATTCTTTCCACGATATCGTTTAAATGCACTGTTAGAAATAAAGTATCGTTCTGTAAGAACATGCCAAACTGTGATAGGTTAAAATCTGCGTCTTGTACATTGTATATGCCTCTAACTATGTATACATCATCTGAATATTTCCTGTCTCTGTTCTCTAGGAATAGCAGATCTTGTATGGTTCTTTCATTTAGGCTGTCTCCGGAATACTGTGGTTGTGTTGGAGATGCGGCACCATCTTTGTTCGTATCTCCTTGATCATACGGTCCTAGGTATTTGTGCAGATGTAGATCTGTACCTCCCACAATAAACATCTCTCTGATGTTGCGATCAAAGAACTTGTAGTCGTTGCCTTTTTCAGGCTTGAAAATGGATAATCTTGGCATATCATACATATTTATTGCACAGGCAAAGGCTATAAATATGTACATGTCAGAACTACAAACAGGACAACAGGAAATTTTTGATTACGTCAAGAACAATCTAGGTGACGGCATGATTGACGTTGAATTAGACCCTAAACACTATCAAACGGCGCTGGAGAGGGCCATTAATAAATTCAGACAGAGATCTTCGAATGCAGTGGAAGAATCATATGCTTTTCTTGAACTAAAGAAAAATCAAAACACCTATATACTGCCAGACGAGATCATAAATGTCAGGAATCTAAATAGAAGATCGGTAGGATCAAGAACAGAAGGCGGAGAAGGTGGAACATTGTTTGAACCTTTCAATCTGGCCTACACAAACACATACTTGCTGAGGGCAGGGGCAACTGGCGGATTGGCCACTTACTTTGCATTTGCTTCGTACCAAGAGATGATAGGGAAAATGTTTGGAAGTTTCATACAGTTCCATTTTGATGTGGCAACAAAGAAATTAACGATAACTCAAAAACCCAGAGCAGATGACGAAACTATTTTGATGCACACAGACAACTTCAGACCCGATATCACATTGTTCAAAGACATATACTCTAAACCATGGATCAGAGATTACACGCTTGCCGTATCTAAAATAATGTTAGGCGAAGCGAGGGGTAAATTCAACACCATAGCAGGACCACAGGGTGGCACAACACTGAACGGCGACGCTCTGAAGAACGAAGGTCAGGCAGAGATCGAAAGACTGGAAGCAGACATAGGAAATTACCAAGAAGGTGGAACACCACACAGTTTTGTTATTGGTTAATTGTCCACAAACTCCATTTAAATACCGTGCATGAAAGATTCCAAATATAAAAAATATTCTGACCTCTCACTGGAAGAACTGGAAAATTTGGTAGAAGAGCTAGAAACGATGAGCATAAAAGCGTTGAAAGAACACAAGAAAACCCTGAGATCATCCATATTACGATCTGTGAGAAAAGCAATCAAAGAGATTGAAAAACGTTTAAAAAAATAGTATAATAATCCTATGTTAATAGGTGTAGTAGGTTTAATAGGTTCCGGCAAAGGCACAGTTGCAGATAGACTTGTGGAGAAGCACGGATATCAAAAAGACAGTTTCGCTAAAAGTTTGAAGGATGCCGTTGCGTCAATGTTTAACTGGGATAGGAGTATGCTTGAAGGAGATACAGAATCAAGCAGGCACTGGAGGGAACAACCTGACAAATTTTGGAGTCAAAAATTTGGAAAGCCAACCACACCAAGATGGGTGTTACAGTACTTTGGCACAGAAGTGATGCGTGGTCAGATGTATGATGGTATATGGGTAGACAGTTGTATTGGCAGATACAAAGGACAGGACACTGTGATAGCCGACACACGATTCCCCAATGAAGTAAGACAAATAAGAGAGCAAGGTGGCAAGATCATACTTGTGAAAAGAGGGTCAGACCCCGACTGGTTTGTTGATTACGTTGAAGGCAACATACAACCCAAAAACATACATAGTTCAGAATACGCATGGGCAAAGGAAGAATTTGATTTCGTAATTGAGAACAATGGCTCAAAAGAAGAATTATATGCAAAAATAGACGACCTACTAGTCAGCGACAAGATCTCCAACCCGCCATCCAAGTCTTCGGGTACTGCCCAACCTTTGGCAATTGGCGCAAACAGTTTTTAAATTAGTAGCAGTAGTATTCCTAAGATTCCCGTCCACAAACAGCACATCCAGTTGTTCTTTGTCCTGTGCTTTGAATCCACACAGTTCGCATTTCTTACGCTTCTTGTATCCTGATCTTTGTAGTGCTGTCACTCCTCCCACTCGTTTACCTGCCCGTTTCCTTATGCAGGAGTCACACAGGCTACGCCAGTAGATCTTGTTGTTACGTTGATAAGCATATGCCCTAGGCTTGGCCTTACACTCCTTACATATGGGTCTGTCCTTGTACTGCATGTGTGTATTTACGTCGCCTATATAGGCACCACGAAAACGGTAAATTATGTCAGCAAAACCGTATGATTGAATAAATAACTCTAGTATATACGTAACTTGCAAGGAGAATACGAAAAATGGCATTAACATCACCAGGAGTAGAAGTTTCAGTAATAAACGAGAGCTTTTATGTACCATCAGATGCGGGTACAACACCACTATTCATAGTAGCATCATCACAGGACAAGACAAACGGCGCTGGAGACGGAACGGCTGTAGGAACAACTACTGCTAACGCCAACACTGCTTATTTGATCTCGTCACAGAGAGAATTAACAGAGACTTTCGGAGATCCGAAATTCTACACAAACGCATCAGGAACTTCACTTAACGGTTATGAGTTAAATGAATATGGTCTACAAGCGGCCTACAGTTTCCTAGGAGTTGCCAACAGAGCATACGTACTAAGAGCGAATGTGGACACAGCAGGATTAGTTGGAAGTGCTACGGCACCTACAGCAAAACCAACAGATGGAACATACTGGTTTGACCTTGCATCAAGCAGTTACGGTTTATTTGAGTGGTCACAGACTAATCAATCATTCACAACAATTACTCCAACACTAATCACTTCAGCAAGTGACCTAGTTGGCGGTGTTTCTACTGGTGCACCTAAAACTTCTATTGGAACAATTAACGATTACGCAATCAACACAACACACGTTACTAACAAAATCTACAAGAAGACAGCAAGTAACACTTGGGTACAGGTTGGATCAACAACATGGCACACATCTTTACCGGTGGTGACAGTTGCGTCAGGAACAACAGTGACAAGTGGTAACAAGATCACAATGAACGGTGTTGAAATCACTTTTGGTGGAACAGCATTATCTGATGTTGCTACAGCAATTGGATCTAATGTAACTAACGTCACAGCAAGTGTGAACAGCACAACAGGTAACTTAGAAATCTTCCACAACGGTAAGTTTTTAGGTGACTCAACAGGTGGTGCTAACACTATCAGGTTTGAAGCAAATACAGGTACTGGTTTAGCAGACCTAGGAATTACGGCAGGCGTGAAAAACGGTGCGAAACTTCTACAAGAAAAACACACTAACAGACCAACTTGGAAAACAGCAGATGAGAACAGACCTAACGGTTCAGTTTGGTTCAAGACTACATCAGCAAACTCAGGTGCGGCATTAGTTGCAAAACTTTATGCTACAGCAAGTGCAAGTTTCTCTCAAGTTGCTAGTCCACTTCATACTACCCACCACTCAGCAATCTTTAATCTAGATCCAGCAAACGGTGGAACTGCTTTGACTACAGGAACACTGTACGCACAGTACAACGTCACTGAAGAAAGCATGGGTGCTAATGATTTAGGTGGGGTAGACTCCACTGGAAATGTTGCAGACTTCCAATTCTTCAGATTCGAGGGCGGTGCTACAACTATCACAAGTAACAGCACATCTCCAAGTTTCACAAGTGGTGAGACTTTTAAAATACAAGAATCAGTCAAGAACCAAGAGGCACTTAACTCAGCAGTAACAGTAACGCTAGGCGGAACTGGAGCGGATGACTTTATCGCGGCAGTGAACGGTGCAAATTTAACAAACGTTTCAGCAAGTAAGACAACTGCTGGTGCGATCACCATGACACACAAACTGGGCGGTGAGTTCAGAATGTTTGATGGAGATGATCTAGGAACACCATTAGCAGACGCGGGCTTCAGTGCTACGACGGCACACGCTTATGGAACATACACAGCGAACAGTTCAACTTTAATTGACAACTTGTATGACCTACCAACAGGTGAGAGCCTTGACTCAAGTGCTAACACAGGTATCATGGCAAGTAACTGGAAGAGATTGAGTTACACTGCTTCAACAAGTGCACCAACTAATGAGCCAGCAGATGGTACATTATGGTACCACACAGCGACAGACGAAGCAGACATCATGGCACACAACGGTACAACTTGGGTTGGATATGCAACAGCATACTCAAGCACAGATCCAAGTGGTCCACAGTTCAAAGCAACAGCACCAACTACACAATCAGATGGTACTGCACTTGTGACTAACGACTTATGGATTGACACAAGCGATCTTGAGAACTATCCAAAACTTTACAAATACAACACATCAGCAACTCTAAGTTCTACAAACACAGCGAACCAAGTGGCAGTTACCACTTCAGGTGCGGCGTGGGAACTAGTTGACAAAGCAGACCAAACCACAGAAGATGGTGTTGTGTTCGCAGATGCTAGATTGCACACAGCGGCTGGCAAGGCAGATTCATTGTCAACGGGTGGTGCAGGAACTTCTAGTAGCATCAAAGATTTATTAAGCGATGGCTTCCTAGATCCAGATGCTCCCAATCCAGACAACTACCCACAGGGTATCATGTTATGGAACACAAGAAGGTCTGGTTACAATGTTAAGGAATACAAAAACAATTACATCACAACTGCCAAGTATCCTGGAAGTGGATCAGCAGGTTTAGGTAACATCAGACAAAGTAATGAGTCTGTGTCTACTTACTTCCCAGACAGATGGGTTACTAAATCAAGCAACAACGCAGACGGTTCTGGTTCTTTCGGTAGAAAAGCACAGAGAAAAGTGATTGTTGAACAACTTAAATCAGAGATTGACACAAACCAAGCAATCAGAGAAGACCAAAGAGGCTTCAATGTTATTGCTACACCTGGTTATCCAGAGTTGATCTCAAACATGATTAACTTGAACACAGACAGAAACAACACTGCATTTGTAGTTGGTGACACACCTATGAGATTAGCGGGTACGTCAACTAGCATACAGAACTGGGCTAACAACACAGCATCAGCACTAGACAACGGCGAAGACGGGTTAGTAAGTTCAAGTGATTACTTGGGTGTGTTTTATCCATCTGGTTTGACAACAGACAACACAGGAAAATCAATTGTAGTTCCGGCATCACACATGATGATGAGAACACTGGCAAACAACGATAACATCGCTTTCCCATGGTTCGCACCGGCAGGAACAAGAAGAGGTATAGTTGACAATGCTACATCAGTTGGTTACATAGACACAGCAAGTGGTGAGTTTCAAACAATATCTGTTACGGAGTCAGTGAGAGATTCAATGCATGAGGTTAAAGTGAACCCAATCACTTTCTTCTCAGGTGCAGGGATCGTTAACTTCGGTAACTTGACTAAAACATCAGCAAGTTCAGCCTTGGATAGGATCAACATTTCAAGATTGGCAGTCTACTTGAGAACACAGTTAGACGCAATTGGAAAACCATTTATCTTTGAACCAAATGACGAACTGACGAGAAACGAGATCAGAGGAGCGATCGAATCATTCTTGTTAGAGCTGACGGGACAGAGAGCATTGTATGACTTCTTAGTAGTTTGTGATGAGACGAACAACACACCTACAAGGGTAGACAGGAACGAACTTTATGTGGACATAGCAATTGAGCCAATCAAATCAGTTGAATTCATCTACATACCGTTGAGAATCAAAAACACAGGAGAAATTGCAAAATTAGGAAACTAATTTTCGATAAAGGAGAAAATATATGGCAATATCAACATTATCAAAGTTTACAGTACCTTTAGCAAACGACCAAAGTTCAGCATCACAAGGTCTGTTGATGCCAAAACTTCAATATCGTTTTAGAGCAATACTTGAAAATTTTGGAGTATCAACACCAAGATCAGAACTAACAAAACAAATAGTAGACATAACAAGACCACAATTATCTTTTGATACAGTAACGTTAGACGTGTACAACTCAAAAGTATATGTTGCAGGTAAACACACTTGGGAAGCGATCACAATCAACCTAAGAGATGATGTAAACAACTCAGTTACTAAACTGGTTGGAGAACAGATACAGAAACAGTTTGATTTCTTTGAACAGAGTTCAGCGGCATCTGGTATTGACTACAAATTCACAGGTAGAATTGAAATGTTAGACGGTGGTAACGGAGCAAGTACACCAAATGTTTTAGAAACATGGGAACTGTACGGTGCTTTCATAGACAACGTGAACTACAATTCACTAGCATACGCAACTTCAGATCCAGCAACAATCACATTGTCAATCAGATACGACAACGCGATCCAAACTCCAACAGGAACAGGAATTGGAACAGCAGTTGCAAGAACGATCGGTACTCTAAGTACTGGTGGTGGACAGTAATACAAAAAATTAAGTTAGCAATTATAAAGTTAAAAAAAGCGTCTTTATAGGCGCTTTTTTTGTGACTATAAATAACAGTATGCCAAGTATTAACAACTTCCTAAAAGGTTTCCAGGACGGACAACCAGGTATGAAAGACTACCGACACGCATCTAGATTGTACGTAGACGACAATTTCAAATTGATGCCAAAACAGAAATTCCTGTTCCACGTGGTTTTCAACACAGATGAGACCTTGTTCGTCAAGGGCTTCAATGCCAATGAGAGGTATCAACTGAACATGTTGGTCAAGCAGTGCGACCTGCCCAAGTACAACATGAGCTATGAGGAGAAGACACAATATAACAAGAAGATGTACAATGCAACCAGGATAGCGTACGATCCTGTTAACATAACATTCCATGATGATCACGCAGATACAGTCAACGCATTTTGGAAGAAATACTACGAGTACAACATAGCAGATTCTATAGGCATGAATTCGGACCTAACAATAAACAACACCAAGGATGACTATTATGCCTTTGGTGATGCGAGACAGACAACCAAGTTTGGAATGGATACTCCAAAACAAACTAAAAAACCTTATCTCAAAGGTATAGAAATTTTTGTTCTGCACAAAAAAAGATTCACGTCAATGACATTGGTCAATCCGGTCATAGGTTCGTTTGCACACGACAACCTGGATCAAGCAGATGGGCAGGGCGTGATGAACAATACAATGCAGATACTATACGAGACAGTAATCTACAAATCAGGCATAGTCAACAGAAACAATGTGCCGGGTTTTGCCACAATCAACTACGATAACTCTCCTAGCCCACTGTCTGTGCTAGGTGGAGGCACGAACAGCATATTTGGCCCAGGGGGCATTGTGGACGGCATAGGCTCTGTGATCAGTAATGTGCAGTCCGGCAATATACTAGGCGCCATATTGGGTGCATCCAACACCTATAACAATGCAAAGAAAATGAAAAAGAAAGATGTGAAAGAAGAACTAAAAGGCATAGCCAAGGAAGGTGTATTAGCAATTGGTAAGCAGGCAGGCACTATCACAAATCCTGTGGCACAGTTCTCAGTGGGTGCGGCCATAGTGGGTGTGACTGCCCTTGCTTCAGCCAGAGGAACAGCAGATAACAATAATCAGGCCGACAACACAGTGATAGTAAATTCCACAGTGGACACGGTGAACTTCCTAGGTGAAGATGAATCATTCAAGCTCGTATCCAATGACGCGAATGTCCGTGATGAGATAGCGGCCGCGATATATTTCAAAGACATGGGCTCTCGTAAAGGGCTGACTGTGGCACAATCTAATCTGGAATATGAAGCATCGTCAGACAATGTAAAGAATGTGTACACCAGCAAGGCAATCACAGATGTGAGGAAGTTGGTCACAGAAGGATATATAAAAATTGAAAGACAGACTCAAGATGTCGAAATAGCAACAGAAAAGGTGACAATATAATGGACGAATTCTACACAAACTTACCACCAAAGGACAATGACGAGTTACAAAAGACAGTGGAGAAATTAACTACAACTCCATACGAAAATGATTACGAATTCAATGTGGGTGATTATGACAGCACAATAGCGTTCTTCGTCAAACGTGACTTCTCCAGGGTCGCGGCAGAATCTACAGCGTATGCAATACTGTCACAGGCCAAGATTGACAACATCAAACCACAGCAGATACTAGACCAATTGACATACGCCGACCAGGCACTGTTATCTGAACTGATGACCATAATATTAAACGCCAACAGATACAAGTCAAGTAGGTTGGGTGTGAGGAAGACACTGGCCACCAAAGAGACGGTATCTAGAAACATCATAGACTAATGTTACCGAGATTTGCTAGGGGCAAGTTCTCTCCCAAGAATCAAGAGAAGTATGTGGGCACGAAAACACCAACGTACAGATCAAGTTGGGAACACGCTTTTATGAGATTGTGTGATGAACACCCCAACGTATACCAATGGGCATCAGAATCAATCAAGATCCCATACAGGCATCCGTTCACAGGCAAGTACACTGTGTACGTGCCGGACTTCTTCATAGTGTACCAAGACAAGGAAGGTCGCAAACATGCGGAGATGGTGGAGGTCAAACCCATGAGCCAGACCACCATGGAGGCCGCGGGCAAGAGCATGGCCAAGAAGAAACAGGTCGTGATCAACATGGCCAAATGGGAGGCCGCCAACGCATACGCCAAACAGAGAAGGATCAAGTTCAGAGTGGTATCAGAAGAACAGTTGTTCCACAACGGCAAACGTAAGTAAATACGACAATGACAAAGAAACTAGAAGACATCCTCAATTTACCAAATGTCAAAGAAGCATTCAAAGAGGTAGACAAGAAGGAAAAAGACAAGAAGATCAAAGAGTCAAACGGTCAACACGCATCTGCAAAAAATCTAGATCCACAAACGCAAAAGAATCTACAAAAGAGTTATGCAGAATTTGATAAAGTTGCGGCCGCACTACCACAAGTCAAAGGCCTGGGAGAGTTATCAGATCTGGAACTGGACAAACTGGCCATAGAAGCGGAAGAGAGTTACAAGAATCTAATGGACCTAGGTATGAATGTTGACTCGCGTTATTCGGGCAGAATTTTCGAGGTTGCTGGCAATTTCTTACGTAACGCCATAGACGCCAAAAGTGGCAAGATCGACAAGAAACTTAAAATGATAGAATTACAACTTAAAAAGCAGAAGTTGGATCAGGGCAACAAGGACGGTGGCCCAGTGGAAGAAAGCGATGGATTCGTTATATCTGATCGTAACGAATTAATGAAGAAACTACTAAAAAAAGATTAGCATGTCAGATAAAAAGTTTGTTAATGAAATACCCAAACTGCCTAAGGGACACCATTTAGCAGTTGAACATGAGTGTTTCGATTATCCAAGTTGGAATCATTACCTAGATACGAAAAGTTCTTATCATTTTGACAAATTCAAGAACGACACAAGCAATCCAGGTATTAATACAAACTTAAAATTTCGTTGGCAAAATGATATCACAAAAGAAATTTTTCCTTATGTAAGAGAGAAATCTAGAAACATTCATCCCAATGACATTGCTGTATTGCATGCCGCTTGGTGGTTACACGAAATGGAAGTACGGGGAATGGACCATGTTGGATTTAAGGAAGTAGTTAAGCCAGAGAAACATCCTACCCTTACAAAAATTGTAGACTGGTTTGAGTGGGCAGAAGAAGTTCAGCCTATTATAATGGAAAAGAATGTGGGTAATTTTGAACCTTATCATGTTGATACCATGGATGGTCATCCAAGCGGTTATGGCTTAAAAAAACTTGTGAGAATTATAATACATCTGCAAGATTGGGAACCAGGACAATTCTTACTTTGGGGCAATAGGAACGTACAGCAATGGAAAGCAGGGGACTCTATATCATATGATCCTAGTATACCGCACGGTACTGCAAATGCGTCAAGATATAGAAGATATTCATTAAGAATTACAGGAGTACCTAGTGATAATACTTTAGAGAAAATGGCTAAAGGCGGGGTAATCAATATACAATAATGTCAAATAACATATAAAAAAGGCTAAATATTGCATATGAGCACATTCAAGGACTATCTAACAGAATCAGCAAAGTCGTATGACTATAAAATAAAGATCGCAGGGGCAAAGAAAGATATTGATACAAATGCTTTAGAGACAGCACTGCAAAAATTTGATCTTGCCAGCATGTCAGCAGGTAAGACTACACCTATAATGACGCTACCACTTGATTTTCCTGCCTTAAGCAACGAGTCTGTCACTATATTTGACGTGACAACGAATTATCCAGAATCACCAAGAGTGATGCATGAATACCTTTCAGACTTACTAAGGATTCCAGCGACACACATTGTAGTTAGAAAACCAGGTGAACCAACAGAGCAATACCAGGACGATATGCAGGTTGCTAAAAAGTCTGAATACGCAAACAAATTACAAGACATCGAATACAAAGATGCACCCAAAGTGAACGCAGAAGATTTCCATAGTACAAAAGCAAACATGGGTCTATTGAAAGAATTACTTAAAGACAGAGAAGTCAACAAAGACGCTCCAAAAGAAAAAGAAAATGCAATGAGCAAGGAAGAGGTAGGAACACCTAGTCCTCTATCAAAATCAACAAACCCACACCCGGACCCAAAAAGGAAATAAGTTATGGAAATGATCGACGTGTTAACAAAATTAAAAGAAATAGCAGAATCAAGACCTGAATTGGTTAAAGACGCAGTGGAAAACGTTGAGAAGACAAATCCAAAAGCGGTAACAGAAGGTGGCATGAAAGACTACTTGCACGATGAAGCAGAGAAACTTTCAAGAGAAGAATTCTTAAAGAAACACGGTGAGAGCCTAGCAGGGTTTTATGATGCAATCAATGGCACAGAAGAAGCAGTTGAAGGAAAAATTCCAGCAGGTCTAAAAGCATACCAAGATAAAAAAGCAGGCAAAGAGGAAAAAGAAGACAAAAAAGAAACTGTGAAAGAAGCAATACAAATCTCAGCAGACACTCCACAAGAAGCGTCAATGATGATGCAGATCTTGAAACTAGCAGGTGTGCAACAAGTAGACCAAGACATGATAAGCCAAGAACCAGAACATGATCATGACGGTATGTCGCATTCACATGCAGGCGGAGATCAAGACCACAATCATGATGACGATGCAACAGGGTCAATGGACATGGCTAGAATGAGAGACATGATCAAGAATCCCGAAGACGATCAAAAAGAAGAAACATTTGCAAACGAACCAGAAGAGAAAGTACAAGACGTTGACAGCCTAGTTAACAAACACTCGGGTGGTTTAAACAGACAGAAGAAAACTCATCCAATAGTTTCTCCTGGTGATAACCCAATGGCGGCGGAAGACAAGATCACTGAGGAAGAGTTGGCTAACAGTCTCAGAACACAGTACGAAAGTTTCAAAACAGCGTATCAAGAAGCGGCAAAACCTGACTTCTTGGACATGGACAAAGATGGCAATAAAAAAGAACCAATGAAAAAAGCCATCAAAGACAAAGAAGCAAAGTAATACTTTTCCAAGTACCATCACAGCGTTAAATACTACACTATGGCGTATGTATCACTAGATAGCGACCAGATCAAGAAGGCGCACAAGAAACACAAATATACCAAAACTCAAGTTGAACAACTTGAGCAGTGTATGGATACTAAAACCGGACCACTGTTTTTCATGAGAACGTTCATGAAGATACAACACCCGGTCAAAGGTTCGATGCCGTTCGAACCATTCCCATACCAAGAGAGATTGATCAACAGTTACAATGATCATAGATTCTCGATCGCCATGTTACCCAGGCAGACAGGAAAGACTACTTGTGCCTCTGGGTTCCTCATTTGGTATGCCATGTTCAGACCTGACTCACAGATACTAATCGCGGCACACAAATACGCAGGAGCATCAGACATCATGTCAAGGGTGCGTTATGCCTATGAGATGTTGCCCAGTTGGATCAAAGCAGGCGTAACACAGTACAACAGGAACAGTATAGAGTTTGACAACGGTTCAAAGATATCAGCAACCACAACAACTGAGAACACAGGGCGGGGTATGTCACTTACACTTGTTTATTGTGATGAGTTTGCATTCGTGCAACCACCAGAGAAGGCCAAAGAGTTTTGGACATCACTATCGCCTACATTATCAACTGGTGGTAAGTGCATGATCACCAGCACACCCAACTCAGATGAAGACCAGTTCGCATTGATTTGGAAGGAGGCCAACAAAAGATTCGACGAGTACGGCAATGACAAGTTAGTAGGAACTAACGGATTCTATGCCATGAAAGCACACTGGTCAGAACACCCTGACAGGAACGAAGAGTGGGCGGAAGCGGAAAAGGCCAGGATTGGTGATGAGAGATTCAGGAGGGAGCATGAATGTGAATTCTTGATCTTCGACGAAACACTAATAGACAGTATACACCTAGCAGACATGGAGGCCGCGGCACCTGTGGAGACAACAGGACAGGTACGTTGGTTCAAACGTCCAACACCAGGAATGACATACATGGTTTCCCTAGACCCTGCCATGGGAACGGGCGGTGACTACGCCGCAATACAGGTTTTTGAATTGCCCACGTTCGAGCAAGTGGGAGAATGGCACCACAACACAACACCAATGAATCAACAGGTAAGAATCCTGCAAGGAATCACAAAACATCTTCATGATGCAATCATGGAAAAAGATGCAACAGCGACACCACAGATATTCTATTCAATGGAGAACAACTCGATCGGAGAAGCGGCACTGTTGAGGGTGATGGACATAGGTGAAGAAAACATAATGGGCATGTTCCTGTCAGAGCCAATAAGGAAAGGACACAGAAGGAAATTTAGAAGAGGATTCAACACCACAGCAAAACACAAGATAGATGCATGTACAAAATTCAAAGAACTTGTAGAGAACAACAAGATGAAGATCAATTCACAACTGCTTATATCGGAGTTAAAGGACTTTGTGGCCAGTGGCATGAGTTTCAAGGCAAAACCGGGACAGCATGATGACCTAGTCAGCTCGTGTTTATTAATGACTCGTATGATGAAGGTGTTGGCGGATTTTGACCCTAAGATATTCGAAAAATGGACTGACAGGACCAGTGAGATCACACCAATGCCCATATTTGGATCGTTCACAGGATAATAAATACACTATATGAACCCTAAAAACTCTGAAGATTTATTCAACAAGATAAGATCGCAATTCTCAAACATCAGACTAGGTGATGAGAACGGTGCCGCTACTGCCGATCCAAGCAGTGCAGTGTTCTTTGAGTTTGAATTCCAGGAAGACGCAGACACTTTTGGTAGTGTTAGCATCAGCCTAGCGGACGGTGAGAACATGAAAGTGTACTACAATAGGGATTTAGTCAGCAAAATTGATGAAGACAGCAGAGACGAATGGTATGCGTTCCTTAAGGAGTTGAAAGACTTCGCTGTAGAGCACCAAATGAGGTTTGACGTGAGAGATATAACCAAAAACAACCTAACGAAGCAGGACTATGAAAATCTTGCAGATACGAACAAAACGGTAAATACTGATGAAATGTCAGAAGAACTAGCCAGAATAACTAAACTAGCAGGGGTAACTGAAGGCC
>Ga0209535_1001022_pt1 | contig 19197 bp, 23 predicted proteins | sample LinPmetageLP28_FD_184041 | JGI IMG/M metagenome (GOLD analysis project Ga0209535, IMG submission 184041) | Marine viral communities from the Pacific Ocean - LP-28 (SPAdes) (version 2) | ecosystem: Environmental > Aquatic > Marine > Oceanic | place: Pacific Ocean | collected 2009-08-22
CATTGCTAGGATTAAATCCAGATCGTTTTCTCTTTGAGAATGTAGAGTCCAAAGCCAAGCATGAATGGTACAAGCAGATCAATAACATTCGTAGTATGTATCATTGTTCAGATGCACAAATGTATACCCATGATAGTGCCAAGGTATCTGCTCAGTCTAGAAAGCGTGTCTACATAACTAACATACCACACAACGAGTTGGCTGATCAGGGTATTGTCTTACAGGACATACTAGAAGATGACAGCATGACTGACAGGGACAAGTCCTATTGTGTAGATGCCAACTACTTCAAAGGTGGTAGCATGAAGATGTACTTTGAGAAGTCTCGCAGACAAGTAGTCTTCAACCACAAAGGTTGCAAGCAAGTCGGTGAAGCTGACCTCAAAGGCTACGACATCATCAAGCGTGTGTACTCTAGGCAAGGCAAGAGTCCTACCCTGACTACCATGCAAGGTGGATGGCGAATGCCCAAGGTAGAGACAGACGAGCTACATTGGAGAGCATTGACACCACTAGAATGTGAACGCTTGCAGACACTACCAGATCTGTGGACACAGTATGGTGAGTTTGACCACAAGTATGGCTACCTAGGAGAAATAAGACCTATATCAAACAGCCAACGCTACAAGATGATCGGCAATGGTTTCACTCGTGCAGTGATCTCGCACATATTAGAAGGAGTACAATGATGAAGTATGCAGTAATGTTTGAACCATTTGAAACAGATGGATTGGAGTATGTCAAAAGTGGGTGTGGATCTATGTGGTCATCAAGTAGTCCTATCAAACTGTTTGACACTAAAGAGTTGGCACAAGCAGAAGCTGACAAATGGAACACAGGGGAAGTAGTTGTATATGAACTAGATGAACCTGATTTTGTGATGGAGTAGATAATGAGTGAAGAAGAATGGAATGATTTAACTAAAGATCAACAAGGCGATTGGATAGAATATTGGGAAACATTGGAGGAACAAGATGAGTGACCAACCATATCATAACAAAGGATTTGGAAAGGCATTTCTAGTGGTAATATTTCTACTCATTCCATTACCAATAGGTTTTTTGTGGGCAGTAGATGGACAAGAGTGGGTAGACCGATTTACTAACAAGTATTTCTCACCTTGGAGATCCGAATGTTGGGAGAATGCCAAGCATGAACGAGTGTGTAAGTCAGATAACAACTGTAAATTTTGGAGGAACTTTTGCTATGAATGAAGGACAGAGTTTATTTCTAATGATGGCTATACTTATAGTCGGAACATTTTTACTTAACGCTTGTATGGTACAGGTGATGGGATGAACACACCAGATGATATAGAGACAATACTAGATGACTATTTTGACGACATGGTGGATGACTCAGAAATAGAAAAGATTAAAACAATATCACAACAAATAAAAGTGGAGCTTGAAGAATGATTAAAACTATAATTAAGATATTAGACGATACAGGAACAAGATTGTTTGTACTAGAGATCTTAACACTCATTGCAGTATTCTTATCAGGTGTAGTGCTAGGACGTTTTATAACATGATTATTGAAACAGCATTGATGTGTATGGCTCTGAATATTTACCATGAGTCTAACAATCAGTCCATGCTAGGACAGATGGCAGTTGGTCAAGTAGTGATGAACAGGGTAGCAGACAGCCGTTTTCCTGATACAGTATGCGAAGTGGTGAAACAGGCTATTACGTACAAGGGAACAAACAAACCTGTATTATACAAGTGTCAGTTCAGTTGGTATTGTGATGGCAAGAAAGATGAGCCTAATAAGAATAGTAGATCATGGAGTTTGGCATTAGAGTATGCCTCTATTGTAATAACTAATAAGGTTGTACTTGACATAACAGAAGGTGCGACTCATTATCACGCTACTTATGTAAGACCTGCATGGGCAAAAACTAAGACAAGAACAACAAGAATTGACAAGCACATATTTTACAGGTGGGAAAGGTGACCAAGGAATTCTTAATATTCATTGGTCTGGTTACGTTGTGCTACCTAATGGATTTGACATATAATACTTTACTTTAAGGAACTACTATGAGACTATTTATTCTTGATTTATTAGCAGTAATATTTATGATATGGGTGTGTATACATGTATTCTAAAGCAAAACAAATAAAGACAATAGGTGATATGGTTTCGTACTACCTCCATAGCCCTCAATTCTTGGCTCTCAGACCACGTTCACAGAAGGACTACGAGTATGTGCTCACTAGAGCCTTAGCGACACCTGTGAGCCTTTCTAAGGTGTTTGAGAGCATAAAGATAGCAAAGGTATCGGTAAGTGATTGTAAGATTGTTTATCAGGCTTGGCTACAAAAGGGTAAACGTACAGCAAATAGCACCGCTACTGTCTTATCTGTGGTGTTTAATATGGCAGAGGAGCTTGAACTTCTGGCAAGTAATCCTATGCGGAGGGTAAAGAAGGCAAAACAGGATGTTAGAAGAGTAATGTGGTCACGAGATCAAGTTAAATTATTCCTTGACACCGCTTATGGCGAGTACAAGTGGAGAAGTATTGGATTAATAGTACATATGGCATACGAATTTGCTCAAAGAGTAGGCGATATGCGATTACTTAAATGGAAATGTATAGACTTTGACACAAACAGACTTAACTTGGTGCAGTCAAAACGTAGGGCAGAGGTACAGATACCTATAAATGCTAGTCTGTTGACTATGTTAAAGGAACAACATGACGATTTTGGCTTTCAAGAGTATGTTGCACCGCACGTCAACCCTAGAGATGGTGATTACAGACCTTACAATGAGTTTGATGTGTCTATTTTGGTCAATGAGGTCAAATCTAAGGCAAACTTACCAAAAGAATTGACTGCAATGGATATGCGGAGGACAGCAATTACCGAAATGGTGGAGGCAGGAGTAGATACTACACAGATTATGGCGGTATCTGGTCACAATTCACCAAACTCAATGCGTCCATACATCAAACACACATTCAAATCAGCAAATAATGCACTTACCAGAAGGGATTTATATAGAAATGAGGTTTCTTGATGATATAGAGTTAGCAGATGGTGAAACTTTAACAATGAATTGCCCTGTTTGTAAGGGCATCAAGAAGTTTACTATCACTAAGATGGATAGGGTGCTATTATACAATTGCTATCGTAATAGTTGTACAGTAAAAGGAGCTAGGAAAGTGGATAGAACAGCAGAAGATATAAAACGTAAGATGAATGGACACACAATAAAGGTTGAGGCATCTGAGTTTAAAATACCAGAGTATTTCTCTAGTGATTTAGATGAATGTGACGACTTTATTATGAGATGGAACTTGGCAAGTATAAATCTCTTTCACGATGTAAAAAATAATAGGGTGGTGTTTCCTATTATGAAAAAACGCAAGGTTATTGATGCTGTAGGGAGAGCTTTAGACAAAAATGTACTGCCAAAATGGTATAAATATGGTAATTATGCCACACATTTCTCTCACACTGTACAAAGAAGTAAAATATCTACGGCTGTGTTAGTAGAGGACGCTATTTCCGCTATAACTGTGGCAAACTATTTCCCTGTAACAGGGTTTGGTCTTCTTGGTACATCTCTACTACAGGAGCATATTTATATTTTGTCTACCTTTGATAGGGTCGTAGTCGCTCTTGATCCTGATGCCCTACAAAAAACGCTACAGCACAGCAAAGAATTGACAAATTATGTTAAAGATGTTAAGGTTTTACGGCTCACAGACGACTTAAAGTATAAAAATGTGAATGATTTTAACAAATTAAGGGAGCTTTTAAATGTATAAATGTAAAACATGCGAGGTAGAATTAGAGCTAGGTAAGAATTGGGGAGAGGGTAATTATTATAATGGGGGAAAAGACTCCCCAGTTAGAAGATGTTTAGATTGTGAGAGAACCAGATCAAATGAAATAAACAGACTTCAGATGCGAGTTAATGGTAAATACATATCCAACAAACACCCTTTGTACAAGCCGGGAAATTATAAATCTTTTAGCGATGCTGCTTTTTCTTCGTTGCAAAACTATACAAAGTGTGATAAGGGTGAAGTGTATATAATTAAAAATCCTGCATGGAAGAATTGGTATAAAATAGGTAAGGCGGTTGATTCTACAGATAGATGTAACTCTTATCAAACAAGTAGTCCTCACAGAGATTACGTATTAGTAACGAGTATACGAGTAGAGGACAGAGGTAAGGCAGAAAGAGAGGCACACACTATAGCAGAAAGATTAAGTAAGAAGAGAAGTAACGAGTGGTTTTATATAGAGAACTTGGGTAAAGAAGATTTTGATACAATGATAATGGAGAAACTAGATGGTAGAGTTAGCGTTAATACGAAGTCTGCTTGATAAAGAGTTCTACGGAGATCACAAAGGGACACGCTGTCCTGATGAGCTTTTCAGTAAAGACATTCGTAAAATAAAGAAGACCGTTGATTTTGCTATGCAGAATTACGGTAAGGAGTGTATAACTGTTCGAGAGTTAGAAGGTTTGTTCTTTTCTCACAACAGCACTCTTACTACAGCATCAAAGCAGGTGTTTAGGGAGTTGTTCTGCAAGTTAGAGCGAGAGCAGGTCATGGACAAAGAGATAGCTAAGGACGTAATGTCTAAGTTGTTTCAACAACATGTAGGAGAGAAGATTGCTAATATAGGGTTTGATTACGTAAATGGAGAAGGAGCTACATTAGAGCCATTAAGAAGGATTATTAGTGACCATCAAGACAACTTCCTTCCTAACTTTAAGATTGAGTGGGACGATATTAGCTTTGAGAGTATCCTAGAGCAGTCTAACCAGAGATCTAAGTGGAAGTTCAACATACCTTCTCTTGCTAGAAGACTAGAGGGTATAAGCGGTGGGCAACTAATCATAGTGGGTGCTCGTCCCAATACAGGTAAGACAAGCTTTCACGCTAGTATCATTGCATCAAGAGGTGGCTTTGTCGATCAGGGAGCAAAGTGCAGAGTTCTGTGTAATGAAGAGCCTTACTATAGAGTAGCCTCTAGGTATCTCTGTACCAGATCAGAGCTATCTCTTGCTGAGATTGGCAGTAGTAAAGCAAACCATGCCTTAGCTATGGAAAGATACAACAAGATACGAAACAATGTAAAGATCAAAGATGTAACTGGGAAAAGAATGGAGTGGGTAGAAAATATGATAAAGGTAGAAAGACCTGACGTTGTTGTCCTAGATATGGGTGATAAGTTTGCAAACAAAACAGGAGAGAGGATGGACTTATACCTCAAGGAGGCTGCAATTCACGCAAGAAATATAGCTAAAGAGTATGATTGTGCTATTATATGGATGTCTCAGCTATCTGCGGAGGCAGAGGGTAAGATCAATGTGGATCAATCTATGTTGGAAGGCAGTAAGACAGGCAAGGCGGCAGAAGCAGATTTGATGCTTTTACTAAGTAAAAATCCTCAGATGGAAGGACAAGAAGACAATGATCCACAGCGACACATTGTAGTGGCTAAGAATAAGATAAACGGATGGCATGGAAAGGTACACGTTGAGTTAGATGTAGAGCGAGGAAGGTATACAGCATGATACAGGTTGAACTAAAAGATTCTATGGGTACAGACCTTACTGTTGTGAACACAGCACGAGTTTCTTTCAACAAGGAAGTACATTCTATGGAAGAACGAGATGTAAAGCTACTGTCCTACCTAGCTAAACACAAGCACTGGTCACCTTTTAGTCACTGCTTCCTTCAGTTCTACATCAAAGCTCCTATCTTTGTAGCACGACAACTTGCTAAACATCAGGTAGGACTAGCGTGGAACGAGGTGTCAAGACGCTACATAGACAGTGAGCCTGAGTTTTATGTGCCTGATACGTGGAGAACAAGACCTGAGAAGAGCATCAAGCAGGGATCAGGTGACAAGACTGTTGACTATGACATACAAGGTACTATGCAGTTTGTGAAACAGACGTACAATAATCTGTTGAAAGAAGGTATAGCTCCTGAGATGGCTAGGATGGTGTTACCACAGAACACTATAACAGAATGGTATTGGTCAGGTAGTTTGTACTCTTTCGCAAGAATATGTAAATTAAGACTTGACAAGACTGCCCAGATTGAGGTAAGAGAAGTAGCAAGTCCAATAAGTAAAAAATGCTTGGAGCTTTTTCCACATAGTTGGACAGCACTAATGGAGAATAAAGTATAATGAAGATAATATTAGATGTAGAGAACACAACGACAAAGAGGGATGGCAAGTTACATCTTGACCCTTTTGAGCCTAACAATTCGTTGACACTTGTAGGTGTTCAAGATTATTTAGAAAAGGAAGGCTCTGTATTTGTATTTGACCACAATGAAAAGGTCATAACAGATGATGATGCAGACAAAAGATTACAAAGAGTTCTTGACAACACAACTTTACTCATTGGTCACAATCTGCAGTATGACCTTCAGTGGCTGTGGGGATGTGGCTTTAAATACGATGGTGAGATCTTTGATACCATGTTGGGTGCTTACATACTACAGAGAGGTCAGAAGGGTTCTGTGAGCCTTGAGAATTGTGCTGAGAGGTATAATCTAGATATGAAGAAGTCTGACACACTCAAGGATTACTTTAGACGAGGCTTTCAAACGAATGAGATACCTTTGGACGAGTTGTCAGAATACTTGCGACAGGACTTAGTGGTTACACAATCTTTATACTGGAAGTTACAAGAAGAGTATAGTAAGCCAGAGGGCAAGTCACTAGACAAAGTGCTTGATGTTACTAACAAAGTGTGTAAGTCACTTACTAAAATGTACATGAAAGGCTTTGCTATTGACAATACTAAGTTGGAAGAGGTTAAGAAGGACTTTGAAGAGGAGCTACAGGACATTGAGCAACGACTACAGGATCAGGTAAAGAACCTAATGGGTGACACACCTATCAATCTCAATTCTCCTGAGCAGGTAAGTCAAGTTATTTTTTCTAGGATACTCAAGGACAAAAAAGCGTGGGCATTAGCCTTTGAATCTGTAGACAACAAAGATGACTTTCGTAAAACTGTCAAAGAAAACAGTAACATAATGGTAAAAACTAAAGCAAGCATATGTCATACATGTAAGGGCAAGGGCAGAGTACATAAGATTAAGAAGGACGGAACACCCTTTGCCAAGCCCTCTAGATGTACAGAATGTGACACCAGAGGGTATAAACTTGCTAAGTCAAATAAGATGGCAGGTCTTGGATTTTTCCCATTGTCAAAGGATTGGGTGAGTGCCAATGGTTTTTCTACGAGTAAGGGCAATCTTGATACACTTATTAACATTGCCAAGACTAAGGGTATGACGGTTGCGGAGAGCCTATTGACAGACTTAAAGCGTCAGAGTGCTGTGTCAAGTTATTTATCTTCTTTTGTGGAAGGTATTAAGGCATACACAAAGCAAGACGGTATGCTACATGTATCTCTTACTCAGCATGTTACAGCTACAGGACGCTTTAGTGGACGCAATCCTAACATGCAAAACATGCCAAGAGGCGGTACATTCCCTGTTAAGCGTGTGTTTGTATCTAGGTGGGAGGACGGAAAGATAGTAGAAGCAGACTTTGCACAGCTAGAGTTTAGAGTTGCAGCATTTTTATCGCAAGACAGGACAGCTATGGATGAAGTAAGTACAGGCTTTGATGTACACAGCTACACTGCCAAGGTTATATCTGATGCAGGGCAACCTACAAGTCGTCAAGAGGCTAAGGCACACACCTTTGCACCTCTCTATGGAGCTACAGGGTTTGGAAGAACAAAAGCTGAGGCAGAATACTACAAGCATTTCATGTCAAAGTATAAGGGTATAGCAGGGTGGCATAAGCGTTTAGGGGATCAAGCATTAAACGAGGGTGTGATTACTGTACCCTCTGGCAGACAGTATGCTTTCCCAGATGTTGAGAGAAGATCTAGTGGTTCTCCAACACATTTTACTATGATAAAGAATTATCCTGTGCAGGGATTTGCAACTGGGGATATTGTTCCCATTGTACTTCTGGAAATAGATGAGAGGTTAGAAGGATTGAACTCTTGTCTTGTCAATACAGTACACGACTCTGTTGTTATTGACATACATCCTGCAGAAGAAGATCAGGTCATTAGCGTTATAAAAAAGGTGAATGATGACCTTAGTGGCATTATAGAAAGATACTATGATGTAAAGATTAATGTACCAATGGTGCTTGAAGCTAAGATAGGAAATAATTGGCTTGACACCAAGGATGTTATGTAGTATAGTCAACTGATTCGTTTTAAGGAGAAGAATAAATATGGAAAATAGTTTAGAAATTATGGGTACAAAAGAGAGCTTGGCAGACATTATGGGAATGTCCAATACTCCTCCATCATCACGCTCTGCCTTGGCAGAGATTAAGCAGGTTCACCAGAACATCATGGGGACTAAGAAGGTTGATGGGGAGAACATGGAGGTTGCTGTAATCAAAGCAGGTTCATACGCTGTTGAGTTTCCTGATGAGACTGTGTATTACAGTTCAACAATAACCATACGAACCTTTATGCAAAGGTTTCAGTGGCAACGATGGGATGATAACTACACCAGACCTGATGGCGGTTCTGGTAGAATGCTACGATCAGTAATGGGCAAGTCTCTCAGTGTAGACTTAAAAGATAATTATGGAGGTTTCAACTGCGGTAGACCTTCAGGTTATGTCAAGGACTTTTCGTCCTTGCCACAAGAAACACAGGACGTTATGAGAAGTACCAAAAGGTATAACATCATATTCGGAATGTGTACACTCGATGATGCTAAGGATGTAAATGGCAAATCTGTTGAAGTTAAAGAATTCCCTTTCTTTATGCGTATTAAAAATAGAGATAGCTTAAAAGCTATTTCAGATATATTTAGTGCAATACAACGGAAGAACCATTTTCCTATTCAGTATAATCTAAAGTTATCTGGCGAATTAAAGAGTATTCCTAGCGGAGCAACATATGCAGTTGTTAATGCTTCTATGGGAAAGTTAGTAGAGATTACCACAGATGACCAAGAAGTACTAAATAGCTTTGTCGATTGGGTGGAGTCTATGAACTCAATAACGCTTTCCAAATGGGAAGAGCATAGAAGACCAGAAGAACTCTCTGAAGCGGATGAGGAAATTGTTTCTTCTATAGTTGAAATTGAGGACGCATAGATGAACCACCCTGCAGAGTTGGCGATCCATTCCTTTTTACAGGATGTTATGTCAGGAAAGAACAGCATGAATAAAGCTGTTGTTGATGGTATAGCTAAAGATGTCAAAGAGGCTGTGGCTCGTCAATTCTCAGGGGATAAGCGTACATTTAGACTTCGTATGTCCAACATTGGACGTAAAAAATGTCAGCTATGGTTTGAAAAGAACCTCCCTGAGAAAAGACAATCAGACTCACCTTACTTCTTAATCAATATGATACTAGGAGATATTGTAGAGGCAGTGTTTAAAGGTCTTCTACGAGCCTCCAAAGTAGAGTTTGAGGACAGTAAAAAGGTAGTCTTAAAGAGAAAGAAGAAGGACATAGAAGGGAGTTATGACTTAGTTCTTAACGACAAGGTAGATGACGTAAAGTCTACATCTCCTTGGGCATACGACAATAAGTTTGTAGATTTTAATACTATGAAGAGTAAGGATAGTTTTGGCTACGTTGCACAGCTTGCAGGGTATGCTAAAGCTAGGGGAGTAAAAGCAGGAGGTTGGTGGGCAGTCAACAAAGCTAACGGAAACTTTAAGTACGTTGATGCAGACGGTATGGACATGAACGAAGAGCTTAAAAAGATTGACGACACCATTGCCTATATAGAAGATGATGAGCCGTTTGAAAGATGTTATGAACCTATTGCAGAAACATATTATGGTAAGGCTAGTGGCAACACCAAGCTAGGTATAGAGTGTAGTTTCTGTTCTTTTAGAGATGCTTGTTGGACAGACCTTAAAGTTCTGCCTTCCAAAGTGTCTAGGGCATCTTCTCCTCCTCTTATAAATTATGTAAAGGTTGCAGATGAAGAAGCTACAGCTAAAAAGCAAGTTTGAAGAAGAGGTAGCCAAGTGGCTAAGATCAGCAAAACAAAAGGTTAGATATGAAGAAATCAGAATTAAATATGCTGTTATACGACACAGGCACTACAAGCCTGACTTTATTCTTAACAATGGTATTATTATTGAAGCGAAAGGATGGTTAAGACCCAGTGACAGAACTAAACATTTATTAATACAAGAACAGTATCCTGACCTAGACATAAGGTTTTTGTTTCAAAATGCAAACAACTTTTTAAGGAAAGGATCTAAGACACGGTACTCTGATTGGTGTGATAAACATGGCTTTTTATATGCACATAAAGAATTGCCAAAACAATGGTTGACAGAACGTAAAAAAAGGATAAAACTATAGTCTCATGGGAAAAAAAGATAAAAATATGACACTCCACAGAGATGATTACGCTCTCGTGGTAAAGTTGGATCAAGATAAATTAGGTAGATCTACAGGTGACTCTGTATTCTCTCTATCCTACAACTCAGATAACAAATGGGATCAAAATACACATGATGGTGTAGTTGATATGTTGACAATCCTCTGTGAAGTTGTTAGAATGATGGACACAGATTCGGAGTTTAGAAAGACGTTGCACTACTATTTGGACAAACACGCACCTAAAGTACCAGACCTTAAAGTAGTAGACAAAGAGGACAACATTATTAGAGTAGATTGGAGTAATAAAGATGAAAGATAATGTAAATCACCCAGATCACTATACTAATGGGAGTGTAGAGTGCATAGATGCAATGAAAGCCATGATGACAGGATCAACTGCCTCGCCTATTCTTTGTGCGTGGTGGGGACTAGCCTTTAAATATATATGGCGGTGGGATAAGAAAGACGTACCAGTAGAAGACTTAAAAAAGATAATATTTTATTTAAACAAAATGATTAGTGAGTTAGAGAAATGAAGTTCACAGTAAATATGATAATAGAGGTAGACGAAGAAGAAAACATACTACCTATAAATTATGATGGAAAAGAACAGGATGAACAAGCATTAAAAGATTTATTAAAAGATTACTTATTTGATATTGATGGGATAGAGTTAGAAGGAGTGAAAATTAAAAAGCATGGTTAAACAAAAAATAAATATGAAGTCATACGGAGAAGAAGTAGAGAAACTAATTGTAACAGAAAAAAAGAATAGACTTATAGAGAACACGCTAGGTCTTGTGGGTGAAGCAGGGGAAGTAGCAGAAAAGATTAAGAAAGTTGTTAGAGATAAAGAGTTTTCTAAAGTAGAGGTTGAGAAAGAGTTAGGTGATGTACTATTCTATGTTACCGCTTTAGCTAACTACATTGGTACGGATCTACAGACAGTGGCTACAGTAAACCTAGCAAAGCTACACGACAGACGAGATAGAAATAAAATACATGGATCAGGGGATAACAGATGAACAGCACACTACCAACAGACTACCAATCATTTATAGCTATCTCTAGGTATGCTAGATGGCTACCTGATGAAAACAGAAGAGAAACGTGGGAGGAGACAGTAGGTAGATACATAGATTTTCTATCAACAAAGGTCTTGGGTAACCTACCTTTAACAGAGCTAAAAAATGCTATAACTAAACTAGAAGTTATGCCGTCCATGAGAGCCTTAATGACTGCAGGACCTGCTCTTGAAAGAGACAACACAGCAGGGTATAACTGTAGCTATCTTCCTGTTGATGACCCTAAGTCTTTTGATGAAGCTATGTATATACTATTGTGTGGTACAGGTGTAGGTTTTTCTGTTGAAAGACATTATGTAAGTAAGCTTCCAGACATTCCTGAGGTTATTGAAGATGTATCTACTATCATAACTGTGCAAGACAGCAAAGAAGGATGGGCAAAAGCACTGCGTAAACTCATAGGACATTTATATATGGGTGAGTTACCACAGTGGGACGTATCAAACGTCAGACCTGCAGGTGCTAGACTAAAAGTATTTGGCGGTAGAGCTAGTGGTCCTGCTCCTCTTGTAGACTTATTTAACTTTACAGTGTCGTTGTTCAAACACAATGCAGGACGTAAGCTGTCTAGCTACGACTGTCATAATCTGATGTGCAAGGTTGGAGAGGTTGTGGTATCAGGTGGTGTAAGACGTTCAGCTATGATAAGCTTGTCTAATCTATCTGATGGACGCATGAGACACGCTAAATCTGGTAAGTGGTGGGAGACAGCACCACAGATGGCTCTTGCTAATAACTCTGTATGCTACACGGATAAGCCTGACGGTGAGACATTTCTACGTGAGTGGCTGTCTCTTGTTGAGTCTAAATCAGGAGAGCGTGGCATATTCAATAGAGTGTCTTCTAAGGAACAGGCAAACAAGTATGGTAGGAGAAATCCTAATTATGACTTTGGCACTAATCCTTGCAGTGAGATCATACTTAGACCTTACCAGTTTTGTAACCTCACAGAGGTTGTAATACGAGAGGAGGATAAGTTTGAAGACTTGAAAAGAAAGGTTAAGCTTGCTACTATACTTGGTACAGCACAATCTACCTTAGTAAAGTTCCCTTATCTTCGTAAAATATGGAAAACAAATACAGAAGAAGAAAGACTTTTAGGTGTTAGCCTTACAGGAATAATGGATAATGAGTTAACTAGTGGGAGGAAACATGGACTCGACAAAACACTCGAAAAGCTCCGACAAGTTGCCGTTGACACAAACAAAGAGTGGGCAGGAATATTCGGAATACCACAAAGCACAGCCATCACATGTGTCAAGCCAAGTGGGACAGTATCACAGCTTGTTGACTCAAGCTCTGGTATCCACCCTCGTCATAGCAGTTATTATATTAGGACTGTCCGTGGTGATAATAAAGATCCTCTTGTTGAGTTCATGAAGGACAGTGGCATACCAAACGAACCAGACTTTATGAAGCCTGATGGACAGACAGTATTTAGCTTTCCTATGAAGTCACCAGAAACGTCCATAATGAGAGATGATATGACAGCCATACAACAGCTAGAGACTTGGCTCACATATCAAAGGCATTGGTGTGAGCACAAGCCCTCAGTTACGATTTCTGTAAGGGATAATGAGTGGATGGAAGTGGGAGCATTTGTGTTCAAACACTTTGACGAAATGTCAGGAGTATCTTTCCTACCACACTCCGATCATACTTATCAACAAGCCCCCTATCAGGAGTGTACAGAAGAGGTATACAATAAGTTTAGCAGTGAGTTCGTTCATATAGATTGGGATAAGTTTAAGAATTATGAAAAAGAAGATACAACTAAGTCTTCGCAGACATTTGCCTGTTCAGGCGATAGCTGTGAGATTGTAGATATAGGAGCATAAAATGGGATCATTTATTATATATGCCACAATACTAGTAAATGGTACAATTGGTGTGATTGAGTATAAACAGACCATGTTTAAAACGGATGTTCAGTGCGTACAATTTCTTGAACAAAACAACTCACACATAAATGGAACATTAAAAGAGCATTTAAAAAAGAGAGAGCCTAACTCAACAGTTCTCTTCATTGGATGTTCAGAAAGAAATAAGATCACTAATGAAACAGACATTTAAAGAAAAGAAGGACACACCTTTTAGTCAGGGATTCAGAGTCTTTAGAAAGGGAAAGCTAATTCCTAATACAAAGATGCTGATGGGTAATCCATTCTACCCACAGAGTAGGTCGTTTAAAGAATGGGAACGTGGCTTTACTGTCGCATATTATCGAAACTTGGAGAGGTTGGATGAACAAAGCGAGAAGACAAGCAGAGAGAGCTTTCAAAACAAAGGAGAAAGAAATGGATAGTGAAATTAGTATAGACGATATGGCTAAAGAAATCAAACAGATGGAGGAACAACTGATTGATATGAAAAAAGCGTATCGTGATCGTAAAATGTCAGGACTTAAATCGGCTATGGAAGCACGTAAGTCTGCAGAAGAGGCTGTGAGAGAGGAGCTACAAGCTCTTGGTCTTACATCACAGTCTACTGCGTGGTCTAGTTCAGACCCATTGAGACTATATACCAAATGGTATTAACACTGAGAGGGGCGAAAGCCCCTTTCTTTTTAGTATGTAGTTCTTTTGATGTAGTCATCACTACCATCCATATAAGCCTCTAGTAAGTTTAGCTGTCTAAAGTTTAACTCATCTAGTTCTTCTGGTAGATTTAGATCTTTTAATGCTTTATCTACTTCACGATCATTATACTTTTTGTCTAAAGTATACATCAACTCTAATTCCCTATCTTCTATAACTATAGATTTTCTTATATTATCTTTAGTGTCTTTCTTTGCTAACTTTAGTATGCGGTCTACTTTTTTCTTTTTGGCAGAAGTTGATAGGTCTTTAAACTCTTTAGTTCCCACTAACAACCTTGCTCTTCTCTCTAAATGATGAAAAAGTTTAGCGTTTAATTTAGCGTCTGCTTCTGGTATACCACCAAAAAAGCCAACTCTCCAGTTTTCCTTACCTATCATATTAAACATCCTCTCTGTATAGGATTGTTTACCAACCTCTCTATAACCTACAATTTTACCCACGGCTGCAGGATTGGGAAAGTCTCGTGTGGCATACTTTTTTTCTTCTTTTGTTAGTGCTTTTCGTATTGTACTATCGTAAGGTAGCATATTCTCTACAACTCTGTCTACATATCTCAAAGAGTTATTTATAACTTTATTACCTTGTCTTCTATCTACATTTACATAGTTCTCCCCTTCTGCAAGAGCTATAACCTGATTTAATGGGTCTATAGGTCTAAACACACCACCTGCCGCAGTCTGTGCAATCTCTCCTACCAACAGCCCTCCATAATCCATAGCGTCATCAAGCTCTCCATTAGCTAGAGAAAACATAAAGTTACCTATACCTCTCTCATAAACACCTAGACTTCTATCCGCTTGACCTAGACCAAATACATCCCAAAAAACTTTATACATGGACTGCGGTGGTTCTTCTTTTCTTATAAATTTGTGTGCATACATTCTACCTGCATACTTAAATAAAGACTCTGGAAAATCATATTGTTTAGTTATAGTCTCACCACCATCACCTCTCTCCTGATCCCATGCAAGTCCCTGATCCATAAACTCTAACTCTTTATGTGCTTGATACTTAATATAAGCCATACCTATGCCAAACTTTATAAGACCTTCGTCTATTTTCTCTCCACCTTTGTATCTACGGTGTTGATCTATATATGCCTGTATCTTTTCTTCGTCTAGTAGACCTCTTTCTCTCAGTAGTTTTCTTGTTTCAGGAACTTTGAAAGTATCTTCAGCCCATCTACCGCCTCTTTGATACACTCTATTTATTAGACCAATTCCACTGTAGTTTGATACAAACGCAACCGTGTTGTTAAAAAACTGTCCAAAGGGCATGGCAAGTCCTATAACTGGTATTGTTCTAAACTCTTCTATAAAATTTGCTGTTTTTTGCAAGTATGAAGCATCAGGTCCTGTTTTACCAAACTTCCTACCAAACACAGCTTCCATAGTGTCATCTACAGCCCCTGCTTCTATTCTTATGTAGTCTTCTGTAGAAAGTAGTTTATCTATGTCTCCTGTTTCAACAAGGTCATTATAGGTTCTACCATACTTCAGCCTAAGCCCTTTATCTATATTGTACATAAACTCTACAGATTTTGTTAGCATGTCTTGTGCTTTTGTAGCATATATAGTCTGAAAGAAATCCGTGTACTTTTCACTCATACTTTCAAAAACTTTTTCTTCAGGGTCAAACCCTAGTTTTTTTATCATCTCTTTTGAATCAACACCTCCTGCTATGTATCGCATCATTTTATTCATAACTTCTGGTCGTTGATCTATGTAGTCCATAAAAGACTCGTGTGTGGTGTTTATGTCTAATATGTTTCTAACTTTTTGTCGTTGAAGCCCCATTAGGCTCTTAAACTTATTCATGGATTCAGCACCAGAACCTAGTGCCTTTATACCCATGTTTTCTGCCGAGGCTTGCACAAAAGATGCAGGTACAAATAATGCTGCTTTTATTACATCTGCCGCAGACTGTAACGTAGTATAACCAGAGTAACCTATGAGGTTTAAGGCAGTTGTGCCGGGGTTTGTAACTAAATTTCTTATAATTGTTCTCTGAAAGTACTCTCCTCTTTTACCTATCTCTTTGAGTGTACTTTTTTTAAGAGGGTTAAGACCCTCCTCTAAGGTTATCTCTGCGGTCAACTCTGCTTGTCCTTTTGCACCTAGTATTCTTTGTCCGTCTTTTAATAACTGCAATCTTCTACCTGCTTGACTAAAGTGAGCAGCGAATGAATCAGCAAACCACCCAAGAAAATCTTTATCATCAGAGGCTATACCATCTATGTCTTCTTTAGAAACTCCTTGTCTCCCATAGTAGTCTACTCTTTGATTTTTTTTCCATTTTTTAAACTCTTGGTCAAAGTTAGGTAGTCTCTTTTTTATATCTTTTGACTTCATAACATTTACAAATTTACCCATATCCTCTGGATTCATATTTGCTATTATATCAGATAAAAAGTTACTAAAGGTATCTTCAGGGTTTCTTGCTTTTTCGTACCTTATACCTAATCTATTCAAAACGTGTACTAAACCTTCTACACCTAACTCATCATTACCCATAAGAAAGGTATTCCAGAAAGCATCAGAAGCATAAGAGTCTTCAGCATCCATCATCTCTATTTGTTGTTTGCCTACTTTTCCTCTTTCTTTGGTAGAAAAAGATACTCCTGTTTTCATTGCGGCAAAGAAGCCCTCAAAATGTGTACTAAATGTGTTTGTGCTTTCTCTTAAAAGTTTTTTCTTTTTTGCTTGCTCTTTTGCTATTTTATCTGCTAATTCTATAGTAGGTTTATCTGCTCCTAAAAACCTATTTGTTAAATATTTAACAGGTGAACCAGTTTTAGTAGCTAAGACTATTGCAGGGGCAATAATACCACCAATTGCTGACAGTCCTGTTTGAAACTCACTCCAATCCTCTTGTTGCATAGACTTAATCATACCGTGTTGATAGGCTACATCTACACCCATAGAAACTGCCATATCCGTTAATGCTACAGTCCCTACTTCTTTTCCTAACAACTTTTTGGACTCTGCCTCTCCAAAAGTTTTAATACCTTCTTTTATAAAGTGTCTTTCTCCTAGTTTAGCTACCTCTTTTTCTGCTTGATTTTGTAAAGCTTTTCCACCGAGCTTAGATCCTTTATTTATTAAATCATCTTTTGTTGTTTTTATTGCAAGTTTCTTGGCTGCAACTGCTGCTGTCTTTGCACCAATACCTGCAACTAAACGTCCTGCACCTAGACCAATTAGGTTAGCAGGGTCAACTATGGCGGCTCTGGCATAGTCTGTTACACCGTCTAACCTCTCCAAGAAGGTGCTTCTTTTACCAGTGAATATGTTTTCCATATTGTCAAAGAGTTCATACGCTTCACCTGCTTCTCTTCTTGTTTGTTCATCCGCTTTATTAAGCCAAGCAAGTTCGCTAAGGGTCACAACAGACTGCCCTGCTTGAAAACGTCTTTGTTTATTTACGTAAGCCTCCACTAATTCTTCATCAGTATAGCCTGTAACGTCATCAATACCAAATCTGCCCTCCATATGTGTACGTATCTTGCGTAAATGTTCCTCTTCCAGAAGATCTCTCTTAGCAAGTTTAGGCATGTTGCCCTTATACGGCTCTCGTGGTTTTACGTCTGGTGTTTCAATATCCTCTGCTACACTCAGACTATCTCTGAAAACACCCATTATTTAAGTGTCCCATCAGGTTTATAGTATTTACCCCAAGTAACATCCCATGCTGTTTGCTCAAACTTATTAAATTTTGGTCTAGAAGTCATAACATTTGATTTAAACTCTGATACGGTTTTAGGTAATTTATCTTTTCCATAATCTTCAACAAATAAGTCTAGAGAATTCTTATTTGAATTACTCATTGCCTTAGCAAGAGGGTTAGGCATATTTAATAACTCTTCTTTATCCTCTAAGTATTCGTTGCTTAACCTATCATCAGTTTTAGCCTCAGGGTTAACATCAGTTTTATTTTGTTTATCTAAAAGATTATCATCTTCTTTGTCATCATCTGAATCAACCTGCCCTGTTTTCTTTAGGTTAACACCTAGAAGTTTACCTTGTTCCTTTATTGGTCCTTCACCAAACCTATTAATACCTCTTGGATCATCAAGAAGCTGTTGCAATACAGCAATTTTAGTATTTTTACCAATCACTGATGCTTTCATGTAAGGATCTAATGTTCCTTCTAATAACACATTTTGGGCAATACTTTTAGCGGCATATATAGAGTCCAAGTTATCTTGTTGATTGTCATAATCATTAACCTTTAACTGTAGTTCAGCCATTGCCTCAACTATGTTTGTAGCACTACCTGTGTAAATGTCCTTGAAGGCTGTCATGCCCTTCTGCTCCCTCTCGTTTAACACCTGATACATATTGCTTAGTGCTCCTGTTGTAACGGATTTTGTACTATTTCTAACCAGATTTTCCTTTGATGCGGTAAAAGGCATAGGAAAATAACTATAGTCTAATGCACCTGTAGCTTGATCTATTGGTGAGTAGTCCCCACCCCTAGCCATTTTATACAGGTCATAAGTGCTAAAACCTTGTCCTACTTTGTCACTCTTTAGTTTCTCTATTTCTCGTTCTTCTGCTCCAATACCTAGTAGCGACATAAAAATATTATTCTCCATTGCACTAGGATCTTTCTTTTCTTGGTCTAAATTAGTGTTTTGAACAACAAGTCCTGCTGCTTTTTTGGCAGCTTGTTCAAGATCCAAACCACCTTCAGGTGTTACTAAATCTAGGTTAGAAATAAGACCATTTATTCTAGCAGGTGTTATTTTTACGTTTGGGTATTTTTTACTAAAGTTGTCTATAAAGGTATTAGCACCAATTAAAAATTCAGGGTTAGTCACAAGCTTTGCTATATTCTGCTTTACCGCACCATCTGTACCATCTGGATCAGCTAGTTTTTGTATCCTCTTAGCTATATTCATATACTTATTAAAGTTAGTTTGACGTTTAAGATACTGCTGTAGTCCTGCGGTTTCAGCAATACGCTCTACACGCTTTTTCTCTTCCTTGCCTTCTTTTCTACTTTCTAAAATCTGCCCTGTCATACCATTTAAGAATGCAGTAGCAAAAGCTTGACCAAATGCCATTATTCACCTCTCCTTGCCATTAATCCTTTAGGCTTTTCTTCTACAATAGTTTCTT
>Ga0209535_1001023_pt1 | contig 19192 bp, 19 predicted proteins | sample LinPmetageLP28_FD_184041 | JGI IMG/M metagenome (GOLD analysis project Ga0209535, IMG submission 184041) | Marine viral communities from the Pacific Ocean - LP-28 (SPAdes) (version 2) | ecosystem: Environmental > Aquatic > Marine > Oceanic | place: Pacific Ocean | collected 2009-08-22
ACTGCTCTTGTTTTGTCTGAGTGCCAAAAAAAAGTAAGGTATGAATTACTTAAAATAGAGTGGGAGGACTTACGTTATCGTACTTACACGCCTGACTTTCAGCTAGACAACGGTATCTTTATTGAAACAAAAGGTATCTTTGATAGCGAGGACAGACGCAAACATATAGAAGTAAGAAGGCAACACCCTGAGTTAGACATACGCTTTGTATTCAGTAATGCTAAAGCTAAACTATACAAGGGTGCTAAGAGTAGATACTGTGATTGGTGTGAGAAAAACGACTTCTTATACTCACACAGGCTAATACCTCAAGAGTGGTTGACAATGCAGGGAAAGTGTGTTACACAGACTAAGATACCACTTAAAACAAAAAGGAAGACTTAATGCCATACGTATTAGAAGATGATGAGATTGCAATACTAATCAAGCCTATGGGTGATGGGAGAGTTGGCACTTGTATATGTAAGAGTGATGATCATGAATTGTCTGATGAAAATCTAACAGAGGCTATGGGTGTGGGCCTAGCTATGATTGGGTTGTTTGAATTACTTAATGATGACGATGACGGCATCTATGAGGAAGTTAAGATTGCCTTAGACAATAAAGTAGAACAATTACTAGCAGACAATCAAGTAGCACAAGAGGCTGAGATGGAGCCTGTATATACAACAGAAGGTAACGTACTACGACTTAATGCTTTCACTAGAACCAAGGGTAGTTGCTAATATGGCTAAATGGAAAGAAATGACTATGCCGTTTGAAGTAGACATGGTGGATAAGCCACCTCACTACAACACAGCTAACATTGAGTGTATAGATGCAATGAAAGCTATGTCAGAGGGGTCTGATGTATCATCGCATGAAGCATACTGTTGGCAGAACTCATTTAAGTATCTGTGGCGTTGGCCTTACAAGAATGGTGTAGAAGATTTAAAGAAAGCACGATGGTACTTAGACCGTTTAATAGCAGAGGTTGAGAGCAATGAAGACTGAGAAGTTTAGTGTTACCTTTGTCTTATCAGTTGACAAATCAAATAACATATTGTCTTCTCATCCTATGTACTATGAAGAAGACATAAAGGACTTGATAAACCGTGTTATCTATGATATAGATGACGTAGAAATATCTAACATAAACGTAAAGGATCAGGGATGATTACACAACAAGAAATACATGACTTCGCTGAGTACGACAGAAAAGACAGGATTAATGACCTCAAAGACTGTACACCCCTTGATATGGTTAAAGAGTTTGCAACAGCAATGGATCACCCTATTAATGAAAAGTATGGCTACAGTAGAAAGCTAGAAGGTCTACGCTGGTTACTTCTCAAAGAAGAATATAATGAAGTTCGTGATGCAGATGGGCCACAAGAGCTACTTAAAGAGTTAGCTGACTTGGTGTACGTTACGTATGGGTATGCCGCTACTTATGGGTGGGATTTAGATGAAGCTTTCCGTAGGGTACACACATCTAATATGTCTAAGCTAGGACCACAAGGCAAACCACTTAAACGTCCTGATGGTAAAGTATTAAAAGGGTCAAACTATTGGAAGCCTGACCTGTCTGACTTAGTATAAGGAAAGTAAATATGAGTAATAACTATCTACCAAGTGACTATCAAACCTTTATTGCAACCAGCCGTTATGCACGTTGGATTGAAGACGAAGGACGCCGTGAAACATGGGGGGAAACTGTAGAGCGTTACCTGCAGAACATAGCTAAGACATGGCTAAAGCCTAGTGACCTAGATGAAGTGCGTGATGCTATTCTTAGCCTTGAGGTTATGCCTAGTATGAGATCACTCATGACTGCAGGAAAAGCGGCAGACAGGGACAACACTTGTATGTACAATTGTAGCTACCTACCCGTAGATGACCCTAAGTCTTTTGATGAGGCTATGTTCATCCTCCTTTGTGGGACGGGGGTTGGTTTCAGTGTTGAGCGTCAATTCATCACTAAACTCCCTGATGTCCCTAGTCTTTTCCAAAGCGAAACGTGTGTTGTCATCAAGGACAGCAAGGAAGGATGGGCTAAAGGTCTCAGACAAGTGTTGGCACTCCTATGGGCTGGTGAAATTCCTAAGTGGGATGTTAGCAGAGTTCGCCCTGCAGGTGCAAGGCTAAAAACGTTTGGTGGTCGGGCTAGTGGTCCTGCTCCTTTGGTTGACTTGTTTAACTTTGCGGTTACAACATTCAAGGGCGCACAAGGGCGTAGGTTGTCTAGTCTTGAGTGCCATGACTTGATGTGTAAGATTGGTGAGGTAGTTGTTGTAGGCGGCGTTAGACGCTCCGCTATGATTAGTTTGTCTAACCTTTCAGATGACCGTATGAGACACGCTAAGTCAGGTGCATGGTGGGAGAACGCAAGTCACCGTGCCTTAGCTAATAACTCAGTATCATATTCAGAAAAACCAGACAGTATGGCATTCATGCGTGAGTGGACAGCCCTAATGGAGAGTGGTAGTGGAGAACGAGGAATATTCAATAGAGAAGCGTCAGTTAAACAGGCGGCAAAAAATGGAAGACGAGAAACTTGTTATGAGTTTGGAACCAACCCATGTTCGGAGATCATACTTCGCCCAAATCAGTTTTGCAATCTTACGGAAGTTGTCATTCGTTCTAGCGACGGTTTGGAAGACCTTACAAGAAAAGTCCGTTTGGCAACTATACTGGGAACAATACAGTCAACATACACTAAATTCCCCTACTTGCGAAAGGTGTGGACTACCAATACAGAAGCAGAACGCTTGCTCGGTGTGTCACTCACAGGGATAATGGATAACAAATTAATGACTACGGCTAATGCTGGCCTAGCTGATACATTGGAGCATCTTAAAAATGTGGCTGTTTCTACTAACGCTGAGTGGGCTGACCGTCTTGGCATCCCTCATAGCACTGCTATTACTTGTGTCAAGCCCAGTGGAACAGTTTCCCAACTGGTTGACTCATCTTCTGGCATTCATGCTCGTCACAGTCCCTATTATATCCGTACTGTGCGTGGAGATAATAAAGACCCACTAACGGCATTTATGCGTGACCAAGGCATTCCTAGTGAGCCTGACGTTATGAAGCCTGATGCTACAACCGTGTTTAGCTTTCCTATGCAGTCACCCTTGAGTGCAGTGTGTACGGCTGACATGACAGCACTAGAACAACTAGAAATGTGGTTGATGTATCAACGTCATTGGTGTGAGCATAAGCCTAGCGTAACGATTAACGTAAAGGCAGATGAGTGGCTAGAGGTAGGAGCGTTTGTATACAAACACTTTAATGAAATGTCAGGTGTGTCGTTCCTCCCGTTTAATGAGCATACTTATCAACAAGCACCCTATCAAGAGTGTACTAAAGAAGAGTACTATGAGATGTTAGATATGTCACCGCCTAAAGTAGATTGGAGTTTATTTGATAACTATGAAATAGAAGACAACACATCTGGTATGCAAACTATGGCTTGTACTGGTGATGTGTGTGAAATGGTAGATATAACCTAGAAAGGATATCACAAAATGGTATGGGTTTATACAGTAGTAATGATGATGATACAACCAACAACAAGTGAAAAAACTTTTATAGTATTTTCTCCAAACACTGCTTTTATAACTGAAGAGTCTTGTCAAAAGTGGAGAGAGGCAGATATGTTGAGGCTTTACAATTCAAGGCCAAACGAAAGTGCAAAAGCAATTAGTCAATGTTTTCCATTCCCTTTTAAAGTAGACATAGGGAGTTAATGCAGCTTGATCTTTTTGACTACGCACCGCCTACAGAATATCAAGACGGACTAGAGTGTAATAACTGTGGTGTTGTACAGCCTGTAGATAACTTTCAACATATGGCATCAGGAGAGATAAAAAGAAAATGTAGAACTTGTGCAAGAGACCAATCTCGCCTAGTTAAGCATTTAAAGAAACTAAATCCTTATCCTAGTAATGGCTATTGTTGTCCTATTTGCAATCGTGATATAAACGAAATAGGTAGAAAAGGTCAAAAGATGTTGCAGTCATGGGTGTTAGATCACTGTCACGATACAGAGACTTTCAGAGGATGGGTATGCTTTCATTGTAATACAGGGCTAGGTGCTTTTGCAGATGATAGTAGTAAAGTTAAAAGTGCGTATGAATACCTACTAGCCCACAAACAAAAAGCTTGACAACACTTACGATAAGACTTACAGTGTTGCCATAGAGTCACACACAAGAAAGGTAGCACATTGTGAACTTAGAGGAAGAGGCACTAAACTACAGCAAAGGCAAGGAGCAACTTTTTGTTGAAGAATTAACTAGGCAATGTGAAGAGTTAGATACTTTTATTGTTAAACATCTAGCACCCTGTCCAGAGCGTAACCACGTTATGCAAAGTGTGCGTGAAGTCTTTCTTTGGGCTAGGTATTGTTCGGAGTTAAATGGCGTAAAGTAAATGTTTCACGTGAAACAAAGTAAGAGGGGCAGTCGTTATGACCGCCCCTTTTTTCGTATTAACCTCTAAGTGATTCTCTGGATGAACGTTTAATTTCCATCTTCTCCATTTTTAAAAAGCGTCTTAGTAATCGTAGCTGATCGTATGATAAGTCTTCTACTTTTTTATCAATACCTATTTCTTCTAAAGCTTCCTCCATATCAGCCATAGTTACACCTGTGCCACGCCTACTGATCTTAAACATTTCACGGTGGCGTTTATCTGTAGGGTTGCCTGATCTGTACAACTCAGCTAAAGCTCTTTTCTTAGCCTTAGATACCGCTAGTCTTTGATCAGATATCTTTTGATCTAATGATGAGTTCTTCCATTTATCACCGTAGACAACCTTATCTGCTTCTGCTTCTAAGTATTTAGTTATAATTCTGTTAATCGTATTATTAGCCTCTGGTACAGCCGACTTTATATCTGTCTTCCACTTAGGCTTACCTATATCAGCAAACATCTTATCAATAGCTTGTGGTGCAGGTGAATCCCTGTAACCAAAAATACGCCCAATAGCTACGCCTCTAGGTCTATCTTCTAAGGGTCTTTCCTTTACGGGTGCTTCTGTCATGTCTAGTCCTAGTGCAGTACCTGCAGCAGTAGGTATCCCTGTAAGTTCATCAAATCCATCAAAGATACTTTCAACATAACGTGTAGACTTGTTGATAAACTTACTACCTATGTTACGATCTGTTTCATTGTAAGCATCACCCATAGCAAACGCTGCAATCTGATTAAGAGGGTCTAGCGGTCTGCTGTAACCTGACAAGTACATAGAACCTACATTACCCATAGCTTTTTGTAAGCCCTCTTCTGCGTCAGGTAAATTACCAGAAACAACATCCTTTACAAAGTCAAATGCAGAGGCTGTAGACTCGCCTAAAGAACGTGTAAGGTTAGCTGTACCAAACGTAGTTATAACGTCATCGTACAACTCAGGTGGTACTTCACCGTCACGTCTATAGTGTGCTACAATACGACCTATACCCTTATAATAGCTAAACGGAAAGTCATACAGGCGTGATCTTACCTGACCATCCTCATCACGCTCCTCATGCCAAGCCAAGCCTTCATCCATGTTCTTCATTTCGTATTCAGACATAGCAGTGATAGAGGTCAGACCTACAGCAGCTTTTGTAAGCATCTCCATAGGGTCTCTATTATTTTTAGCAAACTTACTATGCACATAGCTAATGCCTGAGTAATCAGTCATAAAGGCAATAGTGTTGTTAAAGAACTGCCCAAAGGGAACCATAGCACCAAGGATAGGATACTTACGTGCATCTTCTATAGTCTTTGCTACCATTTCTACAATGTTACGATCCCTCTTAAAGTCTCCACCGCCAAAGGATTTAGAGAACACAGAACGTAGTGAGTCCTCAACAGCAGTAGCTTGTATCTCTACAAATTCATCAGAGCGCATCTTAGCCCAATTTAGAGGCTGTCCTTGGGCATCCGTAGCACCTATAAAGTCTGCATAACTCATGTTGTACTTTAGGCGTATTTGTTTGTCTATGTTGTACATAAACTCCTGTGTCTTACTCAATACATCTACAGCCTTAACGCCATACACAGTTTGGAATTTATCAATAGTGCTTTCAAACACGCCCGGTTTCTCAAGATCATCAAACTCTAAGTCTAACGACTTAAGAACGTCCTTACTGTCTATGCCACCTGATACATAGCGGAATAGCTCTTTACGCATCTTAGGGTTAATAGATAAGAAGTTAAGTGCTTCCTCTTGTGTAGCAAAAGGGTTAAGCAGGTTTTTCATCTTTTGTTTTAAGCTTAAAGACAACATAAGCTTACACTTCTCAGCGTAATCAATAGCATTAGCTTTATTACCTGTTAAGTATTGCGCTACTGAAGTCCCGCCATAAAGCGCACCCCTAAGTCCATCAGATAGAGATTGCATACCAGAGGCGTTAACCCAGCCTAACAAGTTAAGCGCAGTTGTGCCGGGGTGAGTTACAAGAATACGTATAAGGTTATCCTGTGAGCGACCCATCAAGCTACGCTCTACTTTGTCTACGTTTTTAGCTGTGCCTGTGCTAGGGTCTACGATACCGTCTAGCATTTCTTCTGCTGTGACTTTAAGGTTAGTCTGTCCTGTGGCTTGCTTTACTTTACGTATCTTTTCTATCTCTCTACCTAAGCCGCCCATGACACCCATTCTGGCACCCATAGAACTATAATCACTTGCCATAAAGTCCATAGCTTCATCTAAGTTTGTTTTGCTTTCGTACACTGAGTCTAGCTTAAGTACAGTATTTTTATACAGGCTATCTACTTCATTCTTAACGTTTTCTGGCAAATCTTTAACTGTTCTAGTTACAAAGTGGGTAGTACCCTGCCATACATCATCTGCATATGCCAGATCAATACCCGCCTCATTAAATATATCAAAAAGCCCTTTGAAGTTCTGGCCTTCTGGCAAGTCTTTCTTACCAAAGATAAACGCAGCTAGACCTTCTGCACCACTACCTTCATACCTGTCACCTGTCTCTTCTGCTATACGCTTACCAGAGGCTACCATTTCAGCCCAACTTTGTGCAGCAGCAGTGTTATTCTTTAGGCTCTCCATAGTTTTGCGTTGTAGTTCTTCATCGTCAGCCAGCTTTGCCATAGCCTCTTTGTAAGTGGCTTCGCCTTCTTGCCTTGCTATCTTTTTAGCTGCAGCCTCTGCAGTTACAGCAGCGTCATAAGCATCTAAGGCTACAGATTTTGGTACACTCGTACCGTCAAACATACCAAATGCTTTAACTAAACCGTAGCCAAAGAAACCTCCACCAGCAATTAAACCAGAGTTTAGATAATTAAACTCATCTTGAAAGCCTACATTACGGTACGCCATGTTCTGTTGCACGGCATCAATACCCATAGCACTAATAGTCTCAGTAGAGAAGGTTACTCTAAGGTCTTTAGTAGCAGCCTTTTTAAGAGCAGCCTCCATTGTACCTTCTTCAAGACCTTCTACAGCCTCGCCTTTTAGTGCCTTACTAAGCACACGTTGACGCGCTCTACCTATTTCAGCTTTTATAGAGGGACTAAGAGCAGAACGTTTAGCCCCTGTTTGCCCTGCTTTACGTATTATCTTATTAGCTGAAATCTCTAATGCTTCTTTTGCAGCCTGTGCAGCTACGTTTGAAGCACCCCCTGTAGCTAACTTACCAGCACCAAAGCTAATTAAGTTAACAGGGTCAATAATTAAAGCCCTGCCGTAGTCATACACACTGTCTAGCTTTTCTGCTGCTGTACCCCCACTAAAGGCACCTTTCATATTATCAAAGAGTTTATATGAGTTAAGAGCTTTTACTTTCTCTTCATCGTCAGCTTTACTTAAATAGCTGGCTTCACCTAGTACACTAAGTGTATTACCTACACTAAAACTTCTGTTGTAGTTAATCCATTTATCTACAACTTCTTGCCTATCGTGAGACTTCTCAGACATACCAAAGCGAGCTTTCATCTGAGCATCAATGACGTTGTAGTTGTGATCCTCTGTTAGGTCACTAATGCCAAACGTATCCTTCTCACCACCTGTGTAGGTCATGAAGTCAGGCTCTTGTTGGCTTGGGTTTATAAACTTTGCGTCAATAACTCTCATTATTCAGTGACCTCTGAGTTAGGAATGAGGGTCATATCTAAGCCTTCTAAATCAGGATAGCCTGTTTCAGGATTGTGAGTATCTTTATATAGCCTATCCCACTTACGTATCTCATTATTTATTCTGCCTTTTTCATCCCTCTCAAGCTCATCAAAGTTAGCAGGTTTAACAGGGCGAGGTCTAACTAATTTATAAGTCCCGTTATCATTAAATTTACCTCCATACTCTCTATTCCAATCAGATAGTTTTTTTCTATCTTCTAAAGACATACCGCCAAGCATGTTTGTTTCTACTACAGGCTTTTCAGTTACGCCTTCAGGCTTTGTGGTAGGCTGCATTTTTAGCTCAAAGGTATTCTCATCGTAGTCTGTAGGTAGTACAGGTATTACAACTTTAGATTCATCAAATACTACCCCATCTGGACGCCTGATTAACTGTCCATCTGATATAATAAAGTCTTTGTTGTTTTGTTCAAACCACTCAATTACCTCAACGTCTGTCTTTTCACCTATGTCTTCAGGTCTAGCCTCTGTTAAATTATTATCTATTAGGTCTTGCTCAAGTTGTTCTGCCTTCTCTGGTGGTGGTGGTGGATTAAGTATTGCATCTAAGGCAGCTTGACCGCCATATGCACCTGTAGCAGACCTATTGTTAGAGAACGGGTTTTGTTCGTGTACTTTTCTAGTAGCTTCGCTAAAGGCATCAAAATAAACACCTTCAGGATCAGATAAATCAAAGAATATAGCATCTGTGTCACGGACTCTCAGGCCTGAAGGTGTCTCTGCATCCTCCATTTCAACGGCTTCTCTGTCTTCTGGCGAAAGATTTTTAAGAGCCTCTCTTACAATAAGAGGTACAGTGTCTTTCCAAAGCCTAGCTTCTCCGGGAGAAGGCTCACTACCCCTAAGAACAGACCTGTCAAACACAGCAGAACCCTCAGTACCAAGCATAGAAGGCGAAGACACTGACATAGCTCTCAGTTCTTTGATGGACTTACCGCCAATACCCTCAGTTGGATCACTTAAGAAGTCTTCATACTCATCCTCGTAACGATCACCCATGTTGTATTTAATTCGCTCAAAGAAGTTTCTATCTTCTACCTCTTGTATTACAGGGGCAGTTGCGCCATCTTTAGGAGAACCAAATAGTGTATTTACAGCATCCTCAAAAGTTCTATCTTCTGTAGTAAAGTCTTCTGCAGCAGTCCACAGCTTATTCATAAGTACTTCATCTACTTTTGTATTATTTGTTTCTTCGTAGTTTTTTATATACTTTTGTAATTGAAGCACAGCACCTGCGCCATGCTTTTGTAATAGTTGAATTGCATCAGGAACCTTTAACCCTCTCGCTTTTAAATCATCTAAAGCACTTGTAATAGTATCTTGTTGTTTATTGCTTTCATCTAAAGCTTTGTTTCCATAAGTAGCTAACCACTCACGTTGCCTACGCTTGTTATCCTTTAGCTCGTCTCTAAGGGAATCTACCCTATCTGAATAGCCCTGTGCAACCCCTGCTACGGCTCCTAAGAAACTTAAATTAATAGCCATGAGTTATACCCCCTTACTCATTAAGCCCTTGCCCATATCACTAGGCGGCTCTTGTGTAGGCTTATCCATAGCCATCTCATTATCAGGCGTCATCCCTTCTGCTACTTCTTCTTCAGACTCCCGCATATCTTCAAACTTTTCTGTTTCGGGACTAGTCATAGCTTCCATAGTTTCAGAGATTTTAGCCTCACCTTTAGGTTGGCTTCGCCTTAGCTTTGCTATAACAATGTCTTTAACACGGTCTTTAGCTTCCTGCTCCTTGTTTTCATCGTCAGGGAAGTATTCATCATATTCAATACCAGCCATTTGTGCAATAGAAACAACTTCTTTATGAATTGCAGGGGCAATAATAAGACCAACATCAATACTGTGTATACCATTACCTATAGCCATAGTTATAGTAGTATTGGTGACTACCTCTGCAGGTACGCCAAGTTCCATCATATAAAGCGCACTATCCATAAACTCAGGCTTAGACATCTTTTTTAGATACATACTAAGTGCTTCTGCAGGATCAGCAGTCTCAGGTGGACGCTCCCAAGGGTAGTTTCCGGGTTCATCTGTGAGAGATTGACCGGGGATTGGCCCGTTTAAAACTTTACTCATTTTTATTTTAGCCTCTTTTTATTTGCGGTCTTCAATCTCAAATATAAGCGCATCTAACTCTTTATCTGATACGGCTTTTTTACTCTGAAAACCCTCCCAAGTAGACCTCATCTTAGAGCGTTTGCCTTCTTGTGTCTTAAGGTTCTTTATTATTCTATTAGCGTGGTTGTAGAAAACCGTATCTTGCATATTAGCGTCAAACTTAGCGTTAAGATCATAGCCATTCTTATCTACTTCATCTTGTAAAGTACGTCCTACATATTGAAACTTACCTACAGGAGTAGAAAGCGTACCTTTTGGGTTGTTAGCTTTCACAAAGGATGCGTAAGAGCCTTGACCTCTTTTCTTTTGAAATTCTAAGACTTCGCCTATAGTCATCTCAGTAGGTTTAAACTCTTTAAAAGTACTCTTTTGAGCTTGGTCATAGAGAGCGTCATAACCTCCACTACCTGACTCTTTAGAAGTCATTAGCTTTTCAGCTACAGGGCCAAGCCTACCTCTTTGTTTTTTCTCTTCTTGAGTAAGGTAGTTAGCCTCACCTAAAGTATCACCTTTAGGTAAAGACTTCTTAGTCTCTTTTTCAATGTCTGACATAACCACAGCTAAAATATCATTAATACTTTGGCCTTGTTGCTCTTGTGTATCTTCTTGGGTCTTTTGTAGTAAATCTAAAGACCTTTGGCTCTCCTCGTACAAGGCATCCCCTGCGCCACTCACAGCAAAGTTAGGAGTCTTTCTTTTTTTAGTTTGTGCGCCTAAGCCTCTGCCTTTACCTGCTTCTTCTGCAGCATCTTGTATAACATCAGCGGCTACTTTAGGGCCATCTTTGAGGCTCTCCGCAAATAACTCCATTCGTTCTTTACTTAAAAATTTCATTGTATAATCCTAGTGTTTATTTGGGGCCAAACAGGTCTGCACCCGCTACTACGGCAGCGCCTATCTTCCCCCACATATTAGACCTTGCTACTCTTTCTGAAGCAGCAATCGTAGCTGCATTATTAGACGCTGTAGTATCTAGTCTCATATCTTCAAGAATAACGTTATTAATCCTATCTAAAGCGTTATTATCTGCTTGCCAAGCATAGCTTAACAAATCACGCTCCCTTTGCCATACTTGATCTAATGTACTGGCTGTAAAGGCGTTCTCAGTTTTAGCTAACTGCATGTTAGCCTCATTCTGTGCGGCTGTATCAGCAGTAGCTACTGACTGTCTCCACAATGCATTAGACTGCGCCACAACTAAAGCATTCTTAGTATTAAACTCATCTCTTGCGTCTGCCTGTTCTTTGTTGAACGTAGCTATGGCGTTTTCCTCACTTACGTTAAACTGTTTTATAGCATTAGCTTGAGTAACGTTAAACCTATCGGTAGTAGATTTTAAGTCAGCCATGAATTGATTTGTTTGATTTTCACTAGAAGCATTAAATTGCTTGGCAGCATTAGACGCTGCTGTATCACTAAGAATTGTCTGTTGTATTGACTGTGCCTTAAAAATCTCTACTTGCTGCTCATTAGATAAATTAGCTAAATCCATCTGCAGGAAGTTTCTAGCGTTTTCCACTTGAGCTTGCTGTTGGTTACTTAGATTAGCCATATCCATAGAGGCAAAAGCTGCTGCTTTTTGCAATGTAGCAGATTGCTTATTAGATAATTCAGCAAGCCCTATAGATGTCATAAGTTCCGAGTTATGTAATACAGCTCTTTCCTCGGAAGAGAAAGACAAGTTATTAGCTTCCGTATACCTAGCAGAATTTAAAACAGCAATTTGTTGTTTATTGTCAATCTGCTGTCCCTGTAAAGATGCTGCAAGATTAGCGTCTGTAGTGTAAGCTTTTTGTCTATTACTAAGATTAGCAAGAGATACTTGGGTATTATTCAAGCTATCTTGCAGTAACGCTTGCTGACGATTATTAAGATTAAGGTTATTAACCTCTGCATACCTTGCAGCTTCAGCCAAGTTAGCTTGCTGTTGGTTATCAAGATTTTTACCTTGCAAAGAAGCCTTAATTTGAGCAGTAGCTATAACTGCAGCTTGCATGTTGCTTAGATTTTGTGTCTGTAAAGAAAAAGCATTCTGCGAGTTCTGAAGCATAGCTGTCTGTTCAGCAGTAAAGTTCTGTAACTTAACGCCTTGCTGTGCAGCGGCATTAGTTAGAGCTATTTGTTGTTGACGCCCAAGGTTGTCTAACTTCATTGAACGGAAAGTATCAGCGTCTTGCATTGCAATAGGTAAAGCAGACTCCATAGCAGCCTGTACAATAGCAGCAGCAGCCATAGATGAGCCACTAAGTCCTCTTGTTGCCATAGCTTCATTAGCAGCCCTCATAGCTCCTGCAGCCCATGAAGGTGTGCCATCATCAAACGAAGCCATCAAGCTAGTAAGTTGACCTTGTACAGTATCTTGTGCTTCAATCTTACCTTCTTTAAATTCAGCTAGTGTACCGTCATCTACAGTGAAGGCTTCCATCTTTTTAGCGACAGCTACAGCGTCATCGGCTAAACCATCCATTGTCATAGCCTCGGCTGTAGCCATATCTTTTTCAGCTATTTGAGCCGCTTTAGCTATCTCTTTAGTACCTACCGTAGTTTGTGCTGCTTCAATAGGTGCAGCCGCCTCTCCTTGAGATATAGCTGTTTTAATTGCTTCTGCATCTTGACCTTGTGCTTTTGCAAGTTCTTTAGCATCTATTACCCTCTTTCTTGCTGTTATATCAGCATCAAAATCAGGGTCCATAGTTGCGCCAACAGGCTGCGCCTTCTTTGACAAAGTACCAACAGCCCCAGTAACATCTTTAGTAACATCGCCAGCGGCAGCTTCTACGTCACTAAGTTCATCTTTAACATCTGTCAGTGACTTGTCTGCATCATAAGTTTCTGCTGTAATATCAACAGGAGTATCAGCAGACTCTCCCCCAGTTATAGTTTTTGCAGTTATATCTGTTGTAGCACCTGCATCACCTGTACCCGTTGCAATATCAGCACCTGTAGTGTCTGGGTCTATCGTAGCCACGGTTGCTGCTTGTGCTAAATCTTCAGGGCTTTTAATTGCAGTACTTACAAGTTCTTGCTGACCCTCTCCCATAGCTGCCAAACTTGCTGCTTGCTGCTCTTTAGTTTTAGCTGCAAGAGCCACGTCATATGAATTAAACTTACCCTCAGGTGTACCCTTAACCCAATCGCTACCTTCAGGCACACTGTAACCACCATTAGGTGTTGTATAAGTTTGACCTGTCTTAGGGTTATAAAAAGTCTCACCTTCCCCTGTTACATCGGCACCTTCAGCAGGTTCAGAAACCCCTTCTGGCAGTTCAGTAACTGGTTGATAGTCAACCTCATATTGAGTGCGATCCATAGCGTACAAATCAGCAAGCTCTTGATTAACCTTATCTAAGTTGGTTTGCTGCCGATTAGGGTCAAAAACACCTGTACCAAATTCGGGAGGTTGAAATTGATCAAAAGGGGATGGCGTGATTGGTTGCTCTCCCGGCGACACCCCATCGCCGCCCTCTGTAGTGTCATCTGTAGTGGCACTTGATGCAGCAGCAGCAGCGTTTCTAACAGCCCGTATTTCAGCCCTCTTCTGACCATTGAGTCGGCGCATTGCTTCGCCCGGCTCATCTTGGGTTTGCTGTGCTGTAGTAAGTAAGGGTGCATACTTTGCATTAATTGCTGCTATTTGTGCTTCTAAGTCCATTATTCAAAACCTTCTTTTAATCCGTCTAGTATGTCTTGCACACTAACTTTTTTCTTAGCGTTAGGCGTGTACCTGCACATATATGTGTTAGGACATTCACTAAACTTAAACATAGGGTAGTGATATCCTATTGTACCATTAGGTCCACGGTAAATGCAAACCATTTCTTTTTGTATCTTAACTCTTTTTGCTAAGTGGCACTGTACAAACTCAGGTCTACTTAACAACCCTGCTAACACAAGGGGTAACACAACAAGATTAATCATTTCAACCAATTCCTAGTGCTATCAGATATATGCCCCCACCTAATACACTAATGATTAGAAACGATAGGGTACATATAGCTAAGTTATTCTGTATTTGTCTTTTAGTTTCCATAGCTTTATATATAGTCTCTTCTCGTTCTTTACGTATTTGTCTACGCATCCCTAACATTTCATCGTATGTACCAAGACCAAACCTGTAGTCTAACATAAACTTTATTTCTTTTTCTTTCTCAAGCAATGTCTTCTTACGAACAACAATGTCCATTGCTTCTTGTTCAATGTTATCACTACCGTGGGTCTGCTTGTCTAACCATGTAGGTTTCTTACGTTGTGACTCAGCCCTAGTAATATCAGCTACTGCACCGTACCACTTACCTAGTTGCTGTGATACATCCTGTATCTCTCTACCAGCACCTACTAGCATCTTGACCCCTTTGAAGGCTGCATTAGCTGCAGCAAAAGCTGTAACGGGGTCAATCATTTAACTATCTCTTTGCGTGATTAGTCGTAACCACATTTAATGCTTCCTTGATTGCTTCTACATTAGCATCAATGCGTGCTATCATTATGTCATTCTCATGTACTTCACTGGCTAGTCTAGCATTGTCTGTACGTACTTCTGCTATGGTAGACTTGTTGTACTTAATGTCTGACACCATGCCTGACACTGCCCAGACAATAGCTGCACCTTGAGCTAATAAAGCACCAACTATTGTTACTACTGTCCAATTAATATCCATTACATTAAGGCTTCGTAGGCCAATTAGCATCTTCAAGATTAGGCCAATTGGAGTGTAATGTAATGTCCCGCAACGCCTGACGATACGCTGTCATAGAATCTGTCATTGTTACATCCGTCAGAGCAAAGTAATCTGTCTCAGCCAGCAGTGTGTTGCGATTTGCACGGGCTTCTCCTGCACGGGATACTGATCTCTCTGCAATCTGATCTTCTGAAAGCTCACGAACAGTTGGCGAATACACCCACGCACCGTCCTGTAGTACAGGAACCGGGGAATACTCAACGAAGTGCGTCTCAGCGTTATGGTCAGGGCTTGGTAGCCATCTTACATCGTACACACCGTAAGACGCCAGAATTCCGTCAGATATTTTTCTTGGGAAGCTAACTCTTGGGTTGTCACGGCGTAATTTCCCAACTGAATATGGGTAAGTGTCAATCTCGCCGTTTGTAACTTTTACGAACATTGTATTAATCCTATCTGTTCAGTGTTAAATTAAGATACTTGATATTGTATTACGGCAAGCATAATTTCAGCCTTTTTTTGCTCTAGCTTTTCTGAAGCCAGAAGGTTGCGTAGTTGATCTGCAAACTCTGACAACTCAGCCTGATCTGCCTGTGACTTCTTACTGATTTCGCTAAGGGCAATCGTGTAGTTGTCAATATTAATCTGATATCCCATAACCTCTTGGATACGAGCCTCTAAAGATGCCTCTAAGATTTCTTCACGTGTTTTGGGTTGTTCTTTATCTTCCATTATATATTCCTATAAGTTGTTCGGTGTTCGGGGGTTAAGCTGCAATTCGTCCAAAGGCTACGCTTCTACCAAAACTACCACCCGGTAAAGTAGAGGGATTAGAAAACTTACTACCAAAGCCTGAAACTTGTGACCACTCATACGCTGATACGTAAGGGCTAGTACTATGAGATACAGCTATAGATGATTCATCAAAACTAAAGGCTACGCCTCGCCCAGTGCCAGCAGGTAGAGTAGATGGGTCAGAATACTTAGTACCAAAGCCACTACCTGACCAAGGGTAAGCTGTAACGTAAGGGCTACTACTATGTGCTACAGCTAAAGCTGAACCGTTTGTACTAAAGGCTACGCCTCGCCCAGTGCCAGCAGGTAAAGTAGAGGGATTAGAAAACTTACTACCAAAGCCACTACTAGACCAAGGGTAAGCTGTAACGTAAGGGCTGCTTCCATGTGCTACAGCTATAGCTGAACTATCAGAGCTAAAAGCTACGTTTCCATACGCACCAGTAGGTAAGGTAGATGGGTTAGAATACTTAGTACCAAAGCCACTACCCGACCAAGGGTAAGCTACAATACGAGGGCTGGAGTCACAAGACACAGCTAAAGCTGAACCGTCAGGGCTAAAGGCTACGCCAAAACCACCACTACTAGGTAAAGTAGAAGGATTAGAATACTTAGTTCCAAAACCACTACCAGACCAAGGATAGACTGATACAGCGGGACTAGAAGTATGAGCTACAGCTAAAGCTGAACCATCAGGACTGAAGGCTACTGCATTACCAGAGCCAGCAGGTAAAGTAGATGGGTTAGAATACTTAGACCCAAAGCCACTACCTGACCAAGGATAGGCTGATACATAAGGGCTGTTACCATGACCTACAGCTATAGCGGAACCATCAGGACTGAAGGCTACGGCATTACCGTCGTTCGGTAAAGTAGAAGGATTAGAATACGTAGTGCCAAAACCACTACTAGACCAAGGATAGGCTGAAACGTAGGGACTATTGTTAGTGGCTACAGCCACATAGTGAGCGTATATTGGCACAGTATCACCAACGGTTGAGAAGGCTACTCCATAACCAACGCCAGTAGGTAAATTAGATGGGTTAGAATACTTAGTACCAAATCCTGATCCAGACCAAGGGTAAGCTGTAACGTAAGGGCTACTGGTATGAGCTATAGCTATAGATGATCCATCAGGACTAAAGGCTACACCGTTGCCGTGGGAAGTAGGCAAAGTAGAAGGATTAGAATACTTACTACCAAAACCTGAACCAGACCAAGGATAAGCTGAAACAAAAGGGCTGGTATCGTGTGATACAGCTAAAGCTGATCCATCAGGACTAAAGGCTACCTCATAGCCCCGATCAGTAGGTAAGGTAGATGGGTTAGAATACCTACTACCAAAGCCTGATCCAGACCAAGCATAAACTGCGACTCTAGGGCTGTTATCATGTGCTATAGCTATAGCTGAACCATCAGGACTAAAGGCTACGCCGTCAGCAGTGCCAGTCCAAGAGGGAGATGGATTAGAATACTTACTACCAAAACCTGAACCAGACCAAGGATAAGCTGTAACGTAAGGGCTAACACTATGAGCTATAGCTATAGCGGAACCGTCTGGGCTAAAGGCTATACTCCTGCCAGTGCCAGCAGGTAAGGTAGATGGGTTAGAATACTTACTACCAAAACCTGAACCAGACCAAGGATAAGCTGTAACGTAAGGGCTAGTAACATGACCTACAGCTATAGCTGAATCGTCAGGGCTAAAAGCTACGCCAAGAGCACCGTTAGAAGGCAAAGTAGATGGATTAGAAAACTTAGTGCCAAAGCCTGAGTCAGACCAAGCATAAGCTGAGACAAAAGGGCTAGTGGCATGAGATACAGCTATAGCTGACCCGTCTGAGGTAAAGTTTACTGTGTAGGCAGTGTCAGGAGGTAAGGTAGAAGGGTTAAAAAACTTACCACCAAACCCATTGTCAACATCCCACGAATACGCTGTGACGAATGGGAAAGAGGCATGAGCTACAGCTATAGCTTTAGGCTCAGTTGAGGCACCGCCAGAACCAGAAGCACCCATAAATGTTTTTTGAAATGAACTACCGTGACTAGCCAATAGCTGTTCCCCCTAAGAAACCATAGTAAGTTGTTCCACCATCTCTAGTTATAAATCCATACGCTTGTACTTCATTATTACCTGCAGCGTCAGGTGCGCTACCACCAGCCCAATCAACTGTATTAGGCCAAGTTAATGTAACAGCAGTACTATGTTGAGTTACTATAAGAGTAAATGCAAATGAAGTGCCACTAGCAGGTGGATTACTAAATGTAAACGTAGTGTTTTGATCCAGTGTAACAGCAAAGTGATTAGCTGTCAATAGATCACAATCAACTGTACTTGCTGCACTAAGAGAATCATATGTTTCTTGATAGGTTACTGGTTTAACAGCACCAGTAGAGTTTAGTGTCATTTTTACTGCAGCAGCTTCACTTGCACCTGTGTGAAACTCTAAACGTGTAGCATTATTAGAAGAACTAAAGTCACCTTCAGCAACAGCTTGTACAGCAGCAGCTACAAGTATAGCGTCTGTTCCTGTACCTTCATCTGGTGCTTGGAAAGCAAGTTTACCAATAACATCATTAGCTGCCATGTCAGTCTCACCTGTTTGCAAGGTAAGAACAATAGGCTTGTCATCTGCAGTAGCAGTATGTTTTAGTGCTAGTCCAGCATCGTGAACATGCGTTAAGGTAACTTCACTATTTGCACCAAAAGATATTACAGACGCATCAGATAATAATTTTACATCGTCACCAAATACAGCATCTTTTACAACAGATAAGCCACCGTCTGTTTGTAAAGAGCCATCTGTTGTACTAGTAGCTTCTGTTGCATCATCAGTTTTTAATACACCACTAAAAGTTCCTGTTGTTGCGGCTAGTGTTCCTGCTACAGTTAATGCACCATCAGCTAATGTAATAAGGTCTGTATCATCTGTGTGACCAATAGTTGTACCATTAATAAGTACGTTGTCAATGTCTAATGAACCACCAGAAATAAGACCTGTAGTAGTAATAGCAGAAGAACCAGTATTAATAGTACCAAATCCAGATGTAATACTACCACTATTAAGAGCGCCAGTAGTAACAATATTAGCACCACCTACACTATGACCTGCAAAATATGTTGATACAGTGTCAACATTAGTCATACGCATTGTACCAGCGTCATTAATTAGTATACCATCGCCAGATGCTACTGCAGTTGTACCTCTTGATGTGCCACCATCAATTAAGTTTAACTCTGTAGCTGTAGATGTTAATGCTACGTCTTCGTTAATCTTAGGAGAGGTTAAAGTTTTATTAGTAAGTGTGTCTGTTGATACAAGTGATACTAAAGTAGAATCAGCACCTGCAGGTAACATTAAAGTGTTTGTAACACCTGCTGAGTGTGGTTGACCATATACCTTTTGACCGTGGCTGTTACTTTCACAGTTAAATACAACGGCACCTGAATTAGTGTT
>Ga0209535_1001025_pt1 | contig 19176 bp, 26 predicted proteins | sample LinPmetageLP28_FD_184041 | JGI IMG/M metagenome (GOLD analysis project Ga0209535, IMG submission 184041) | Marine viral communities from the Pacific Ocean - LP-28 (SPAdes) (version 2) | ecosystem: Environmental > Aquatic > Marine > Oceanic | place: Pacific Ocean | collected 2009-08-22
GCCATGTTCTATTCCTTCTTTATTTTGAGGTTTTAAGAGTTTAGTTCGATTCGCCCTTCTTGCCGTGCTAGGTCGAGTTCAGCTTCCATCTTCTCGAACTCCCACGGACGCATCTTGGCGATTTGTGAAGCTTTCCAAATCCTTTTTTCACCGCTTCCTGCTTCTGACACAACGTCTTTAGCTTTAGAAGACTTTACTACGGCTGCTGCCGCTTCATTAGATTTGGTTCGCTTCTTTTTAGAGATACCAACATCTGCTTTGTACAGATCAAGTACTCTTGAAGCCCAACGAGCATCGGTATTGTTTTTGTAGATACCGTCCGAAATAGATTCGGGCTGTTCGCCAAGCCACGTTAAGAACGCTTCATCCTCTTTAATTTCTATGAAATCTGGATGATTGTTCATTAGTTCGCGGTATGCACTTTGAACCACAGTTTCTTTTTCGCGTTCCTGAATTTCAAGTAATTCTGACTGTAGGTGTTTAGTTCTTTCTTCGGCTTGCATAGCCGCTACAGTCTCAACAACTCCATATACATCAGGGTACTCTTCACGAAACTTTTCCAACTCTTCAACCGTCTTGGGCATTGGGACATTAGCTGCCTGTGATGCCTGTTGCAGTTGCTGCTTTTCAGATTCAAATTGTGCAAGTTTTGTATCGTAGTGTCGCTTTAAATCGTCGTACCGTTTCTTGTAGTCGTGATTTGGCGATTCTTGTTTTGCCTCTACAAAGCTTGAGTCTTTTGTTTCTGTAGATTCGGGTTCTTCGCTTGCTTCTACTTCAGGGGTATCTTCTTCGTCTTCGTAGACTTCTGATCGATAGTTGCCTTTGTACAAGCTGTCGCTATTTATGGTTCCGAAAGAGTCGTTAGGTTTATTGGCACGAATGCCGCGTACTTGTTTTGCCATTGTATTTACCTCATCTTGCGGGGCCACATGGCTGTGGGTAGCCGCGTCGGTTGTGTCAGGGCCGCTGTGCGGGTAGCTGACGGATTCTTCTTACGGAAATTCTGGTGCTGCGAACGTACGATAAAACTCGTGTCCACCCAGTTCCGTAGAAAACTCTAAATCTTTAGACTCACGCATCCACTGACTAGGAGCGTCTTTGCGAGTGTAGAATAATGTGTTAGGGTCTAGTCTGTTAGCCCCTTCTGTTTCGGGGTCTAAGACATTTTGGGCTGCAGCATATGCTTTAGCTAAACCTTTACTTGCTGTACCACCCTTTACTTCTTTAGCACGTTCAAAAAACGTAGAAGGTTCTAGCCCTGAAAACTGAAATGCTCCTCGCTTGGTTTGCTTTAGTAGAGCATCATCTAAAGTCTTTATGCCTTTAAAATCATAATAGTCAGACTTTATACGGTTGTTTACCACTTCGCCAATTGCTTCCATGCTTTCGATAGGGTCTGTAGTAGATTGTGTTTCAGTTAGGAATAACACTGTAAGTTTTTCTTCGGGGGGTAAACTCTTAATAAAGTCCCTGATGTCGCCTCTTTTAGGTTTCTTAGCTGCAAACTTAGTTAGTTTTGCTTTTAACTCTTCGGATATGGGTTGGTAATCTTCTATAGGAACATCTTCACCTACATCTTTTACTTCCATACCTTGATCGGCTAAAAATCCACCGTCTGCTGCGCCTATCTTAGCTCCGTATTTAACTTGACGACGTTGCACTTCAGGCTTACCCGTGTTGTTGATGTTGTCAAGAAATCCGCCGCCGTACTTCTTCTCTACAAAGTTTACAACTTCAGGACGTATCAGACGTTCCCCATCGGACAGAGCTACGTCAACCATGTTTCCGTTGTTCTGGTCTGATCCTGCTCGTTTTTCAGCGTCACCAAGAACTACATCAAGATCATCCTTGTACATTTCGTTTGCAGGTTGGTTCATTACAAACGACCCCTGTGGTACAGATGTAAACCTGTTGTCTGCTATGCCCTGACTGTCAGATACGGTGCGAGGGTCTTTGTTGACGAAACCTTCGGTAACAGCCGTGCCACCGGTTTGCATACCGACACGGCCTCCTACTGCATGACCCAAGCCTCCGTAGCCCCCTCCTGTGTCAGCTTCGCTACCGTCCGCAGCACTGCCTCCTGTATGACCGCTGTCGGTGTTATCAAAACCAATACCGGGTGGTTGACCTCTATTTCCGGGAACACTTCCAGTAGTTGTAGATGCTATGTCTTCGGGACCAAGCGCACCAGTTACACCAAATCCTGACTGACTACCCACTTCAGCGGCTGAAAATCCTCCAAATCCTAAGTTTCCGTCCGGCGGACTACTCCCCAGAGTCACGTATCCTAAAGGTCTACCAAACACGTCCAAAGTACGAACTGGAGTGTTAATGTCAGCAAAATCCGGCCCTAGTGGATTTGGAGAACTAGAAGTTAAATATCCTCCCGGAAGACCCATATCTTGTCCCTGTATTGTACCAAACACATCTAAATTTACAGCATCAGTTATATCCCCAATCGTAGCAGCAGAGGGTGGCCCTATTCCGCTAACAGCCGGTCTTCCGGGAATAGACTGTACGTTTTGAAGAGCATCCATGATTGCAGCTTCATACGCTGACTGGCTTATTCCGGGGGGAGCGTCAGGTATGGTACCAGACAAAACCCCAGCATCTGTAGGACTCATACCAAAAGCTGTTGCTATTGCGTTGGGAGAAACACCAAGAATTGCGTTGTCTAGTGTACCTACTCCGTATCCCGGTTTTCCAGCTTGTTGTTGACCAAAGATGCTTTCAAGGTTTTGCTGGCTGACAGCAGCACCCAGCGACATAAGAGCCGACATGTGCATTGGTATCATAGCTGCAAGTATGTCCGGTATTCCCGTTACTCTCATTGTTCCTGTTAGTTGGTTAATTTCTTCAGGAAAACCAAAATAGTCATTCAACGTCTCTGTGGCGTAGTCGGTAACTTTTCCTAAGAGACTACCCGATGGAATGTCCGCGCTAATTCCTAACGTGTCATAACCAGCACCCGGCTCATCTCCCCCACGATCTTCCATTGAAACGGTTGTGCCGACTTCGCCTGTTCCCGAAACTCTACCTGTTCCTATTCCATACAGAGGATATGGTTTATATGCTTTTGGCATAGGCATACCAATATACGACATATTTGTGTCGTACGTGGGTTGACGATAAGTTTGCAACCCTAGTGTGTTATAGTTTATAGCCACTTAGATATCCTTTGCTTTAACAGCAGCATCATAGTCTTCTTTTAAACCTTTAAGCGTTTCCAGTGAAGTTATCTTCCCCTGCAGCCGGAACACTTCCAGTTCCGATCTGGCCCCCACCAACGCCCGAAGCGTCATCTGGATTTGCTCCTTGAGGTACGTCTCCAGACTGTCCCACGCTTCCTTGTGGGTCACCAGTGGGCTGACCTTCCGGGCCTGTTCCTTGTTGAGCATTAGCTGCTAATCCTTTCAACATTTCTGCAAATATCTGCGCCTCATTTACGTCGTTTACCAAGCTATCAGGGTCGATGTCCTGTGCAATAGCAAGCTCACGCATGAGGTTTGGTATTTTAATAAACGGTGCTAACATTGGGTTGGATACAGTCTGCAGCAGAGTAGTCAGTCTTTGACTGCGAACTTCTTTTTGCATAACGGCAGCTACGCCGCGTGGTTTAATCTCTAGGTCACCCTCAATATCGGGAGCATCGTCGTTAAACTGCATGTTCCACTGAAAGTATGCTTCTCCAAGAGGTTTAAGCAGTTGATCATCGATGTTCTTAATTACAGTCTTGAGCGATAGGCTTGCTCCACCTAGTAGCATAGATAGTCCTGATGCTGTGCGTCCTGTCCCCGTGACTCCAGTTTGACCGTGCATGATTGACGGAAGACCTGTCTCTTCGTCTGCAAGCTGTCGGCTAATTTGGTACATCTGAATGTTTTCAGGTGCCGTGTTAGGGAACTTGAGGCCGTTAATAGCTGTTCCGGTTACTCCTGACTGACGACGGAATATCTTTCCGGGGAAGATGTCCATGTTTTGTCCGGGAACCAAGCTAGCTTCATCTACGTCAAAGACCAAGTTACCTGCAAGTGCTAGGTTGTCAATTGCCATACGAACGTGACCGTTCATCAACATCTGTGCATCTTCCATGTTTTCCGCTACGCCAACGCCCCAAATTTGATACGGGTTGATTTCGTATGGAAAGACTTGATAGGGAATACGTGCTGGTGTGAACGGGTTTAAGACACAACGAAGAACGCAATTACCACAAACCCACACATTTACCTGTAGTTGATCGATTGGGTCTAAGCCATCGGGAATATCCATTCCAACTTCTTGTGCAAACTTAGCATCAAGAACTCCCCAGTACTCAAGAACCTCAAACCTGTTCTCTTGATAGTATGCTTCGGTTTCATCTTCACGAATAGTATCTTCGTAGTACTTGTCTTCGTAGTTTGATCCCTTTGCAATAACTTCTTCAATAGCATCCTTGTAGAAATACGGATGATTGATAAGATTACGAAGCTGCAAGCGGTTCATACGGTGTCGTTGTATGACGTATTCGCAATCTTCTATGCTTGTTGCTGCTGGATCAGGGTGAAAGTCCCAAGCAGAAACATGTTCCATACGCGGAACAATTCTTTCGTAGGGGGCATACACACGAGAACCCTCGTCATCTCGCTCCCATTGATGTACTCTTTTAGTAAAGTTAAACGGACCCTTTACGACCCCTGTTCCTAAAAGAGATGCTTCAAAGATAGCACTTCTAAATACATTGACTGCACTTGTGTCAAGAAGCTGGTCGTGAATGACCTTCTCCATGTTTAGGGCAGCTTTCTGTGCGGGAGAAATCTGTGGCTCTCCAGCTAAAGCTGGTCCTTCTACGATAGGCGCACCGTTGTATCTGTCTTTTAATCCCCCTAAGAAGTCGCCGCTAGGTGGGGAAGCTTCTAACGCTCCCGGTTCTAGGGTTCTTCCATCTCCCTTAAATCCATAGGGATCAATGATCTCATCAAGCGGGGTTTGCATGTGAGCAAACTCTGCAATACCTTCGGGAACAGGAGTTGGCTCTACAACCAACGGAAACTTTTTGTTTGCGAACAAGATGTCAATAATCTGTCCGTAAGCAGCAAGCACCTTTGTCTTGGTAATCTTAATGAATACCTTAGACTTTTCACTGTCACGATATTGAGTAGTTGAGTCGTAAATACCACGAAAGTTCTTGAATGCCTTTAGCCATCGTTGCTCGTAAGCAAAGCGACCATTTTCGGAATCTTGAAACTTCTTTCGGATGTGCGCGGCAAGACCGGGCATCTCTTCTTCGGGGTTTACGACTACAACTTCATTATCGTCTGGGGGTTGTAGGAAATTATCAGACATTTGAAGTCCTAGCTAAAGTAGTTTCTGTCGTCTGCCATCTTGTGGAATGAAGCTTCTACTGTTGGCTTAGTTTGCTTCTTTGGCATATCTTCTGTGATTGGGCCTGTCTGTACACGAGTTTTAAATTCCAGACCTTCACGGTAAAGCTTTGATGCACCCTCATCTGTATCGACGCTGACCTTGTCAGAGTTCATTACGTATGCTGTGCCGTAGTTGTAGTTATTGTCAGGCATAGGTTTATCTCCCCTATGGGTTAATTTAGAAAGGAACCGCTCATTGATGTTTCTTCACCAGCAAGCGCGGCACTTCTTGCTTGGTTAACTCTTTGCTTTGCTCCACCTGCAGATAGCATTCCCTGTCGGGTCGGAACGGGGTCGGGTATTTTTACAGGCTTAGTAATCTGTGGTTGATTAGATTGATTAAACAATTCCGGTTGATCTGCCATCACTCGTTCAATAGGACGGGCCGATCCGGGATCAGCTACAGGAGAAGCCATCGATCTTCCTACTTCTATAACGTCGCTAGGAGCAACTTGAGCAACTTCTCCTATTAAAAAATCAGCCCCCGCACCTGCATATGCTACAGGATCAGCAATACTACGTGGAATGCCTATGTCTTCCATCTGACTAGCCAGACCCTCTTGCACAATTGGCACGTTGTAAAGTGCAGGAATAGTACCAGCAAAAGGAATTACTCTTTTGACAGGTCCGGGTATCTTCTTCGCCATCTTGAGAGCCTTCTGCAAGAAGGATTCTCCTGATGCTACTTGGGCTGCCTTTTTCGATCCGGCTTTGGCTTCTGCAAGCTTGCGTTCTGCTTCGACAATCTCTGGAGCTTGGCTTGCTCTCTTTAGTAGTCTTGCTTCTGCATCTTCCAGACTGGACTGTTCTGCAGCAAAAGAGGCAGCAGTTGCCTCTCTAGTCTTTTGTGCGCGAAGCTCTTCTCCCTGTGCAATTTGTTTTGGAGTTGCAGGAGTGACATCAACAGTTGAACCAGTTGGACGAGCTAACGTTTCTGTTTCTGGGTACTGGGCATTAAACTCAGGAGATAGGTCTAACCGAAGTGCTTCACCTAATCCCTTTGCGTCAGTAGCCCCAACAGCATCAGCCATCATCTTTTCGTAGGCTACAAGGATTTCACCGCGCTGCTGTAAACCCCCTATATCTTCTACGTCGGTGTAGTAACCTGTCATTACCTTGTCAAGTAAGTCGTCACCCCCACCCTTGTGGCTGATAATCTCACTTGCGAGATCAGGACGACCAAGCTGATTAGCAATAGCAGAAGCAGTGATACGGCGAAGGTCAGTGTAACCAGAAGGTTTTGTTAGTAGCTTGTCCTGAACTTCTTTTGGTATCTTTGGAAATACGTGCTTCTTTAGAGCAGAACTTATCTTTCCTGTTGTCATACCCGGAAAGAGTTCACCTGTAGGTCCAGCAGAATCAAACCGACGATTTAGTATCTCTCTAAGGACAGGACCAGCGGGTTTGTCTGGACCTTTTGCTTTGCGACCACCCCCCGTAGCAACTTCAGGATCGCGAGAAATACCAGCTTCCCTGTCGTAGAAGGGACGAACGGGTTTTGAACGAACTGCAAGCGCACGAGAAGTACGCATACCTGAAAGGTCTTCACCACGATACCCAAGAAGAGAAGCCATAACAGCATCTCTTGTTACAGGGTCAGGAATGTCACCAATGCCCTGTAAGACCGACTGAAGGACTTCAGCAGGTATAGCACCCTTCGCAAGCTTACGGGTGCCTTTAGCGGCTCCTGTGCGCGATAGCTTACGGTTTAATACATTTTGGTTTGCCGTAACAAGGGGATCAATGTTAGTTCTACGAAAACTCTCAGTTATACCACTGGCATCTTGTTTTGAAAAAGCTTCAAGCTCTGTGAAGGAAGAGTTTAGGTCTACTTTACTTGACAGGCTGTTTATTTTGCCGCTGATACCCTGTGTGTTTGGTGCAGGACCAGATACTTCTCTTGAAAACGTCTTTTCAAACTTGGCATAAAAATCTTTTGTTTGATCTAGCTCAGAAAGAAGCGGCTCATCCGGCACACCCTTATTGTACATGTCAGCAATAAAAGAATCTGAAACAGTTTGAGTTCCAGCTTCAATACGTGACCGTATCTCATTCATGGATGGAATTTCACCGCTAGGAAACAATGCTTGCTGTACGTTTTGAAACGCAGCAACAACTTTCTTTTCCTGTTGGGTTAGTTCAGCCATTCTTAGTATCCAAATACTTCATCTTGAACCATGTGTACGTGGTTCTTGATTGCGCCTAGTTGCTGGTGTATCGAAGCGTATCCGCTCATTCGTGTCATCAGCATGTATCGAAGTGCGTCGTATGCGTGATCTTCAGCTTTGGTATCTACATCTTCGCTGTTGGTTTTGGAGAGGGGTATACCAGCTATTTGTTTCACGATGTTCTGGCAGGATGAAAAGAAACGTATGCGTGGTTCCTGTGAGTATGGGTCATCTGCCAGACGACGGTGTATTTCCATCTTTCCCTGAACACGGTTGCGATCAGAAGGAGTCCAGCGAACTCCCTGCCGCATCATTACCTCTGCTATAGATGGGCCGAATCCGGTCTTGTTCCAGCAGGAAGAATCGAGTACGGTATAGTGAGGTAACGGGTCAAGTTGTTCTGCTTCTAGTATTCTATCAGCTAATTGCTCGGCTGTCAAGTGTTTAGCGTATAATTCACGATAAACCCAAATATTATTATCCCAGTCAATCGCACCCCATAGTACACAAGACGGCGCGGAGTACCCGTAGTCGGCGGCTCGTATGCGGGGCCAGTTCGTGGGAATGTCAAAATGTTCGACCACATGTTTCACTCGTGAGAACTCAGGAAAGGCTGCTCCCTCTGCCACATCCCAATCCCCTTCGAGAAGTCTCTTCCGTTCGACATCTGGGAGCGAACGCAACATAGCCTCGTATTGACCGTCAGCCATGAGGTGGGGATTATCTGTCAACCGCGCTGGAACGAACTTTCGGAAGAAGAGCGGCTGACCTGCCTTTTCGTGACCACTAGGCCAAGCAAATGTCTTGCGAGTGTCTAGGTCAAAAGCAGGGAATGCTTTGTTTTCGGGGGTACCTTCGATGTACATCTTCTTGACCCACCAGCCACCCACTCCTCCGGGGTTGGCTGTGCAGCGCATGTACAGGTGTTCTTGAAGTTCAGGATCAGTAGCACGAAGCCTAGAACGCAAATAGTCCCACACATACGGTGTAGGGTATTGGGTAATCTCATCGATGCCTATCCAGTTAAATGCCTGTCCCTGAAAGCGGGTAACGTCTTTGTCTCTGTCTAGATAAGTAAACCAGATCGTAGCCCCAGATGGAAAGACCCACGTTGATTTGGATTCGCGGAACTTGGCTCCGGGAAACGCCTTCGTGTATAGCTGGCGTGACTTGTCAATTAGTTCTGTTAGTTCGTCGAGAGTACGCCGGAGAAGAAGACCCCGATGATTGGGGTTATGGCAATACCGTAGGGGATCAGCAAGTAAAGCAAACGATTTACCGCCACCAGCAGCCCCACCGTAAAGAACGTCCCGCTCTCCCGCCGAAAGAAACTCCTCTTGGGGTCCGGGGTTAGCTTGAAAGACAACTTCGGAATCTCCCACGAGATCGGATACAGCCGGGGGAAGTGATTTGAGATCGGCAGCGTCAATCGTTGCAGTGCCGCTTGCTGTGATAGCTTTCTCAACTCGTCCAATAGTGCTTTCAAGATCACGGGCTTTCTTTCTTTGTGTCTCTGCCTTCTTTGTGGCTTGCTGGGCTTTCTTCTTTGCACCACGCAGTTTCTTTTGGGCTGCTCTTCGCGCACGTTCAGCGGTAGATAGGTGATAGGTACGCTTCGGTGCGGCTTCAGCCATTCTTTTCGGCACTTCCCTGTGCAGCGCGTCCACGAGAAACCTTGCCGCCCTGTGCATAAGCAGGTGTAGAACTAAACATAGCTAGGAAAGCTGCTACAGCGGGGATTCTTTTCAAACCAATCTTTGCTGCAGTCTTTGCAAGAGATGCAGGTTTCATTCCCTTGATAATATCTTTTTCTCGTTTGATAAGTTCAGTCTTAATCTTTTTATCTTCAGTACTGAGGTCTTTTGACTGTATCTGCTCTAGTTGTTTTATCTTTTCTTGAGATAATTCTGCTTGTGCAGCGTTTGTTTTTGCCGTACGTGCTTGCGACGTTGCAGTTTGTCGATCTTTTCTTTTCTTCTTTTTATCTTTTATACGCCGATCATCTTCTGTGCCAAGATATACTGCTGCACCTGATGCGGCAGCAAAAGCACCCGTAGCGGCTAGAGCTTTTTCTTTATCGTCAGCCATCGATCACGACCTCTTTCTTGGGGGGTAGCAGGACTACTCCGTGTATTGCGGTTACATTGTGGTTGATTTGTTCCTGCTTTGCCACTCCTACGCGGTTCAGGAGTGATTCGGCGGCTTTGAGGCGTAGTTCATCACCTCGTTCTGGGGCGGGGTTGTCTATCGTCGAGATCACGCGGTTAGCTGCCTTCATTGCGTTGGTAGCTAGGATGGTTTTGGTGCGTTCAATGATCTCATCAGCAAGGCTGGCCTTCAACCATGCGGCTGAACCACGAGAATACCCTGCATCTATAGCGGCGGCAGTTACCTGACCGCCATTTTCAAAGAGAAGTTCTAGGAAGTGACTCTGTTGCGGGGTAAGCTGACGGTCTTTTTGTTTTTGTTGAGGTAAAAGGTTCATAAAACCTGACTTTCAGTCCTGATGTTTGTGTGCATTTCCACTTGATGTCCAATTCAAACAGATTAGCCGACACAGCAAACTCTGCCATCTCGTTTACGCGCTGTTCGCATTCATTTTTCGAGGCGTGTGGACCTTGTGTGTCATCTAGTTGTATGCAAGTTTCAGGAGAAACAACTAAACAAACGAGTAGGGATGCTTCAAACATGGGATTAGCTCTTTTATAGGAGTTGTGGGACCGATTTATTAGCCTACATCGCCCTGTTGTTACAAGTCAAGAGGAAATCTGTCGGGATGTGCTAGATGTATCTAGCCCCACAACACAAGTATACTCGTTATATCCCTACAAGTCAATAATAAAAATAAAAACGGAGTAATCTTGGGCTTTTTTCTTGACAAAATGAGATTCTGACTGTATGATAGGACTAAGTCCTGCCGGGTAAACCTATATCACATCCCCTTCGCTTCGCTGCGTAGGGGTTTCTTTCTGGGGAACTCCCCTGTACCCCCTTTGGGATACCCCAGAGGGGTTGTTTTTTAGTCGTATCGATAACCCTACAAAAATAAAATCGCTGGGGGTATTGCTAGCAAGGTACCGGTACCCCCCGGTGGCCCTTGCAACCCCCTTAAAGGTTCTCCCTATTGCCAATACCAAGGATGCCACCCGCTGGACAATCCCGCCGGAATACCCCCGCCTGTTTTTCCCCTGTATACGCGCCGCGCCACTCGTTTATAGATTTTTGGCAGACAAGTTATACATGCCGGTTATTTTATAGTGGAGATATCAAGGGTGCATTCCCTAACAAATACCACCACACCCAAACCGTGATTTATCCCGCCATATCAACCCGCTGGTATTACTTCAGACGACAGGCAAAAAAGAACCCCACCGATCTAGTCAAGTGGGGCTAAGTTCAGGGAGGAAGTGGTTTGTTTCCGGCTATTCTTTCTTGATGATCTTCAACTGTTCAGCGTAAACCTGCACCGTGTTCTCCTTGTCAAATGAATAGCTGGGAATCCCTGCCGCCTTCATCACATTGCGCAAGCAATCCATTTGCTGGTAGATGCTATCGGCAAGATTGCGAATAGTAATGAGTGCTTCCTTATCAAGTACCAAAAGGTCTGATGCTTTGGTCTCTTCTGTAATGTTTAAAACTGATTTGCTCATTGGTTTGTTTCCTTCTTCGTTGGTTTAGACGGAGCAACAACTGCCCCGCCTGATTGTTATAGCCGCTGCCGGACTAGCTGGCAAGCCTATAACGTGCCTTTGATCCCTTGCCGAAAACAGACTCGATCTTATAGCCTTTTCCGCGCAGGGTAGAAATGCCCTGATAAACAGACTTGTTAGTCATGCCAGATTCACGGGCTAGGGTGTTCTTTGTTACCGCATATGTGCGACTGGCAAGGCAACGATAAAGTTTACCAAGCTTACTAGTCGCATGAAACCCGCGCCGCTGCTGAAGCTTTTTCGCCGCCGAAGCCCCAAGATTTAGGCTTGAGGTCTCGCCATTACGATCTTGGTATTCTGCCGCAATGCGCTGTAGAAGCTTTTGGCGTTCATCCTGACGGATTGCCTCTTCAATACGTCCCTCAATGCTGTGAAGTTCGGCTCTTAATGTCTGTGGTAAATTAAACATGGTTGGTTTCTTTCCTGCCCATCGGGCGTTGGTTAAAGGATCATTAGTATTGCAAGCACAAGGAAGATGATCCAGACAACCTTGTAAGCATTGGCGATAAATTCACCCATAACTATGCCGCTACCATTCCGGCATGATTTAGCCATGCGTCAGACTGGGTTAGATCACGAACGGCAATTGACTTATCAAGCTGTTTCTTTTCAATCCTGCCGCCCTTGTTGGCATCCGGCAAGTGGGTTGACCAGTGGGTCAAAGCATTAAATGCCGCCCACATCGTTTGCCCTAATTCGCGGGTTTCCTTGCTGTAAAGATCGAGCAGGGTCGCAAGCTTCTTTTGATTGACCTTCAATTCATCGTTATTTTCGGCAACCTTGCCCACCTTGTCGATCAAGCCGGAATCAATCAAAACGTCATTGAACTGCTTTTCGGTCATGCCGGTATCACGATAGGCTTGCATCGTGTCCCGCTGGTTATCCCACATTTCCAAGCCCAAAACGCCCTTTGTTATGAGTGCGCCAGTGTTCATGTTCTTGGTGTGTTTGGCCTTTTGGTGATATGCCTTCTCGCCACCAAATACCAAAGTATTGCGGCAAAGATCACGATATGCACCGCTGAATACTTGCAGCGTCCAAGACTTATCAACACTGTTAAAGATATCCAGACGGCAACGACTATCATCTTGCTGGCCTGATCTTGTCCGGCTGCGGTCAATCAGATCGTGAAAGTAAATTGTCCGGTGAACCCGCAAGCCTTCCTCGTAGACGCGATCACAAACTTCTACATTGTCCATGTAGTCACGAAGCCCGGAACCGGCCAAAATGCCAGATTGCTCCCGCATCAGTTCGGCATGGGGTGTTAGATTGTAGGTTTCCCGATTGAACGGCACCACATCAACAACGCGATTTGTTCGAGTGTTTTGCAAAGCGTGATATTTCATCGGCTGCATCTCAACAATGCCGTTCGGGTCGGTCGTGACAGCCTCGACTGGCACCGGCTCGAAACTGGCAAATTCATCGTAGACAGCACAATCAAAGATATCGTGATGCACAGATGAAAGGTCGCTGCCTTTCGCCCTTGCATTATCGACAGATTGGGTTGGGATTAAATCAAACATGGTTAGTTATTCCTTTTCTTTAGTTGTTGGCATGGTTGTTGCAACCAGCCTTGATTTGTTTATGCCACCCGCTGCCGGATGGGTCAATAGTAAATCTAGATAAAAAACGAGGCGGGAAAAATCCCCGCCCCGCCCCATTTGGACAAGCCCCGCGACTCAACTTGTCCGACGCTACCCCCGCCAGTGGAAAACCAACAACCAATCCGGCATGGTAGCCCAAAACTTTTAGGCATGGACTGACAATATTTGCCAACTGATAAAGCATGGCCTGACATTATTTCCCCTAAGTTATCCCATACCTATCCCGCCAAACACGCCAAGTAATAGCCTGCAATTGATACGGCATGATACCGGCATCGTTTGCAGCTTCCTTGTATGCTTCCTGCAATGCCTTGTATTCGCGCTTGCCTATATTGGTTTTATCATCGGTCAACCCGATTCGCTCGTTGTAGGCTATGTTTCGTGCGTGACCATCAATGGTTACGTTAAATTCACCCATGATGTCACAGAAAAAGGACGTTATCTTTTGCCCCTTTAGCATAGCCTTTGCTCTATCATAGGTGGGTCGTTCTGCCAAGATTCCCCAAGCCTTGTTTTTCATAGCGTGATAGGTCGAAACCTTAACTGAATCAATACCATCACCCTTTAGAAATGCGCCTATTAAGGCATCGGCATTGCTAACATTGCGAGACCATTTATTGTTTGGCGACAGTGCAGAAATAACAGCCACCACAAGGTAAACACCTATCCCATATTTATTGCCTATATCATAGGCTGCATCGTATGCCGCAGCATACCAAGCCATCCCGCCCTGAATCTGTATTGGGTCGGCATCTAAATAGCAGTGGGTGATATTGTTGACTAATTTTTTGTGAGCTAGTTTTGTTGCGCGTTTCATTAGCTATAAACCCCGCTCATCATAACAACTTCATCATAACACTGACACGAAACCGGCGCGTTTGTTTCTATCCAAACTTTAGCCCCGCACGATAGCGGTTTATCAGGGGAATAGACGACAGTAGACGAGCCGCCAATATCAACCTTGTGAGCGTAGATATTGCGCTTGCTGGTCTTAATTGTGATTACTGGTTTGTTTTCATTATTACGCGCATTAGCCCGTATCACGTGTTGGTTTATGTGGATTCGCTTTTTCATCGGTTGGTTTCCTTAGTTGGTTTAGGTTGGGTTTCTTTTACGGGTAATATCCGGCATGGTCAAGCCCTTTTATTTGCTGCCCCTGTTTTTTTAGATAACAGTCTGGACAAGAAAAGAACCGGTCAAGCTCAACCACCATCGCCGGTTCCCCGCAAGTATCGCAGGGGTGGTCTGGATTTAGTGTTGTTTTTCGTTTATTGCTGACAATATTTGGGCTGACATTATTCGTTGACAATATTTTACGTTTCATCGTTTGTCACTCCAGAAATCATACCACGCATCCGCTAACATTTCGGCGTATTCGGTTTTGTCACGTACTCCCACCCAATCGCGGTAGGGTTCCATTCCCCGTAAAAACTCCCCAAAGTGTTCGCAGCTACCAATAACCGTGTTTGCAGTGTCCCAGAAGTCTTCCTCTAGCTGGATTGACCAGTCGCTCATCTTACTCATCGCCAAACTCTGTAATCAAATCATCTATGTCACCGACAGGGCGTGACCTGTCCATAAATTCTACGTACAAACGCAGTGACGCATAGCCGACAAGCTTGTCTCTGTCCCAGCTTTCCACACAGTTGGTTACTGCGTTGGCAATCTGTTCTTCTGTGTACTTTTTAATCACCGCAATTCTCCCAATACCATGTCTTATACTTGTGAAAAGCCAGCAGCTTATATGCTTCCAAGTCTAGCTGTTCCCATTCCTTTAAGTCAATCCCATCAAACTCAAAACGTGATTCCATCTCGCTATCCAACATCACCATCAGGGCGTTAGCCTCTGTGCGTGTTAGTTGCAGCCATACTTTGTCGGTCTTAATCATCGTAATCGTCCCCCTTTTCGCGCAATTCTAATTCATCTATATCTACGCCATCGCAAAGATATGAGTAATCATAATTTGGTATGCTGAAGATGGCGATAGTTCCATCCTCATTGCGAACAGGCTCCCCGCAATCATCTACTAAATAGACGGGCATATCCCATACGCCAATTGAGTATGATTGATTTGGGTCGAGTAGTTTATTTGGTTTACTCATCGGTTGTCTCCTTAACAGATAGTACTTTGGTATTTTCACCACCGACTAAGCCCACCATATCTATCTGGGCTTTTATCTGTGCCTCATATTCTGTGTTAGCGTGGACAATGACTTCACGGGTTGTCGTTGCTTCCACCTTAACTTCCCAAGTTCGTTCACCATCACCCATCTCAAATCCCATCAGGCTCATAACGTCAACCGTTAGTTGGTCAATCAATTCGTAAACATCGTGGGCATCCCAGTATTCAAACGGTTCCCAGTGATTGTCATTAATAAAGTCTTCTAGCTTTTCTTCGTTCCATGTATCCCAGTCACTGGGCAATGGTGTAGCTAGAAAGTTTGCTGACATATGAGCAAATATCTCTGTGTGTTTGGTTGCATATTCAGCATGGGTTAGTTTAGTAGCCATCTGGTTTCTCCTATCTGGCAGTTGATTAGTAACCAATATCGGAAACAAACAGGGGTGTCAACAAAAAAAGAAACGGGACTAGAAATGAATCCAGCCCCGCTCTTCAACCAACCATCGAAAGGACAAGGGGTAACCACTCCCCCTGTTCAACCTTACTACTAAGCGACTTCGTAAGGTGTCCCTAGTTTTACCAGTGCTTGTTTGTTTCTGTCAACCCACAAACGACACTCATTTTCACTTTTTCCGACAAAAACAGACAGTGACATTAAATAATCTACACAGTCTTTTCTTTTGATTGCGTCCCTATCTGTTTCCCCAATACGAGCGGAAGATATAGGAGCGTTGACAATCCACCTGTCGTCGTAACTTCGCCTGACAATTTCCAATTCAAGTTTTTTGGTTTTCAATGATTCCATGTTCTTCCTCGTAAGCTTCCACGTATATGTCCAGTGCTTCCCTCATTAGGTCAGCGACTGCAACCTGTTCAAGTGATGTCTGTTGCATTTCGTGTGCAACGTAAGCAAGCTTGTCAAACTGTTCCTCCTTCATTAACAGATTGTAAGTCTTTGTGGGTTCAAGTATCTTGTTTGGTCTCGGCATCCCGCGCTTCCTTTTCAGATAGTTTATCTAAGTTAGCCTTCTTCTTACTGGGGATAACTTGTTTACTATACTTCTTATCCCTTAGTATCTTTGCTATGGGGTTGATTTTATTATATACTTTCATAATAGGATATCCCTTAAGGGGTAGGTTACGTAATAGGTAACACACCCTGTCAATAGCCGTCAACCAAAAAATAGGGGTTGACATGATTTTATTTGGCGTGTTATCGATATGGCATGAAATCACCATCTTGGTTACAAGGCTATGTAGAGTCACTGGACATACCCCCGTTGGGTCGTTACCGATCTGACTGTCCCGTGTGTGCCGGAAAGAATACTTTTAGCGTAAGTGATGACGGACTGCAACGACTGTGGTTTTGTTTTCACGCTGACTGTAATGTGTCAGGTAGAACTGGCATTACTCTGACAAAAGACTTTGCTAAACATGCCCTGTCTAGGTCACAGACTAAGCCGTCTGTTCCCCGTACTAGTAACACTTACGAGATGCCTGACACTTTTGTTAGTCTTTCCCGTAACTTAGATGCGGAACTTTATGTTCGATCTGTACATGCTTACGATGCGTACTTGGCTGGTCGGGCTGACATTCGTTATGATTTTAAAAGAAACCGTGTCGTTTTTCTTGTCAAGGATGGCAACAAAGTTGTGGATGCGGTAGGTAGAGCAATTGATGGGAGGGGTTCGAAATGGTATCGTTATGGGGATAGTAGAAAGCCTTTTATTGTGGGTGATAGTAGTCAAGCCATTATCGTTGAAGATTGCGGAAGTGCTTGCTCAATCAGCGATAGGGTAACAGGAGTTGCACTACTGGGAACCTCACTACTACAAGAGTACATACCTCAACTGCTCCATTACCAGAAGATTTATGTTGCTCTTGACAAAGATGCAACTGACAAAGCAATTGACATGGTAAAAACCCTATGTAGAGTAGTCCCAACCAAACTCATGGTGTTACCCCGTGACTTAAAGAACATGACAAAGGACGAACGAGATGACTTCTTACGAAACCGTATCGATAGATAAACAAATACTAGGCTTCTGTCTTAACGCTGACTTCTTTGGTAGCGTAAAGAACATTATTGATAGGTCTATGTTTGACAGAGAGATGCGTGACATATTTGACACACTGACATTCTCTCACACAAAATATGCAAAGGACTTAACCAAGTCAGAACTTAGCAGTTTGTTTAATGACCGCAACCCTGCTATGCCGGAAGCAACCCGCAACAAGGTGCATGAGACAATAGCCAAACTTGATGTGGGTAATGCTGACAATGCTGACTTACATCTTGACTTGGTACACAACTTCTGGCTGCGTGATCGCGCTCGTCTGATTGGTGAGAAAGCAATTGACATCTTCACGGGTGACAGTGAGGAGTTTGGTGAGTTACGCAGACTGATTGACACAGTAGAGGACGGACGCATCAGTGACAAAACTACCTACACTAAGGTAGAGCAGGACTTGGACATGCTGTTAGAAGAGGAAGCAGGTGATCCCGACTTCCCTTTCAGCTTTGACCTGATTGCAGAGAATGTGTCAGGTCTTGATCGGGGTAACTTGGGCATCTTGTTTGCCAGACCAGAAGTAGGTAAAACTACTTTCTGTTGTTTTCTTGCAGCATCGTACGTCAAGCAGGGTTTCAAGGTAACCTACTGGGCTAACGAAGAGCCAGCACCAAAGATTAAGCTGCGTATCATTCAGTCTTACTTTGAGTTGACACGGGAGCAGATGGTAGAGCAACGGGTTTCTTTAGGTCATCGCTACCAAGAAGAGATAGCCCCACTACTGACTATCATGGATTCGGTGGGTACATCTGTTGAGGAGATAGATGAGTACGCCAAGCTTAATACTCCAGATGTTATGTTCTGTGACCAGCTTGACAAGTTTCGTGTGTCCGGTGAGTACAATCGTGGGGATGAACGACTTAAGGAGACTTACGTTGTTGCACGTGAAATAGCAAAACGAAACAAACTACTGTTGTGGGCTGTTAGTCAGGCAAGCTACGATGCACACGACAGGCAGTGGATTGACTACTCAATGCTTGACAACTCACGAACAGGTAAGGCTGGTGAGGCTGACATCATTATTGGCATAGGCAAGACAGGATCAAGCGAGGTAGAGAATACAGTCAGGCATATCTGCGTATCCAAAAACAAACTCAACGGATGGCATGGTATGATCAATGCACAGATTGACATTAATAGTGGAGTCTACTACTGATGCCACAAAGAACAAAAAAACAAAAGGCTCGTAAAGTAATATACGCTGCAAAAAGAAGAGACAGGCGAAAGTATTGGTTGAGCAAGTATAAGATTGCAAAGGGTTGTTCGCGGTGTGGCTACAGCGAACACGCTGGCTCTTTAGATTTTGACCACATAAATATAGAAACTAAGATCAGGCCAGTATCTAGGATGACGTTAGGAACCATAGAGAATTTGATCTTAGAGGTTAGAAAGTGTGTAATTCTGTGTAAGAATTGTCATCAAGTAAAGACAGAATTAAACAAAGAATATATGAAAAAGGAACACCGATGAACGTATTAACCTTCGACGTAGAAACAACCCACATACAGAAAGAAACAGGTGGGACAACAGCCCTGCCCTACTTTGGTAATCGCCTTGTATCTATCGGGTACAAGCGTTTGTCATCACCACACGTACACTACCACTGCTACTACCATGCAGACAGGGAACCCCACGACTTTGCACCTGAGTTGTTTCAGGAAGCACTCAACGAAGCTGACACAATTGTTGGACACAACATCAAGTTTGATTTATCATGGATTAGAGAGTGTGGTTTCTTTTTTAATGGAGAAGTCTATGATACGATGGTTGCGGAATATATTTTGGCAAAAGCCCAGCGTTGGTCTCTTGGACTTGCTGCTGTTGCAGAAAAGTATAACGTCACCCAAAAAGAGAAAGACCTTGTTGCGCCGTACCTCAAGAACGGCAAGACCTTCTACGACATACCGTGGGAGATAGTAGAAGAGTATGGAAAAGCTGACGTACTCGCCACAGAAGAAGTGGCCTTGAAACAGCTTGATGCCTTTGGCACTACATTTAAGGAACTATGTTATGGAACGGACTTTACTACCGACGTTAAGGCTTTCGCTTGAGATGACGGAAACGCTCACTGAGATAGAGCGTAACGGACTTAAG